>ERZ795059.2042-NODE-2042-length-21532-cov-5.835173_pt1 | contig 21532 bp, 15 predicted proteins | sample MGYA00375143_ERZ795059 | MGnify/ENA primary metagenome ERZ795059 (study PRJEB30188, sample SAMN05720168) | activated sludge metagenome | isolation source: Anaerobic digester | place: USA | collected 2015-01-07 ... | reverse complement strand
CCTGCCCTGGCTGACGGCAGGGGCTGTGGCATGGCTGACCGATGCCGACGCGGCCGGTTTTTTGGCAGTCTTAAGCGGCCTGATGTTCACCGGTCTGCCGGCGGCGATGATTCTGCTTTTTTCCCTGGGCGCCCACCTGCAACGCAAGGATGAACATGCCCCACCCGGCGCCGACGGCACACGATGGACGCGCGACGGGCACTCGCTGTGGGATGACCCGCATATCCATCCGATGTCCCGTTATGTGATGGGGTTCGTCTTTTTCCTGCCCGGCGTGCTGTCGATGATGGCGGTGAGCATCCAACTATGGAAGGTCGAGCTGGTCGAAGGCGGTCTGATCGGCCTGGTCGGCTGGCCTCTGGCTTTTGCTGTGACTGTCTGGAGCTATACACGCCAAATGAACGGCCTGTCGCACCTGGGTTTGATCTTGGGACCAGGGCGCGATTCTTTTTCGCGTTAACAAGTTATCTTCATAAAATATCGCATAAACTATCGATTTTGAATGAGTAATCATTCATTTCTCCTAAATCTAATGTAATTAGTTGAAAAAATTGATTATGCTTTTTGTGATATATTGACAGATAATGATTTTTTTCCCTATTCTCATAGCTCAATCTTGCAACTAGGGATTTCACACTTAAATTCGCGCTAACAAACTCAGCAAGGAGAGTTTCATGGATCTTAGCAGGCGGAGTTTCCTGAAAGTCGGCGGCGGCGCGTCGCTGGCGATCCTCGCGGGACTCCCGGGCCTGAACCTCGGCCGCGCTTATGCCGCCAGCGAAAAGATGGGCAAACTCAAGGCTTCCACACCCTTGACGACCATCTGCCCGTACTGCGGCGTCGGTTGCGGGGCGATCATGCACAGCCGGACGATCAACGGCAAGATGTCGATCGTCAACCTCGAGGGCAACCCGGACCACCCGATCAATCGAGGGTCGTTATGCAGTAAGGGCAACGCGATCTTCCAGATCCACGACGACCCCGGCAACAAACGTCTCCAGTATGTCGAATATCGCGCTCCAGGCGCCACAACTTGGCAGAAAAAATCCTGGGATTGGGCGCTGAAAGAGATCGCGAAACGGGTGGTTGATACCCGGGAAAAAACCTTCATCGAAAAGAACGATGCCGGGCAGACGGTCAACCGGATGATGGGCATGTCCTGCATGGGCGGCGCGGCTTTGGATAACGAAGAAGGCTATCTGCTGTCCAAGTGGATGCGCTCGCTAGGCGTGGTTTATCTCGAACATCAGGCCCGAATATGACACAGCTCGACGGTCGCCAGTTTGGCGGCTTCGTTCGGTCGGGGTGCGATGACCAATCACTGGATTGATCTCAAGTACTCCGACGTGTTTCTGATCATCGGGGCGAATGCGGCGGAAAACCATCCGATTTCCTTCAAGTGGATCACCGAGGCCATCGAGCAACGGGGCGCCAAATTGATCAGCGTCGATCCGCGTTACACGCGCACCAGCGCCCGCGCGCACATTTACGCTCCGTTGCGGCCGGGCACGGATATTGCGTTCATGGGCGGGATGATCAACTACATCCTGCAACATGACTTGATCCAGCCGGAATACGTGAAGCACTACACCAACGCCACTTTGTTGATCAGTGAAAACTACGATTTCAAAACGGCGGAAGGTATCTTCTCCGGGTACGATCCGGAAAAGCGGGTGTACGATCCCTCGTCGTGGGCCTATCAGCTCGACGATAAAAAGGTTCCCAAGCGCGACATGAGCATGCAGGATCCGCATTGCGTGTACCAGTTGCTCAAGAAATTCTATGCGCGCTACGACATGGAGACGGTCAGCAAGATCACCGGCACGCCGCAGGATCTGCTTAAAGAGGTTTATCAAACCTTCGCCAGCACCCATGCGCCGGACAAGTCGGCGACGATCATGTACGCGATGGGCACCACGCAGCACACGAAGGGCACGCAGAACATCCGTTCCTACGTGATTCCCCAGTTGCTGTTGGGCAACATCGGCATGGCCGGCGGCGGCATCAACGCGATGCGCGGGGAAAGCAACGTGCAAGGCAGCACGGATATGGCGTTGTTGTTCCATATTCTGCCCGGCTATTTGCAGAGCCCGACGGATGCGGACATCAACCTGGAAACCTTTATCGCCAAGTATTATGAAGGGAAGAACTTCGATCCCGATTCGTTGGCCTGGTGGGGCAACGGCCGCAAGTACATCGTCAGCCTGCTCAAAGAATGGTACGGCGAGCATGCGACGGCGGCCAACGATTTCGCCTATGACTGGATTCCCAAACGGGGCGGCAATTACAGCCACATCTCCTTGTTCGAGGATATGAGCAAAGGCATGCTCAAGGGTGCTTTCTTCTTCGGGCAAAATCCGGCGGTCGGCGGTCCCAACGCCGAATTGGAACGCAACGCACTGGCGAAATTGAACTGGATGGTCACCGTCGATTTGTGGGAAACGGAAACCTCGGTTTTCTGGAAGCGCGACGGCGTGAATCCCAAGGACATCAAAACCGAAGTGTTCCGCCTGCCCGCGGCGGCCAGCGTGGAAAAGGAAGGTTCGGTGTCCAATTCCGGCCGGTGGGTGCAATGGCGTTACAAGGGCGGCGATGCGCCGGAAATGGCGATGGACGATTTGTGGATCGTGCACCGCTTGCAACAGGAAGTCTACAAACTATACCAGACCGGCAAAGGCAAGAAGTTCCCGGAACCGATCCTCAAGCTCAACTGGCCGTATGACAACGGGCACGGTCATCCGGACGTACACAAAGTGGCCAAGGCGCTCAATGGTTATGAAACGGCGACCGGCAAACAGGTGCTCAATTTCACGGTGCTGACCGGCGACGGCGCCACCGCCTGCGGTTGTTGGGTCCTGAGCGGGTGCTACAACGAAGCCGGCAACAACATGGCCCGGCGCGATCCGAAGGACACGCATCTGGGCATGTATCACAATTGGTCGTGGTGCTGGCCGGTCAACCGCCGCGTGCTGTACAACCGCGCGTCGGTCAGCCTGAACGGCAAACCCTATGCGTCGGACAAGGCGGTCATTACGTGGGAAACGGATAAATGGATCGGCGATGTGCCCGACGGCGGCATGCCGCCGATGAGCGACACGACCGGCAAACCCAAGCTGCCGTTCATCATGAAGAACGAAGGCGTGGCCAGCCTCTTCGCGGCCGGTCTGGTGGACGGTCCGTTCCCCGAGCACTATGAACCGGTGGAAAGCCCGACCGAAAACCTGCTGCATCCGGCGTGCGACTGCAACCCGGCGGTGTTCTACTACGGCGGCGAATCGGCCAAGTTCGGCACCCCCGACAAGTATCCGATCATCGGCACGACCTACCGCGTAACCGAGCATTGGCAGGCCGGCTCGATGACGCGCAGTCTGCCCTGGCTCGTCGAATTGATGCCCGAACTGTTCATCGAGATGAGCGAAACGCTCGCCAAGGAAAAGGGCTTGCAGAACGGCGATCTGGTGCGCGTGTGGAACGATCGCGGCAGCCTGGTCGCCAAGACCTGCGTCACCAACCGCTTCAAGCCGCTCAAGGTGAACGGCAAGGATGTCGAGACCGTGGGCATCCCCTGGCACTGGGGCTTCTGCGGCATCTGCGAAGGCGATTCGGCGAACGTGTTAACCCCTCACGTAGGAGATGCGAACACCCGGATTCCCGAGTTCAAGGCGTTCCTCGTGAACATCGAGAAGAAACTTTAAGGAGGTGCAGTTATGGGTAAAAAGTTGATGATTATCGACCCCAGCCGCTGCACCGGTTGCCGCGGGTGTCAGGTCGCCTGCAAACAGTGGAACGAGCAGCCCGCCGTGAAGACCATCTTCACCGGGAGCTATCAGAATCCGCCCGATCTGGACGGTGACACCTACACGCTGGTGCGCTTCCGCGAGCGCGACAACGGCAAGCCCTTCGGCGTGTATTGGCTGCTGACCAACGACAAGTGCCGCCACTGCGCGGAACCCACGTGCGTCGACGGCTTCAGCAACGCGAAGGACGCGACGTTCATTTCGCCGGAAGGCGCGGTGGTCTACACCGACCAGGCGAAAGCCGCCGACTTCGAAACCGTCAAGGAATATTGCCCGTTCAACATTCCGCGTTTGAAGAAGAGCGGAGTGATCGCCAAATGCACGCTGTGTTACGACCGCGTCGCCGAAGGCATGGAGCCCGCGTGCGCGCACGCCTGCCCCACCGACGCGATTTCGTTCGGCGATTACGACGCGATGATGAAATACGCCGAAGAACGCATCGCCTGGCTCAAAGCCAAAGACGGACGCGTCAAAGCCGACAAGATCAAGCTCTATCCGGATCTGCCCAGCGCGGTCAAGTGGATCCTGATGGACGATTACGACGCGCACGGTCTGGAAGGCGACGTTTAATCGCACTGGACATCAATCTGCAGGGCCTCGCCGACGGCGGGGCCTTTCTTTTTCCCGCGCCCCTCTTGCTTGGCATCGAGCTTTGGTGTACCCGAGAAAGAGGCGTTGCGCCTGCCCTCGCAAGCATAAAGGAGAACACGGATGAAAGTCCGCGGCAAACTTCCGCCGGTTCCGGTCACGCCCCATCACGACGACGAAGTCAAACCGGGTTTTTGCCAACTGACCGACGTGCGCATCGCTCAGGCGATCGAAGCCTACCGCGGCGACGAGTATGTCGCCGAAGATCTGCTCGCTCTGATTGAAAATTCGTTGCGGTTGGTCAACAAATCCTTCGCCCTGTTTTTACCCTTCGCGCGGAACTATTCCCTTGCTCCCGAGCAGGCGGCCCAACGTCTGAAAGAGGGGTGTTCTTTGCTGGAGGCGGAGCGGTTCGCGGTCGGCGAAGATGAGTTGATCGCCCTGGCGCGCGACGTGCTCACGCTGGCCTCGTTCACCGACGAGGAAACCTTGCAGGCGATGACCGCGTGGGTGGAACAGGCGATCGCCGAGCCGGCCGGGCTGGCCGACCTGCTGCGGCTGTCGGTGGCGCGCGACGCGGAAACGATCAACAAGCTGGCCACGCGATCGGGGTTGCTGCGCGAATCATTTTTCTTTTTGCTGCACAACCTCGGCTCGGCCGTGCTGCCGGCCTTCGCGCACACCCTCGCCCATCATGTGCGGGACGAACAATGGATGTTCGGCAATTGTCCCATTTGCGGCAACCAACCGGCGATGGGCGCGTTGGTCGGCGACGGCGGCAAGCGGCATTTGTATTGCGGCGCGTGCAATTTCGTCTGGACCTTCCCCCGGCTGAAATGCCCCTACTGCGGCAACGAGGACAGCGAGCAACTGCGCGCCCTGACCCATGACGAAGAAGCGCCGCACTACCTCGACGCCTGCCTGGCGTGCGAGCGGTACGTGAAGACGGTGGACTACCGCAAGGCTGACGCCAAACGCGCCGTGCTGTTGCCGGTGGAGGACGCGGCGACGGTGTTTCTAGACATCATGGCGGCCAACGAAGGCTATCGTCGCGAATAGCCGTTAGGCAAAACGAGAGGAGACCTCGTGCTGATCATCAAGAACATCGAGGTCGATCCCCCCGACGCGCCGAACGACGGCAGCGCCCGCGTCACGTGTCGCTGCACGGTGTTCACGCCCAACGAGCGGGCGCGCATCACGGCAGTGCGTCTCGACCTGTCGCCGTTGGGGCTGGCGGCCGAACATCCCCTCTCACCGACCGATCATGTTTTGCCCGGCACCGCCGAAGGCGTTTACGAAACGTCCTGGCCCGTGCCGTTGTTGACCGAGCCGGGGCACTACGAACTGCCCTTGTTCGCGCTGGATTCCGAAGGCGCCGCCGGGCGGCAGAAAGCGCCGTTGCGGGTCGATTATCGTCGACCGGCCTATCCGAGCGCGGTGCAACACCCGGACAATCGACGCGCGCTGGAGACGATCGCCGCCGCGCCGCTGACGGCGGGCAACCGCGTGACGATCCTCGACGACGGCCGGGCCGCCTTCGACACGCGGCTGGCGATGATCGAAAGCGCGACGCGGCAGATCAACCTGCAGTCCTACACGCTCAGCGACGAGGGGGAAAGCGAACGGCTGGTCAAGGCGCTGCTGGCCAAGGCCGAGGCGGGCGTCGAGGTCAACGTGCTGCTCAACGCCGACACGCAGTTGCCCTCCTCGCCGATCGGCACGTTGCGCCTACGCTTTCAAAAACTGTTGCTCGATCTGCAACTGCTGGGACAGAAAATCGAAGCCCATCTGGCCGATGAATCCAACGAAAGCGTCGTCGCGGTGCTGATGCGTCAATGGCAGCAGAATCAGCGCGGCATCAACCTGCTGATGTTCAGCGGCCAGTTGCTGCGCGACGCGGGCATCGTCTCGCCGCGCGGCGGCGATCAACCGCCGGCCATCTGGCTGCAGAAGATGCGGCAGGATCGGACGCCGGAAACCAGAGAGGCGAAGGATCGATTGACCGTGTTCAACGGCCCCGGCGGGCTGCCCGCGCTGCCGCTGCTGGATTTCGCGATTCACGAAAAGATCCTGGTGATCGACGGCGAACGGGCGATCATCGGCGGACGCAACATCGACGACCGTTATTTCTTCCGCTGGTTGGACATGGACCTGCTGCTGACCGGCCCGCTCGTGCACCACGTGCAACAGGGCTTTCTGCACAGCTTCAGGACCTTCTCCGCCGGCAACGCCAACGTCCAGCAGCCGACCGCGTTGTTGCAGGCCGACAAGCCGACCGGCGAAGTCGAGGCGCAGTTCATTCAGTCGCGGCCGTGGCGCGGCGAATACCAGGCCATGCGCGCGTTGATCAGCGCGCTGCAGATGGCCCGCGATCACGTGTTCATTTCCTCGCAGTACGTCATTCTGCCCGATTGCCTGCTGCGTGACGCACTGCTGGACGCGGCCCGGCGCGGCGTGGAAATCCGCATTCTGACCAACTCGTACCGCACCTGCCAGGAGGTGGGATTTTCCACCGGCTACCTGGTGTCGCTCAATTACCTGCCCGCGCTGCTGGCCGAAAAAATCCGTCTTTTCGAAATCGACGGTCACGAGATCGACGGGCAGCCGCAGCCGTATCTGCACGTCAAGGAATTTCTCATCGACGGCGAGCTGGCGCTGGTCGGCTCGTTCAATTTGTCGATCCGCAGTTGCTACATCGAGTCGGAAAACTTGATCGCCATTCACCATCCGGCGACGGTTGTCGACTTGGAGGAACGCTTCCTCCGCCGCCAAAGCGCCCAGGCGAGCGAGATCACTGCCGCGCGTTGGAGCGAGATCAACCGCCAGCATAAAAGCAAGATCGAACTGGCGCGGTACGCCGAGTTGCTTTACTAACGCTATTTTGCCCCGCACGTTGCCAAGCGGTCGGACAATTATTATGAATAGAAATGGATGGGGGTCTGCGTTTCCACATGTCGCGGGAAAAAAGCGAGTCGTTGATCAACCGACCGGCCGCGGAAGGCTTTTTTTTCAAAAGCCGCGTGCAGGGGCGGCTGTTCTACACCCTGCTGACGATCGGCTTGCTGCCATTGTTGATCACCGCGTCGATCGGTTATCTGTTCGCCCGCAAGACGGTGGCAAAGGAGGAAGGGGCGCAGTTGCGCGCCATCGTGGAAATGAAAGCGCGGCTGTTGGACGCCTGGTTTCGCGAACGGGCGCAGGACATCGCCGACATCGCCGACAGCGAACACGTGCGTGCATGCCCGGGGCTGGATCACCGAACGCAACAAAATCGAACCTGTGCGTTGCTGGATCGCCTCCAGAAACGTTCCTCCTCGTTCATCCAGCTGGCGGTGATCGACGAAAACGCGCGCTCCCACGCCGCCACCGGTCCGTTGCCGATCGGAGTGAACCACAATCATATAGTCGCTCTGATCGCCGAACTGCAGCGGTCGTCCGAACGGATGATCATCCGCACGTTACGCGAACCGGCGTTCGGCGCCGTGGTGACCATTGCGCGAAAAGCGGACGCCGACAAACCGAACGAGCGGTTGTTCGTCGTCGGCCTGTTGAACCTGAACGAAATTGCCCGGGACATCATCGACGACCAGACGGGGTTGGGCGCCAGCGGCCTCACCTACCTGGTCGACGAGCACGGCCTGCCGCTCGATTCCGACCCACCTGCCGCCGACGGCGACAAGTCGTTCAGCCTCGAGTTGGAAACCTACCGGGAACAGCGCCTGCAGATCGTCGCCGGTCTCGCCGGGTCCAAAGTGCTGCGTTACGGCATGAGGATCAAGGATCTCGGCTGGAATTTAATCGCCGAGCGCAACATCGACGAGGTCTTCCGCCCGATCCGCTATATCCGCACGGTCGTGTTGGGCACAACCCTTTTGTTGATTCTGGCGGTGGCCTTTTTGTCGGCCTGGGTCGCCCGTTATTTCACCAAGCCGTTGCGGGCGGCCACCAAAGCGGCCGACGCGGTCGCCGCGGGCAACCTGACGGCCAGGATCAACTACCAGTCGATCGGCGAGCCGCAACATTTGATCGACGCGTTCAACAAGATGGTCGACAACGTGCGCAGCACGCAGGACGAATTGTCGGAAAAGCGCAACGAATTGCAACAGGCCTACGACAAGCTGGTGGCCGCGCAGGATTGTCTGTTGCAACAGGAACGCATGGCGGCGATCGGGCAATTCACGGCCAGCGTCATCCACGAAATGCGCAACCCGTTATCCTCGATCATGATGAACCTGCAGATCATGGCTCGGCTCACCGACGATCGGGAGCGGCTGGTGAAACATTACCAACTGGCGGTCGAGGCGGTGAACCGGCTGAAGGCCATGTTCAACGATCTGCTCAACTTCGCCAAACCGATCGACATCACGCCCCAACCGACGGCGCTGCAGCCGATGATCGAAGCCGCGATCGGCGAGTTGCACAACCAACTGCAGAACCAGGGCATCGCCGTGGAACTGGCGATCGAACTGGGCGACGATTGCGTCTTGCTTGACGCCGACCGCTTCCGGCAGGTCTTGCTCAATCTGCTGAACAACGCGGTCGAAGCGATGCCGAACGGCGGAACGATCCTCATTCGCTCGCGGTTCACCGACGGCCTGTTGTCGATCGAAGTGATCGATGACGGCCCGGGCATGACGCCCGAAGTCAGCGCGCGTTTGTTCGAACCGTTTTTCACCACCAAGGAAAACGGCGTGGGTTTGGGTTTGCTGGTCGTGAAGAAAATCGTCGAAGCGCATGGCGGCAGATTGGCTTTGCACAGCGAGCCCGGACAGGGCACCTGCGTGCGAATCACCCTCTAAAAAGGAAGGTCGGATGAATAAAGTCCTGCTCATCGACGACGACAAAACCATCGGCGAGACGCTGCGCCTGCATTTGTCCAGTCAGGGCTTTGAAGTCACGCTGGCCAACCGGGTGGCCGAAGGCCGCAAGCTCTGGCCGTTGGGCCATCCGGATCTGGTGTTGCTGGACTTGAAATTGCCCGACGGCAGCGGGTTGGATCTCTTGCGCGAAGCCACGCGGGAACGGTGGTCGGGCAGCGTAATCATGATCACCGGCTACCAGGACATGACCTCGACGATCGACGCGATGAAGCTGGGCGCCTTCGACTACTTGCTTAAGCCGCTGAATCTGGACGAGTTCGACCTGGTCATCGAGAAGGCCATGCACATCGCCAAACTGGACGCACGCCTCAAGGCGATCAACCGCGAGCACACCGAGGATTTCAACCGTTACGACATCGTCGGCGGCAGCCCGGCCATCTACAAGGTCATCAAGCAGATCGGCTTGGCGGCGAACAACCCGGTGACCGTGCTGGTGCAGGGCGAATCGGGCACCGGCAAGGAACTGGTCACGCGCGTGCTGCATCGCGCGACGAACCCCGAGGAACCGTTCGTCGCCATCAACTGTTCGGCGATGGTGGAAACGTTGCTGGAAAGCGAATTGTTCGGCCACGAAAAAGGCTCGTTCACCAGCGCGCACACGCGCAAGATCGGCAAATTGGAATTCGCCGGGGCGGGCACGGTGTTTCTGGATGAGATCAGCGAACTGTCGCTGAACCTGCAGGCCAAGCTGCTGCGGGTGATTCAGGAGCGCGAATTCGAACGCGTGGGCGGGCTGAAATCGCTGCCGCTCAAGGCGCGGATCGTGACGGCGACCAACCGCAATTTGAAACAACTGGTGCAGGAGGGGCGGTTCCGCGAGGACCTGTTCTATCGGCTGCAAGTTTTTACCATCACGTTGCCGCCGTTGCGCGAACACCGCGAGGACATTCCACAACTGGTCGAGCATCTGCTCAAGCGCATCAACATCGAGCTGCACAAGAAAATCGTCAAGGTGGCCGACGGCGACCTCGAGCGGTTGATGGCCTTCGACTGGCCGGGCAACGTGCGCGAGCTGCACAATGTGCTGATCCGCGCGGCGGTGGCGTCCAAGGGCGACGTGCTGGTGTTGGGCGATTTCGGCGGCCGTCAGACGCCGCCTCCCGACAGCCTCGGACGCGACCTGCCTTCGCTGAAGGAACTGGAGAAGGAACACATCGAACGCGTGTTGCGCTTCACCAAAGGCAACTACGGCGAAGCATGCCAGATCCTGGGCATCACGCGCCCGACGTTGCGCAAGAAATTGGACGACTACAACCTGCGGGATTCGTTTTAACCGGCGTCGATCGCCGGCGGGCGGTCGAGGGGCGTCGACCCCCAGAACGAAAACGATATTTTCCAGAGGCCCGCGCGTGCCCTTCCATCCGATGCCGTTCCATTATTCGAGGTTCGCATTGCGCAACCGCAGGCTGTTGGTGACGACCGACACCGAGCTGAAGGCCATGGCCGCCGCGGCGTAGACCGGCTGGAGGAAAAGACCCAGCGGCGCCAGCGCACCGGCCGCGAGGGGGATGCCCAGTGTGTTGTAAACAAAGGCCCAGAAGAGATTTTGTTTGATCGTGCGAACGGTGCGTCGGCTCAGTCGGATGGCCGTCACCACATCCGCCAGGGATCGTTTCATCAAGGTAATGTCGCCCGCCTCCATGGCCAGGTCCGTTCCCGAGCCCATGGCGATGCCGACATCGGCCTGCACCAGCGCCGGAGCATCGTTGATGCCGTCGCCGACCATCGCCACGATTTCGCCGGTCTGTTGGATTTCCATAATTTTCTTCAATTTTTCGGCGGGCAGCACCTCGGCGATCACCTGATCGATACCCAGTTGCGCCGCCACCGATTGCGCCACGCGGCGGTTGTCGCCGGTGAGCATCCAGACCTTGAGACCCATTCGCTTGAGTTGTGCGACGGTTTCGCGCGCTTCGTTGCGCGCTCGATCGGCGATCGCCAGCACGCCCACCACCTGACCGGCCAAGGCGACGAAGACCGGCGTTTTACCGTCGGCGGCCAGGCGCTCGGCCCGGTCGCCGAAACCGTTCAGACGAATGTGCGACGCTTCCATCAACTGCCGGTTGCCCAGCAGCACCGGCCCGCCCGCGATGTCGACGCTGACGCCCAGACCCGGTTGCGCGCGGAAATTTTCGCCGGGCGCGACGACCAAACCGCGTTCCTGCGCCAGGCGGACGACGGCCTGCCCCAGCGGATGCTCGCTGTGCGCTTCGGCCGCCGCGGCCAACGCCAGCACCTCGTTTTCACCGTGCGAATCATCGGCGAGCACTTCGCCGACTTCCGGCCGGCCGATCGTCAGGGTGCCGGTCTTGTCGAAAACGACGGCGGTCAGCCGCTGCACTTTTTCCAGCACCTCGCCGCCCTTGATCAGAATTCCTTTTTCAGCGCCCAGGCCGGCGCCGACCATGATCGCCGTGGGCGTGGCCAGGCCCAGCGCGCACGGACAGGCGATGATCAACACCGAAATGAACACGAAGATCGCACGGGGCAGCGCGGGATCCGGCCCGAGCGCCAGCCATAAGCCGAAGGCCAGCACGGCGACGGAAATGACCACCGGCACGAATACGGCGGCCACCTGGTCGGCCAGGCGTTGAATGGGCGCCTTGGAGCCCTGCGCCTCGCGCACCACGCGCACGATTTGCGCCAGCATCGTATCGCGCCCGACGCGTTCGGCGTGAAAATGCAAATGACCGGTGAGGTTGATCGTCGCGCCGATCACACGCTCGCCGGCCGTTTTGTCCACCGGCATGCTCTCGCCGGTGAGCATCGATTCGTCGACCGTCGAGTCCCCGGCGAGCACGATGCCGTCGACGGGAATTTTTTCGCCGGGGCGCACCAGCACATCGTCGCCGACCACGACGTCTTCGATGGGAATTTCCGTCTCGACGCCGTCGCGCAGCACGCGGGCCGTTTTACCGCCCAGGCTCATCAACTGCTTGATCGCCTCGCTGGTGCGGCCCTTGGCGCGCGCCTCCAACAGCCGCCCGAGCAGAATGAGCGTGATGATGATCGCGGCGGTGTCATAGTAGACCGCCACCCGACCGCCGCTGACCGCGGCAAACCAGTCGGGTCGTACAGTGGCCAACAGGGAATAAAAAAAAGCGGCGCCGGTCCCGACGCTCACCAAGGTGTTCATATCGGCGGACCGGTTTTTTATGGCGAGGAAGAATCCGCGATGGAAGCGGCCTCCCGCATACAGAAACACCGGAACCGTCAAGGCCAGCAGCAGATAGTGCATGGTCTGACGCGGGATCAGATCCAAACCGGGAAAGAATTTTTGCCCCATGCCGACCAGAATCAACGCGGACAGGGTCGCGGCCAAAACGAACTGATGCTTCAAGCGTGTGTATTCCTGTCGGCGCCGGTCGGTATCTTCGTCCAGGGTCATATCGCCGGAAACTTTAATCACCTCGTAGTTGCCGGCATCGCGAACGGTTCGTTTGAGATCGCCGATCTCGACCGCGCCGGGCACGTAACGCACCGTGGCCTGTTCCGCGGCGAAATTCACCGTTGCCGCTTCGACGCCCGGCAGATCGCCGAGCGCTTTTTCCACCCGCGAAACGCAGGTCGCGCAACTTAGGCCGACGATGTCGAGGGTGACGGTCCGGCGGTCGACATCGAAGCCGGCGGCGCGCACGCGCGAAGAAATGTCGGAGAGTCCCACCCGGTCTGGCTCATAAGCGACCATGGCCGATTCGGAAGCGAAGTTGACCGTTGCTTCCAGTACCCCGGGTACTTCGCTGAGCGCCGATTGAACCTTTGCCGCGCAGGATGCGCAGTGCAGGCCGGTGATCGGCAACTCGACTTTGCGGGTGGGACTCACATGGGCAGAAGGGTCTTTTTTTTGAAAGGTTGCTTTTTCGGTTGCGTTTTCCATGGGTCTTGTTTTCTGTGGATTGGTTTTAATGGTGGATTTTCCTCCATGAATCGAGCCAAACGCGGACTGGTTGCCACCCGCAACGGTTGCGGATGCGGGAGTCCCGCTCGACTGAAAGTTTTGGCGGCCTTCCTCGGAAGGCACATTTCTTCGCTCCGACGCCATGAGTCGCTCCATAATGAATCAAACAAGAATTTCAAGGTTCATGCCAACTACCGGAAATTTTTATCTTGTTGTTAATACAAGGGTTGATCATTTATCCACGAGGCGTTTCATCTTGCCGTTCGAAAACTTTTTTCCATATCTATTGAAAAATGTTTTCAATCGTAATAAGAGACGGAGTAAGCAAAAGGCGCATCATTTGCTGATTATTATTATTTAATACGAACTTAAATGGAAGGTGCGACGCCGAGTTGGGGGCTTTCCCGGCGTCGCAGGAGAGGAGATTGGTCTTGCTGCGAAAAAGGTTTATGCAAGCTCTCAAAAAACTGGTCTTTTCTTGAGCAAAGACAATGCCAAGATTTTTTGAAAAATGTTAAGTGCTTGCCAGTAAACGAATTTTTTTTACTACGCCCATTTGTCGATCACAAAATCCAGGTGCAAACCTCTCAAAAATCCGAGACTGTTGTGAAATATCTGAGAGGCGAGTCACAGAATTCCTAAGTGAAATCGAAAAAATAGAACATTTATTCTACCGCCGACTCGTCAAAGCAGCAGTTGATCAACAGATGGCAGTTCCGACGGCAGTTCGCCATTTCCGCACGCACACGTTTAGCTTGCTTGCCGGTGGCGATGTCCACGATGCCTTTCCCGGCGAACAGGTTGCCGATCGGCTCGTAGCGCCCACAGAATTTCACCACGCCCGTTCCCTCGATGGTCAGCCCGATGTTGCCGACGTTGCAGCGCCCCACGGCCATCGTTTCGGGATGACGGAAGTAGCCGATGAGCGCCGGGAACTGTGCATCCTCGTTAAGGATCGGAAATCCGGCGCGTTTCATGTCGAGCAGTTCGCCCAGCACGTGGGCGACGCGCTCGGGATCGTCGGGGAACAACGGGCTGTCGACCCACCAGTTGTCGCGCGGTTCTTCACCGAAGGGCTGCATCAGCGCTTGAAAGAAAATGCCCGACAGCCGCGGGTTGTCGCGCACCCAGGTGACGAAACCCTGTAGGATCTCAATGTTTTCGCGGCAGATGACGCAATTGACAAACACCTTCATGCCGTTGTCGGTGGCGTGGGTGATCGCCCGCTCGGCCAGCGAGAAGGCATCCGGGCGGCAGCGCAGCCGGTTGTGGACATGATCGAAACCATCAAGTGAAAGGAAAAGGTGGTCCAGACCCATCATCGCCAGTTCGTGCGCCAGTTCGCCGGAGAGTGAAAAACCGTTGGTGGTGATCGTCGGGTCCAACCCCGCGGCGAGCGCGCATTGCACCAGCGGTTTGAGGTTGGGGGAAAGCAGCGGTTCGCCGCCGGCGATTTTCAGCTCCATGGGACCGAGCCAAGCGGCGATGTCGCGCACCGCCCGACACAGCGTTTCGGCGTCGAGCTCGTCCTCCGCCGAATGGCGCCAGATGCGGCAATGCAGGCACCGCGCGTCGCAACGGTTGGTCAGATGAATGCTGACATAGGCCGGTCGGAAATCGTCCATGCGCGCCCTTTCCTCTTTCAGAATGAGGCAATTTTTCGGAGGGGTCAAATCAATAACAGGTCGCGCCGCCGCCGAATTCCAAGCGCAGGAAGAAGCCGCGCGGCACGGCGTCGGGGGCGTCGTCGTAGGTGCGTCCGCCGTCGCGCCAATCGCCCAGCGGCTCCTGATGCAAATACCCGAGGCGCACCGCGGCGGCAACGTGTCCGCGCGCGGGGGTCGGCCGATACAGCAACAGCAGCGCGATGCCGGCTTCCAGCGGCAGACTGTCGCGGCGGATGCGTGCGAAGGGCGTGGGTTGCTTGGCTTCGAGTTCCAGGTACGTGACGCCGTAACCCGCGCCGACAAAGGGCACGACGCTGCCGAGTTGCCCGTCGTACACACGCCAGCCGAGGTCGAGCACGCCCCACCCCCAATACAGCCACGATTCGTTGCTGTGGCTGCGGCTGGACAGGCGCGAGGCGTGCGCGGTCGGCGCGACAGACAACGGGCCGTACTGCACCGGCGCGGTCACCCCGAGCATCCACAAATAGCCTTCGTAGGGACGCAGATCGTAGGGCGCGATGAAATCGCTGAGTTCGCCCGCGTCGAAGGACATCAACTGAAACGACGGGGCGAGCGTCCAGGTCGGCGGTTCGGCCGTCGCGACGGACGCGAGCGCCAACGCCAGCAACAGCGCGCCGATCAGCAGCAGGATATGGAATCGTCGGTTATCCATCTTCGGATAATCGTTATAGCGCGTCGAAGCGGTTTTTGCTAGAAGCGGAAGGCGAATTCGCTTTTAAAGCCTTCGAACGGCGGAATCGGCCGGCAGACGCCGCCGGCGCACTTGAGCCCGCCCTTGTAACGCCCGTAGGCCAGGGAAATCTGCATCCAGTCGGTCGGCTTGACCACCGTTTCGGCCGTCCAGAAGTGCGGATCGTCTTCCGCTTCGGCGCCCAGTTCGACGGTTCCCGTCGCCGGCTCGTCGCTGTTTTCGTAGCTGCCGACCAATGACAGATACGGGTTGTAGCCGTAGCTGACGATCGCCTCGTGCGAAGCGTAATCGACTTCGCTCATCAGCCCGAAGCCGTGGAACTGCTTGCCCAGGTATTCAAGCTGCAGCGAGTGCGGGTGCACGATGGGCGTTTCGAAGGTCAGTTCGCCGTGCACGTAGCGGCCCTCAACGATCTCGCGATAGCCCGCCGCGCCGGTCAACGTCCCCCCGTAAGCGAAGGTGCGGTCGAAACCGCCGTAGGTGTGCTCGATCCATTCCAGCCATTTGAGATCGGAGCTGTAGTGGTCGGCCAGTTCCAGCGGCATTTCCTCGTGCGTCTGGATGTTCGTGTAATTGACGTACAGCCCGACGTCGACCACGGGAACCACATAATCCACGCGGCCGCGTCCGCCGATGGCGTCTTCATAATTGGGCAGATGGCCGAAGGACATTTTCGGGTATTCCATGCTCGGCGGATCGTTGTAAGCGTAGTCGAAGCGGAAGTAATCGGTGCCTTCCAGCAGCACGGTCACCGGCCCGGCGTACCAGGTCGTCGCCAGGTGCGCACCGCGCCCTTCCCACTCGAGGTCCTCGAGTTCCTTTTTGTCGTCCTGATATTCCAGCCAGGCGTACTCGCCGGACAGCGCGCCGACGCCCGCCAGATCCGGCGACTCGACGATCGCCGAATACAGGTTGATGCGGTCGTCCTCTTCCAAGCGGGCGAAAGTGTCCGTCTCGTCCTTGCGCAACGTGCCGCCGACCCACGCGCCGCCGACTTTGATCATCGAGGGTCCGGCCATGAAGCGTGCGCCCCACAGCAGGTCGCGCTCGTCGATGAACTCGGGCTCCTCGACCTTGGCGCGTTCGGGGCCGAAGCGGCGATCGTCGCCCGGGTTGACCGGACCGATCAGCGATTCGAATTCAAAATAGTCGTGGTTGATGCGCAACAGCGCGCCTTGGATCGTCGTGTCCTCGCCGAATTCGTCGCGCTTGAGCAGGCTGAGCGTCAGGCCCTGGCCGAAGCTGGCGTAGGAATCGCCGAAGCGCACCAGGAACGGATCGCTCTGGTACTGCAGGAACATCTTCTCCGGAATGTAGCGAACGTAATATTCCTCTTCGAGGAAATAGGCCTCCGTGTCGTAGCGCATGCCGGCCAGGAACGGCCCTTTCGCCACGTTCAAATTCAAGCGGTTGATGCCCGCCCAGAACGGGTTGTCCTCGTCGGTGATGTCGTAGTTGATCTTCATGGTTTCGAAGATCGTCACCGAATCGGTCAGCGGCGTCTGCCATTCGAACGCCTGCGCGCTCAGCGGCAGCAGCGCAAGCAAAACGATCAACAGGCTTTTACGCATTTTAGAGCCCCAACGCCTTTTTGATTTGCTCTTCCAACTCGACTTCCTCGCCGGATTTGAAGCCGACGTGCGTCCATACGACCTTGCCCTCGCGGTCGATCAGCACCGAGTAGGGATAGTCGCTGCGCGGATTGTACAGGCCGTTGACGCGACTGTCGCTGTCGTGCAGCACCGGATAGGTCAGCTTGTGCCGGCGGACGATCGAACGCACCTGCGGCAGGTCCGAGGGCGTGTCGGCCGTGATCGACCAGACGGCGAAACCCTTGTCCTTGTACTGATCGTACAGACGCTGGTGATGCGGCATTTCGATCTTGCAGGCGCTGCACCAGGTCATCCAGAAGGTCAGCAGCACGACCTGCCCCTTCTGATCGGCCAGGCGCAGGGATTTGCCCGACAGATCCTTGAGTGTGAAATCGACCGCCGGTTCGCCCACGGCGTAGGCGGTGGCGGCCAGGAACAACAAGATCAAGGCGGCGATGAAAGTCCGGCGCATGAGGTTCTCCCGTTCATGGTCTGTTTTTCTCCGCAAACCATGCTGTTTTTTTTCGCATTTGGCAAGCACATGCCGGAAGGGATTCCGTGGAGCAACCGTTTCCGCGACGGCAAAAAATCAGGCGCGATCGCGCGGGACGATCTCCCGAGCCTGGTCGAGGGTCGATTCGCCGAAGGAACGGCCGATGCGCCAACCGAAGTACCAAAGGGCGAGCGCGGCGGGAAACAGCGCGACCACGGCGACTATCTCATTCCAGAGGATCAGCAGAATGGCCGTCGCACCCAGCAGCACGGCGAGGATTTGCAGCGCGACGGACGCGACCGGCGCGCCGAAGCGCACCCATGCGCCAACGCACAAGGCGCCCAAAGCATCGAGATTGCTGATCGGCTTTTGTTTCATCGTTCATCCGTTATCGCGTTTGGCGTCGTTATCATCGCCGTCCTCGCCGTCGGATGCAAGAGGTGGTTGTGTTATCGGTCGTTGATCGACGACCAGACACGGCCATGCCCTGCGGGCATGACCGCGGCGCTCGGAGCGATGCGTCGCCTGAATGTCACGCCGGGGTCTTTTCGTAAGGGCATATTTCCTTTAACCTACGCGGAATGGTTGCACGACGCTTTCTTCTGCTGTTGCTTTTGTTGCCGTTGCTGGCGATGCCGCTTTCGTGTGCGACGCCGCGCGGCGACGATCTGAAATTTTTTCTGGATGACGTGCCCGCCGAGTTGCCGCCGGCCAAACCGCAAACGCCCGCCTCGGCCGAGGAGTTCGCCGCGTTGCGCGACAAGATCCGCGCGCTGGCCAGGGAAGCGGTGGAGATGAACAAGCAGGGCCAGGCGGAACAGGCGCAGAACAAGATCGACGAGGCGCGCCTGACGATTCTCAACTTCGAAGGCACCGACGAACAGCGCGCGAATCTGGCCGAGGAATACGATCTGCTGCTGACGCTGCTGGACGATCTGATCGAACCGGAGCGGCGCACGCCCTCGGACGCGGTGCGCTTCATTCTCTCGCCCGATCCGACCGCGCAAGATATCGCGCAGGTCGAGGCGGCGCGCTCGATCGGCAACATCAACCGTTATGTGAAGGGGCTCAACCGCCACGCGCAACAGCGCGTCGCGCGGCAACTGGCGGTGTTCACGCGCACGCAGCGCGGCCGGGATCTGTTCCAGCGCTACCTCGACCGGTCGGCGCAGTACCGGCAGTACATCGACGCGGTGCTGGCGAAAAACGGATTGCCCGCCGAGTTGTTATGCGTGTCGTTGATCGAATCGGGCTTTTCCGACTCGGCAACCAGCCGCGCGGGCGCGGTCGGCCTGTGGCAGTTCATGCCCGGCACCGCGCGCGATTACAACATGCAGGTCGACCGCTGGGTCGACGAACGCTTGGACTGGATGAAAGCGACGCACGCCGCCGCGGCGTACTTCAATAATTCCATGCAGCGTTACAACGGCAACATCGAATTGTCGGTCGCCTCGTACAACACCGGCCCGGGCAACGTGAACAAGGCGATTCGCCGCGCCGGCGGCCGGCTCGATTATTGGCGGTTGAAGCTGCATCCGGAAACGATGGACTACGTGCCCAAGTGGATTGCCGCGATGATCCTCTATTACAATCCACGACAACACGGCTTTATCGTGCCCAAGGACGACCCGCCGCAGTTCGACGAAATCACCATTCGCGGCTCGATCGAGTTGGAGACGATCGCGCAGGCCGTCGGCGAGCACCCGAAGGGCCTGTACGCGCTCAACCGGGCGCTGATCCGCAAGGCGACGCCGCCGGACCGCCCATGGAAGCTGCGCCTGCCCGCCGGCTCGCGCGACAAGCTGCTGGCCAACCTCGACGACCTACTGGAGAAGCAATCGGTCGTGTGGATCGCCCACCGCGTGGTCAAAGGCGATTCGCCGGCTTCGATCGCCAAGATGTACGCGGCGCCGCTGGAGCGCGTGGTCAGCGCGAACGATCTGCTCGACCGCAGCCTGCCCGAACCGGGCGAAGTGATCATGGTGCCGGTCAGCCCGGACAACCAGACGGCGATGGCGCAACTGGCCAAGAACGAAGCGCGCGAACGCGAACGCGAGCGCCAGGCGCCGCCTTCGCCCGGCGTTCCGGCGCCCGCCAAGGCCAAACCGAAAACGATCGTGCACAAGGTGCGTCTGCGCGACAACCTCTGGACGATCGCGCAGCGCTACGACGTTTCGGTCGGCGATCTGCGGCAATGGAACAAGAACGAGATCGGCGCGGGCGACCAGATTCGGCCGGGGCAGAACCTGACGATCGTGCTCGACGGCGACGAGCCGCTGGCCGCGCCGAAAAGCTACACGGTCAAACGGGGCGACACGCTCAGCCAGATCGCGACGCGCCAGGGCGTGACGACCAAGGCCCTGGGCGCGGCAAACAATCTGACCGCCGAATCGACGATCTACCCGGGCATGACGCTCAAGCTGCCGCAAGGCGCGAACGGCGGATCGGCGCAGCCGACCTCGCACATCGTGCAGCGCGGCGAAACGCTCTCGGGCATTGCCGAGCGCTACGGCCTGACGACGCCGACGCTGATGAAAATCAACATGATCGGCAATCCGCATTCGCTGCGACCGGGCCAGACGCTGCTGTTGTCCGCGCCGAAGAAGGCGACGGTGCACACGGTCAAGCGCGGCGAAACGCTGGGCAAGATCGCACAGAAGTACGGGGTGTCGGTGTCGGCGCTGGCCAAGGAGAACAAAATCTCGATCAAGGCCACGTTGCGGGTCGGTCAGCAATTACGCATTCCCGCCGGCGGGAAGAACGCAGCGGAGCCGACCGAGGTCTGGATTTCCTACCGCGTCAAACCGGGCGACAACCTGACGGGCATCGCCCGGCGCTTCGGCTGCTCGGTGGACGAGTTGGCCGCATGGAACAAAATCAAACGCACCCAGCCGTTGCGCGTGGGCCAGGTGCTTAAAGTGAAAGTGCGGAAAAAGCGGTAAATGAAAAACCTGATCGTATTGGCCGATAACCTGCACGTGTTGCGCGATCTGCCCGACGGCTCGGTGAACCTGATTTACATCGATCCGCCGTTCAACACCGGCAAGGCGCAAAAACACACCGCGTTGCAAACCGTACGCGACGTCAACGGCGACCGCACGGGTTTTCAAGGGCAGCGCTACAAGACGATCAAGGGCGACACGCGCGGGTTCACCGACGTCTTCGATAATTTTCTGGCGTTTATCGAGCCGCGCCTGCGCGAGGCGCACCGCGTGCTGGCCGACGACGGCACGCTTTATTTCCACATCGACTATCGCGAGGTGCATTACTGCAAGGTGTTGCTCGACGACATCTTCGGCCGCAAAAGCTTCCTCAACGAGATCATTTGGGCCTACGATTACGGCGCGCGGCCGCGCCACCGCTGGCCGGCCAAACACGACAACATTCTGGTCTACGTAAAAGACCCGAAGCGTTACACGTTCAACCATGAAGGCATCGACCGCATTCCGTACATGGCGCCGGGACTGGTCGGGGCGGAAAAAGCGCGCAAAGGCAAACTGCCGACCGACACCTGGTGGCATACGATCGTGCCGACGCAGGGCGGTGAGCGATTGGGATACCCGACGCAAAAGCCGTTGGGCGTGCTGCGGCGGATCGTGACGGCCTCGTCAAACCTCGGCGATCTGGTGCTCGACTTTTTTGCCGGCAGCGGGACCACCGGCGCGGCCTGCCGCGAACTGGGGCGGCGCTTCATTCTGGTGGACGACAATCCCGAGGCGATCGAGGTGATGCGCCGCCGCTTCGACGGCGCGGGGGACATCGACTACATGACGATCACCGATCAGCGCTGATTGCCGGTTTCCGCACGCTGGGTCGGCGTAACGGCGACCGAGCGCGTTTCGCCGTTGCGCACCACTTTCAACTTCGCCTCACGCTCGGCAATCAACAACGTCAAGGTGCGCGAA
>ERZ795059.2040-NODE-2040-length-21541-cov-9.770176_pt1 | contig 21541 bp, 12 predicted proteins | sample MGYA00375143_ERZ795059 | MGnify/ENA primary metagenome ERZ795059 (study PRJEB30188, sample SAMN05720168) | activated sludge metagenome | isolation source: Anaerobic digester | place: USA | collected 2015-01-07 ... | reverse complement strand
CCATTCTCATCTTCACGGGATACACCCTGCTTTCTTCACGTATCTCTATCGGTGTCTATCGGTGTTCTTCAGTGGTTTCATTCCTAAACCCCATCGCCCAACCTCTTTCCCATCCCGAACCGGCAGCCTGCCGTCAATGGTCTGCAGCCTGATAGGCTTGCTTCTTCTCTTCGCCCCGCTTGCCCACGCCGCCCGCGTCGAAGTCACCAAACTCGACACCGGTGAAATACACTTGAGTGATGTTGAAGACTTTAAACTGAGTCCCGATGGCGCCTATGTCGTCTATAGGGGGGATTTCGACACCAACGATGTTATTGAACTCTATAGTGTGCCCAGCGACGGCAGCGCAGCACCCGTGAAACTGAATGCACCATTGAATGCAGACGAGTATGTTCTCGATTTCTGCATTAGCCCAGACAGCAGCTTTATCGTTTTTCGGATTGGAAATACTAACTCCTCGTTTCTCTATCGTGTGTCCACTAATGGTAATGAGACGGCATCAATAGTCAGTGGAGATTCAACATCCGGAAGAACTATCGCAACATACAGTATCAGTCCGGATAATCAGCGATTGATATATATAGCCGATCAGGATACAGACGATATTTTTGAGCTTTATTGCCTTTCGATGGATGGCAGTACACATTCTGTAAAACTTAATGCATCGCTTATCACAGGGGGAGATGTTCTACGCTTTTTGATCTCTCCAGATAGCCAACAAGTAGTCTACCTTGCTGATCAGGATACACTTAACATAGATGAACTATATTCTATAACGATTGGCGGCAGTGGAACTCCCATTAAGCTTAACGCGCCTTTGATAACAGGAGGAAATGTCTCGGAATTTGCCATCTCGCCGTATAGTCAAAGGGTAGTATATTTGGCGGATCAAGAAAGAGATGAAGTAATTGAACTCTTTTCTGTTCCATTGATGGGTGATTCATTGCCAATCAAAATCAATGATCAACTGCTTGTAGCGGGAGACGTCAAGTCATTTTCAATAAGCCCTGATGGTCAAAAAGTAGTTTATTGTGCCGAACAGGATTCTCTAGGCATTGGAGATCTTTACAGCGTTCCAGTGGATGGTGCTGCACTATCAACAAGATTAACTCCTCCATTGACAGAGGTAACATTATTCTCTATCTCTCCCGATAGTGCGCGGGTGGTATATAGCACATTTCGAGAAAATGAAGATCCCGAACTATACTCAATACCAATTGATGGTTTTGCCTCTCCACAGAGACTTAATACCCCCTTGAGTACAGAGAGCACATACAGCATCAATGCGTTTTCAGTTAGTCCAAACAGTCAGCGGGTTGTGTATCAAGTAACGAGATATATCTATCGAAGCGGCACGGCACAAGAAAAAAAAGGATACCTTTATAGTGTCCCCATTAATGGGGATGATCCTGCAGTGCTCATTGCAAATGCAAAAAACGCCTGTTTTGATTGTTCAGGCTATACTCCCTGTTTTCAAACAAATCCCAGCAGCCAATTCGTCACTTTCATTTCCGATACAGAAGAAATAGATTGCTTTAACATCTACCGGGTTCGAATTGATGAGCAAACATTGCCACAAGAGATAACATTGGCCTCACTAACCCGCAATTCGCCAGACAATATCATAGAATACATGGTTGACGAGGACTCGCAAACTATAGTTTATCACGCAGAATGCGACGAGGCTGATTTTGGAGCGTTATTTAGTGTTTCTTTGGAGGACAAAAATCCCCCTAAAAAAATCAGTACTGATGGCAATATCTCAAAAATGGTTTTGGTGCCTCGAAAGCCGTGGATAGTATATGAAACTGAAGAATACGCTGACTTTTACAGTGTCTGTTTGAATGATTCCTTCGGCCCAATAAAATTGGGACGAACTAACAGTGTCAATTGTGGTTTTTTTAGTAGTTCAACTGTGTTTTATTTTGATGGAGTAGCACAATATATTCCGTTAAGTTATAGCTATAGTAATTTCTCTCCCAGCATGGATGGCGGGTGTAACGAATACTCTTATTATTTTTGCATCAAGCATCTCAATGGAACAAAGGAATTCACTTTGTGGAGTGCATCATACACATCCTGCTGGAAAGATGAAGTCGATTTTCATAGTGTACACTTTAGTGGTTTTAGCCCGGATGATCTCTGGACGGTCTTTTACAATACTTCATATGAAAAGCTGTTTGCTCACAATAATGAAACCGGTGAAAAGATACAGATTGATGCATGTGGTGAACCGGATGGTTTTACCTTTAGTCCGAACAGTCAACGGGTTGTATACAATCGCGAAAACAAAGTTATTAGTACCCCTCTTGACGGAAGCGAATCTCCCACTACCCTCCATATTTCTTCGGCTGATACAATAATCATAGATTCCATCAGTCAATGGGTCGTTTTCCGCGAATCAACTTCCAATATATTCAGCGTTCCTATAGACGGATCTTCTCCTGCTGTCCAATTGAATCCTTCCGGTGAAGTGTCGGAATTTCTGATCAGTTCTGACGGACACTATGTGGTATATCGCGCGGATGGCGCGCTTTTTAGTGTCCCCATCGCGGGTGGTGTTCAGCCGACGGAGCTTTACGCCGCTTGTGAAAATTTCTCGATTACTCCGGATGGCCAGTGGGTTGTTTTCCGGGGTTATGATGCCGGATCAACGCAGGCGCAGGTATTCTGTGTGCCCATCACCGGTTCTTCCGCGCCCGTAAAATTGAACAGCCCTTTAATCCCCGAAGGCAACGTGTTATCATTTGCCATCCGGGGGGACAGCCAATGCATTTCTTATCAGGCAGATCAGGAAACTGATGAGATCCCGGAAATCTACAGCGTGCCCATCGCAGGCGGTCCTGTAATTAAACGCTCCACACCGGGCGATATCACGGATGGTCCGGGACTCTGGGCCGGTGCACGTTTAATGTATAAAGCATATATGCCCGAGTCCTATCCTGAGAACTTAATAAGCAAGGGTTTATATGCCTCCACCTTGTATACAGGTCCCACATCCACCATCCAAAAAACAACAGGTCAACCAGCCAGCGCCAATACCTTGCCTATTTCTTTTGAAGTGATCTTTAGTGAACCGCCCATTGGTCTCAAAGCCACCCACTTTGTGAATGACGGTACCGCATATAATGTAACCTTTTCGTTGACGGAACTTGAACCGACCCGTTATCGCCTTGAAGTCACCGCTGCGGATGGCGATGGCACCATCATCCCACGGCTACCCGCAGACGTGGTTATGGATGCAGAGGAGGAACCGAACTTCGAATCCACGGGCGTGGAAAACACCGTATTGCTCGACCGCACGCCGCCGGTTATCAGCATTCTGGGACCAAATCCGCAAATCATTGAATGCCTCGGTGAATTCATCCTGCCCGAGGTCCAGGCAGTGGATTTCGTGGATGGCGTGGTACCGGTGCAGATCATCTCGAATCCGGTGAATACAAGCATATCCGGAAGCTACCAAGTGGTTTATGAATCCAGCGATTTTCTTGCGAACACGGTCCAAGTTGTGCTTCAAGTAGACGTGGTCGATCTTGGCGCTCCGATAGTGACCCTGTTGGGCGAGCCCCACATGCGTATTGCATGCAAAACGCCTTTTTCCGATCCCGGAGCCATAGCCACGGGTATCTGTGTGAGTGAGCTTCCCGTAACGATTTCAGGGCACGTGGATACCGTCACACCTGGAGTCTATGTGCTTCAATACACCGCCGATAACGGTCACGGCAATACCGACACCGTCCAGCGCAGCATCGAAGTGTATGATGAGGTCCCGCCCGTTGTTACTTTGCGCGGCCCGGCCTCCATGACGCTATTATGCGGCCAGGTATTTTTCGATCCCGGCGCTACCGCCACCGACGCCTGCGCGGGGGATCTGCCTGTCGCCGTCGAAGGGCAGGTCACCACTTCTGAACCCGGCATCCATACTCTTACGTACATGGCCGACGATGGGCATGGAAACACGGATGCCGCCCAGCGCACTGTAAAAGTCCATTGCGACTGCATCCTGAACACCGCCCGCATCCTTTATCCCGTGAATACCAGCATTATCCACATGAGTTCCCAAGATATCCCCATGACCTTCCAGGCCACCGTGGATTGTCCGGAGGATACCGTTTCCCTACAATTTTTCCTGGACGGCGCGCCTCTCGGTGAACCTTTTACCCAACCGCCCTACGATCTATCGGTCACCGATCTCGCATCCTCCGCCTCCGGCACGCCCCACACGCTCTCCATCGAAGCGGAAGACGCCGTGGGCGGACTGTTCACTGCCGAATCCACCTTTACACTCGTTTCAGCCACTGCCCAGCCCAATGGGTTGCCAGACGTTGCGTTGAATGCGTTATTTGCCCAAGATGGGGATGCTTACTTCGGCGCGGGTATCTTAAACGAGTGCGCCCGGAGCATTCGCATGCAGGCCTTCGGCCTCACTTCCGAAAACGATCCGGTCACCATCGAAATCACGCTGCCCGGCGATATCAATTCCGGCGCAATCATTACAGCGTCCCGCGAAGTCCTTAACGACAACGAACTCGGCGTGCTCATCGCCGTATTTGGTTGCGATACCCCGGAAAGCGTCCTCGACGCCGTTGCGGAAAATCTCGGTTTGATTCCGGGCTATCTCACCCCCGGCGGCAATTACCTGTACCTTGATCTCCTCATCAGCAGCGATGATGGGCAAACCTTCACGCCAATCGATCCCGTGCGCCTTCAAACCCATCCTCTCCAAATCGAACTTTTCGGGATCGAACCGCAGGCCGGACGCGCAACCCAGCTTTACATGCATGCCGCCCTCCTTGCGGATAGTTCCTGGACGATTACTGGCGCAACCGGCGACTGGTCCGTGGCTTCGGCATCTTGCCGAAGAGTAACGAAAACTCAATCCATCACCACATTCACCACTTCCCTCATCGGACTCCTCGCTCCCTTCGACGTCGATCCGCAAGGTCCTTGCCTCCACACCGTCCCCAGTGCGCAATTTGATCTCATTCTTGGCCTTGTCCCTGTTGGCCAAACCCTGGAAACCGAAATCCTCATCGAGAACACCGGAACCGGCATCCTCGAAGGAACTCTCCAACTCGACGGCGATCCCCAGTTTACCCTCACCGGCTTTGCCACGTACCGGCTCGGTCCGGGACAACGCACGGCGTCTGGAAGTCTTGTCCTCCACTACGCCCCTTCCACTGCCGAAGACAATCAAGCCATTCTCCACTTCATCAATACCGGCGACGGCGAACCCGAACGCACCACTGCCGATTTGACCATCCATGCCACGGGCATCCCCGCCGCGAATAAGACCGTCAGTCTCTTCGGCTGCGGGGTACTCCCTGGGTCCACGGTTCGTGGCACCTTCGCCGATTTCCTGTTGATTGGGGCAATGCTCTTTCTCCTGGGATTATTGCGGCGAGACGACGGGAAAGGAAGAGGATTTGTGGGGTAGAGACACCCGCTCAGAATTGTGCGTTGTTTTGTGAGAAGGTGTAAAATAGGCCGCCGATAAAGAGATCCTTACACACTAGTGTTGGAGGGTTTGGGTTTTGTACAGTATCGTAGCGGTTTTTAAAACATACAGATAAGGAAAGGGAACGAATCGTATGGCGAAGGGTGTCAGCACGGACTCATTGGCGTTGACGGTGAAACAGGAATATAAGGGTAAGAAATTCCGCGTGGCGTTTATCGGCTGCGGCGGTATTTGCCAAACCCACATGGGCGCATTCCAGGACATACCGGAAGTCGAGGTGGTGGCGGGCGTGGACATTCTCCCCGAACGCCTTTCCATGTTTGAGGAGCGCTGGGGCGTCAAGAAACTGTATAAAGACTGGAAAAAGATGCTGAAGGAGGTGCAGCCGGACGGCGTGAGCGTGTGCACGCCCAACGGGGTGCATTGCGCGCCGACGGTTGACGCGCTGAATGCCGGCTGCCACGTATTGTGCGAGAAGCCGATGGCGATGAATCCCGGCGAGTGCGAGAAGATGATCGCCGCCGCCAAGAAAAACAACAAGAAGCTTGTCATCGGGTTTCAGTATCGCTATCACCCCAACACGCAGTTTCTGCGGCGCGCGCGCGACAATGGCGAGTTTGGCGACATCATGTTCATGAAGTGCCAGGCGCTGCGGCGCCGCGGCATTCCGAACTGGGGCGTGTTCGGCCAGAAGAAATTGCAGGGTGGCGGCCCGATGATCGACATCGGCGTGCACTGCATCGAAATGGCGCATTATTTCATGGGCTCCCCAAAACCTGTCGCGGCCTCCGGCAATATTTGGACCTACATGGGCAACAAACCTTCCAAAGTGGTGTGCCCGTGGCCCAATTGGGATTACAAGACCTACACCGTGGAAGACCTCGCCATCGGGCAAATCCGTTTTGAAAACGGCGCACTCCTGCAAATCGAGGCCAGCTTCGTGGCACATATCGAAAAGGATATCTGGAATTTCAGTTTCATGGGCACCAAGGGCGGCGGACAATGGGACCCCCCAATGATCTTCACCGACCGTAACGACACCATGATCAACACCGCTCCCTATTTCCTCGCCACCAATACTAATTTCGAATATTTGTTCGACTGCAAGCTTCGGAACTGGGTGGAAGGCTGCATGCACAACAAACCGCTCGAAGCCCCCGCAGAAGCCGGGCTTGCGGTGCAGAAAATGCTCGACGGCGTCTACCGCTCCGCCGCCGCCGGAAAAGAAGTCGCCATCAAATAAACGCTGTTACAAAACATTTTACTCGATAGTTTCCGTTCAGATTACAAACTCAGCCAAGGAGTGCCTGGCACTCTGAAAAAAACCGCCAAGAGGACGGATTCCGCCATGCACCGCGTATTCATCTGACCGTGAAAGTAATCTCGCATTCACACACGCCATCCATTGACAAGAGTTATTCCGTACTTGGGCAGCGGCTCAACGGTCCAGAAGAACCGACTTGATCACGGCAAAATACTCGCGCAGGCACAGATTGGGGAGTACATACCAGGGTGAAGGTGTGGTGATTACGCTGATGGACAGCCCCAGGCGCCGGGCCAGTATCTTGACCCGAAATCGGTGAAACTCGTTGGTGACCGCGGCCAGGGAAGGATTTTCCGGGAAAAGGGCGGCAATCAATGCTTTGGAATTCTTAAGATTCTCCAGAGTACTGGAAGAGTGCTCTTCACGCAGGATGCGTATGGGGGCAATGCCGTGTTGAATGAGGTATCGCTCCATCACCTCCGCCTCCGATAAAGAATCCGCCCGGGTGCGGCCTCCGGAAACCACTACGCGGGTGTCAGGATGGCTCTGAAGATATTCGGCGGCTTTATCCAGGCGTGTGCGCAACACGGGCGAGGGCGCATTCCCTCGCACACCGGAGCCCAACACAATCAGCCAGTCCACGGAAGGGTCTTCTTTAGAAAAAGCCGAGGCCAGAATAAATCCTTCAATAATCACAAACGATACCAGCCACACCCCGAAAAGAATCCCGAAAATCCAGGGAACCGCACCGTCAAACATGCCTAAAAGCCCATTTGGGCAATAGCCACAGCCTAACGCATATCCCAGCATAAACACTCCTATAATTCCCGGCAGTGCACTCCCAAGGTTTATAGTATATCCCAGTAATAGCAGCGCGGCGGTGTCAAGGATTCCCATGCACCCAGCAAGACCCAATCCCCACCGTGCTCGCGAACCCGTCATCACTCAATTCCTTTTTGTACACATAACGTTATTGTATAGTTGCATATGTCTTCATACGATGTTTTCATCGTACGATATTTTTATCGTATTTTACCGCGTAACGCACGCTCTTTAACATGAGACATGACAATTTATTTCTGAATACCCATGAATAGTCAAACAGCGGCTTGTTCGGCAGGTTTTTTTAATGCCACCAAGTTTACTAATAAAACTTGGAAATCACCCTTTCTTTATGATGAAATAGAGCGGATAATTTTCCATTTTGGGTGTCTATATACGGACAAGGATGGAGAAACGTATCTTGAAAACGGAGGGTCGTACAATGCGTTGCAGCAGTATGTGGATTGTTATTGTTATTGGTTGTCTGATGTTTGCCGGAACGGCTGAGGCTCAAAAAAAGCCGACGATTGCGGTGCTGGATTTTACGGTGGAGAGCACGGCGGTCAAGCTGTCGGCCAATAGTTCCTCGGTGGAGATTGGTCCGGGCGGCACGACAAGCTTTCTCAGTTCGGACCTGATTACGGCGTTGGTGGAAACCCGCAAGTTTGATGTGGTGGAGCGGGAGCGCTTGAACGATGTAACGCGCGAGAAGCAGTTTGCGAATTTGACGGCGGGCGATGCGATGGAACTTGGCAAGCTGCTGAAGGCGGATTATCTGATAGTGGGCAAGCTGGAATTGATTGAGGTGAGTGAAACGAACACGCCCATTCCCTACACCAATCTGGAGAAACATTTCGTCTCCGGGCGGCTGATTGTAAACATGCGGGTGGTGGACAGCACGACCGGGAAGATCGTGTCTGCGAAAAAACTCAACAAGACCGCGAAGAAAGAATCGGGCACGCCCCTGGCGTTTCTGGATACTCTAAAGGGTCTGGCGGTAAAAGATCTGGTGAATGATGTGCTGACGGCGGTATTTCCCATCAAGGTGGTGAGCGTCACCGGCGATGAAGTCATCATTAATCGCGGGAGCGAATGGACAGGGTTTTCCGTGGGTCAGGAGGGCCGGGTGTATATTCAGGGGGATGTGATTCTCGACCCGGACACCAATGAAGAACTGGGCCGCCAGGAAACCCCCATTGCCATTATCAAGGTGGTGGAAATCCTGGAAAAATTAACCAAGACAACGGTGGTTGAAAAATCTCCGGAAAGGACCATCGATAAGGGGCAAATTGTTCGGTTTAATGTGGAGCCGCCGGCGCCCGCGGAACGTAAAGAGACGCCGGGTTCCAGTGAAAAACCTTTGAAACTCAATTGGTAGCTGGGGAGATAGTGTATGCGTGAAATAACAACATCATCGTGCCGCTTTTGGCCCTGGGCCGGTCTGTTGGGCGTATGCCTCGTGTTGGCGGTTCTGGGGAATGGCTGCACCACGGTGCAGGGGTATCCCAAAACGCTTCAACCCGCCTTGAAAGCACTGGAGGCGGGTAACTATGACCGTGCGCTCCAAATAACGGATAAGAAGTCCAAAGGCGCTTCAAACGGCCCCCTGTTCAAACAGGAATACGCCCGGATCGCGTTTATTGCGGGCAAGCATGAACAGAGTCAGAAGGCATTTGAGGAAATTATCCAAAACATTCAGAAAGAAGAAATGTCCGCGCAGGTGGACCTTGGCAATGCCGCCGCACAGGCATCTTCCCTGTTGCTGAATGACAATGTCATCCCATACATGAAGAAAATGCCCGCGTACGAGCGGGTTTTCGTGTATCAGCATCAGGCCTTGAATTATCTTCTTCGCAAGGACATAGAGGGCGCGCTGGTGGAGGTGCGCCGCGCGAACAGCGAGCAGCAGCGTGCGCTGGATGCGCATCATAAAGAACTGGTCAAGATGCAGCGCAAGGCGGATGAGGAAAAGATCAATGTCCAGGATCTGAATGGCCGTCTGACGGAGGCCTACCGGTCGTTGGATGAAATTGAAGCAAAGGTGAAAAGTTCTTTCCAAAACGCCTATACGTTTTTCTTGTCAGGTTTGGCGTATGAATTGCGCGGTGAAACAAATAACGCCTATATCGACTACAAAAATGCGCTGGACATCTTCCCGGAAAATCCATATTTGCAGGAGAGGGTTTTTACCTTGGGTGAAAAACTACAAATGACGGATGATCTGGATACGTTTGCCAAGCGGTATGGGCGCAAGGTGGCGTTTCCCAATATGGACACCCCGGGCTATGGGCAGGTGGTTGTTATCGTGGAGAACGGACTGGTGCCGGAGCGCAGCCAGATCAAGCTGATGGTGCCCGTGCCGCCGTATTGGGCGCTGGTGCCGGTGGCCTTCCCGTATTATTCGACCCGATGGGAGGAGCCTCCCGCATTTTCCGTGACCGACACCGGCGCCAATCTTGGGACCACCGCCCCCATCTGCTATGTGCGGGCGATGGCGGTGAAAGCGCTGAAGGAGCAGGCCTTTGGGATCGCGGTGCGGGAGGTGCTGCGGGCCGGGCTGAAAGGCGCGGCTTCCGGGGCAGCGCGATTTGACTCGAAAGGAAACGTCAGTCCCATCGGGATTGCCGTGGATGTGGTGAATTTTGCCACAACCCAGGCAGACCGGCGCTCGTGGCTGACCTTGCCGGACGCTGTTGAGGTGATGCGGGTGGCGGTGCCGGCGGGGGAGCGCACGTTACGGATTATGGGGGCGGGGACGGGCGTTGAACTTCCTGTAACGATCCAGGATCAGCGGATTACTTTAGTTAGAATGACCTGCATTGGAAATACTGTGCGGGCGGAAACTGTTGGGTTCTGAGACAGGAATTCCAACCTTCAGGAGGATATGCGATGAGAACGATGTTGTATGTCATGCCGGTAGTGGTAGTCGTGCTGTTGGCGGGCGGGATGATGGGCTGCAAAACCATAACCCCGCCGCAAGGGGTGTACTTTGATGACGCCAACCTGGCCAAGCGGCTCAGTGTGCAATTGACGCCGCGGGATCGAAGCGATATTCCCGAGGTGGCGATTCAGGTGCAAAACCTCACCAAAAAACAGTTGAAATTCCGGGTAAAAACGGTGTGGCTGAATAAAGCCGGCATTGAACTGGAACCGGAACGGCAGGTGTGGAAGCCCATTACCCTGCTGGATCCATTTCCCAAGACATTGACTGAAACAGCGCCGAATCCCGGCGCGGTGACCTACAAGGTCTACATCGCCCATATTGACTGAAGCATGGATTTTTGGGAAGATGACACACGCTTTGCGTGTAAAAGGAGAATGGAACATGAGAAAATGTATTGCCCTGGTGAGCCTGCTGGCCCTTGTAACAGCCCTGGGTTCCGGGTGCGCGCGCCTGGAAACCCGCTATGGCGACGCCACACAGGAAACCGTTATTGACAACACCACAAGCTGGACGGATATGCAGCAGATGGCGGAGGCGATGGTGGATGATTTGCTGACATTCCCGCCAATGGTGGAGGTGACCAATCAGCGCCGCCCGGTAATTATGGTGCTGCCCATCAAGAACAACACGGCGGAGCACATCGACCTGGAATCACTGAACAACACCATTGAAACGCGGGTGTTGCGTTCCGGCAAGTACCGGTTTGCGGACCGGGAAAAGCTTCAGGACGCGCTGAAGGAGATGGGGCTGGCGGATCCGTCGCTGGGCATTGTGAATCCCGAAACGGCGGCCAAGGCGGGCAAGGTCATCGGTGCGGAATATATGCTTCACGGGACGATTACAGGCGATAAAAAGTATGTGAAACAGGGAACGGTGAATTATTACAAGCTCACTATGAAATTGACCGGGGTGGAAACCAATATTGTGGAATGGATCAATGAAAAAGAGATCCTGAAGCAAGTCGGAAAACCAAAAGTGGGGTTCTGATCGCGGCATGAACACAGTTTGGCGCACTCCGGCGCAGTCTGGGGTGCGCCGGACGTTTACCAGTAGATCTCGTTGTAGAATTCTTCCTGGCTTTCGGCATCCAGGTCGTTCATGTCGATGATTTGGTAGCGGTTCTCGTCGATATCGAAGATAATGCGCCCGTTTTTCCCGCCTTCCTGGACGGTATGCCGGTCCCACCGGCGGGTAATGAATGTTCGGTCGCCTTTGTCGGTTTTGACGCTCCAAATGAGATAACCGATGTTATCTTTATTCTCTCTAACGGAATAAATCTCCTGGATGTGATGAATAAAGTAGCGCTTGGAGAGTTCATGCTCCACGGTCATGCGCGAACTGGCCCCAATTTCCTTGAGCCGCCGGATGATGCCGATTTCCTTGTGCTCAAGCGCAGTATCGCCGGTCCACAAGGCGATAAATTCATTGGGGCGCGACACAGGGAAGCAGCGGTAGGCGCGGGCATGCTCGAAAACCAGATCGCCATAGGTGACGCGCATGCCGCCTTCGTCCAGGGGGTAGCAATGCAGTTTCTTCGGTTCCAGATACTGGACGCGGGGAATTTCCGTGTTCCGGATGTGTCTTGGCGGCGTCCGTTCCGGCTGCTTGATGTTCTCGCCGGTTTTTTCTAATTCCTTAAGGTCTTGGAGGCCATCCACGCTCGGCTGGTTGCTGGCGAGCTCAGTTTGAATATCCACCAGTTTTCTGTAAATGCCTTTTAACGCCATCAATTCGTCGTGCGAGCCCTGTTCACGGATCTCGCCATCTTCAAAGACCATAATCCGATCACAATTGCGCAACGTCGAGAGGCGATGTGCAATGGCAATGGTGGTCCGGCCATGACTGAGGGCTTCGAGTGCTTTCTGGATCTCGCGTTCGGAGATGGTGTCCACGCTGGAGGTGGCTTCATCAAGGATCAACACGCGGGGATTGTGGAGCAGGGCCTGCGCAATAGCCACACGCTGGCGTTCGCCGCCGGAAAGCCCCGCGCCGCGTTCGCCGAGGCGCCCATCATAGCCGTCGTGATTGCGCGTGATAAACATGTGCGCGTTCGCTTGGAGCGCGGCATCAAGCAGCAGTTCCGGCGAAACATCCGGATTGCCATAGGCGATGTTTTCGGCGATGGTGCCGCGGAACAGGAAAGGATCCTGCGCCACAAGGCCCATCTGACGGCGCAAGCAGTGTTTTCTAATGCGTTGGATGGGAATATTATCTATGAGAATTTCCCCTTCCGTGATGTCGTAGAAGCGCATAATGAGACTCGCCGTCGTGGATTTTCCGCTGCCGCTGTGCCCCACCACCCCAAGCATCTCGCCGGGCTTTACCTTGAAGCTGACATCTTTCAACACGGGAATGTGCGGATCATAGCCAAAAGAGACTTGTTTAAATTCAATATCCCCCTGAATCTCAACTTCCAGGTCGGTTTCCAACTCGCGAATCTCCGGTTCCTGATCGAGCACCTCAAATACCCGGTGGGCCTGAGTGGTGAATTGCGTGAACCAGGTGGACATCTGCGTGAGTGAGTTGAGCGGCGCATAGAACATGCCAAGGTAACCAAGGAACGCGATCAGTTCGCCCACGGTCAGATCTTTCGAATCGCCAAGGATCTGGCGGCCGCCGTAGATCCACACAAAATAACTGCCCAATTGAAACACGAAAAACATCAGCGGATAGAACCAGGAATTGGCATAGCCGACGCTGAGTCCGATGTCCCGGAACTTCCCGCTGATCCGGCCAAAGCGGTTTGCCTCGCGGCGTTCCTGAGCAAACGCCTTGACGACGCGGATGCCTGAAAGCACCGAGTGCAGGCCGGTATTGAGGTCGGAGCGGCGGGACCAATACTTGCGCCATTTTGGCGTGACCCAGCGAGAAAACAGGATGGTGCAGGCCATCACGAAGGGCGCGGGAACGCAAACGATCAGCGCGAGATACCAGTTCATGCTGAACATGGCGGCCCCAACGCCGACAACCAGCAATAGTTGGAATCCGAACCCGGAGGTGATTTGATTGATGAAGGCCTGGAGCGTTTCCACATCCTGAGAGCAACGGGTCATGAGCTGCCCCACGGGCTGCATCTCATGATAACGGATCGCCAGATCCTGAAACTTTTGAAAAACCTCGCGGCGCAGATCGAAGCCGAGGCGGTTGTTGATCCACACGGCCAGGGATTCGCGCAAGACACCCACCACGGCGGCAAGCAGGATGGAAGTGGCATACAATCCCACAAGCATATACAGCCACTGCATCTTGGTTTCCAGGCCAAAGAACGTATTAAGGCTCAGGAACCATTCCGGCGCTTCCTTCTTGTCCAGCAACACCTGATCCACCAATACCTTCACTAATTGCTGCGGCAGAAGTAAGAACACAATAGTAAGCACGACAAGGGCCATCGCAAGGAGTGAATAGGGCCAATACACCTTGGTATAACTCAGAAAACGGAAGAAGACGGTTCCCCGGCGGACTTTGAGATGGGGAGAGTCTTTAAAGGCGCGCAGGGCGGCTTCCGCACGTTCGATCTCCTCTTCGGACTTCACGACCACCCGCCCGCCCGCCAGCGAGCGCAATTGCGCCACCACTTTTGAAAATTTTTCCGCATGAGTATTGGAGAAGCGGGCCAGCTCTTCATAGACGCCGTTGATCTTGGCCTCGATGAATCCCGATCCCACGCGCGTGTCCATCCGGACCTTTTCCACATCTTTCAGTTGGATTTCTTTGCTGAGAATTACAGAGTTGTCTTCGGGATCAATGCGGTATACCAGCACCCATTCCTTGTTGGCCAGTACCCAGGATTCCAAGTATTCGCCCGTGATATCAAGATCGGTTTCCGTGGCGACCGTCAAATCGGCTTCTTGAATGCCCCGGTTTTCAATCGCAGCTTTTATCCGGTCTGGCAAGGGGCGTTTCATCTGCGCCGACAACGGCAATGGTTCACCTTCGAGTGTTTCTTGCGCCATATCTGATCCTGTTGTGGTTTAAACTGCTATTTTTACATGAACCGCGAAATCGTGTCCAATATGGGCCTTTTGCAACTATCCTTATTTCTCAAAACACACCAGACTCAGGGAAACGTATTGGCAGTTCACCGCAAAGCCGGTACTTTTTATTGTGCCAATCGCGGCCCACGACGCACCAATAACGTAGACGCGGCGTCCACGCCGCGCCAACAATCGAAAGGCCCACTCAGATGTCCATGGTGTCCATATTGTCCATGTCAGTCAGTGTTGGTCTGTGCCCGTCCGTGTTTCCCCCCTCGCCTCACGCCTCACGCCTATTTCCCCCCTTCCCTTGTCCTTCCCAGTCCTATTGGTTCTATCGGTCTTATTGGTCCTATTCTCCCATTCTCCCCAACGCCAACCTGACTTTTCTCTCCGAATTGGGGTATTCTACACATTCACTGATATTGTGGAGACTGTGTTTTGCGAAATGTAGTGATAGTTACGTTCATCCTGCTGTCGGCGGGGTCTTTGGCCGCACAGGAACAGCCGCCCGCCAAGCCTGCGTGGCTCACGCTGGGACCGTATCTCCAGTTCACTTCTCCTGATGCTGCCCTGGTGCGATGGCGCACCGCGCCGCCCATGGCGTCCGTATTGGAATATGTGTGTGAAGGCCGCCAGCACGTTGAAGATCCCGCACCGAAAACGGAACACGCCCTTGCCATGACAGGCCTGCAATGGAAAGCCGCGCATGCCTATTGGTTATTGGGGCCGGAAGGAGAGCGTTCCGGCACGTATGAATGTGAAACGGACTTCAACTATACCGTGCCGCCTGTGCCGAACCTGCCTTCGCCCTTTGCCTCGGATTCCCTTCCCTGGGATGCCGCCGCGGATCGTATTCTGTCCCAAACCGGAATTTTGCATGGGTATTGCGTGGTAATCGGCGCGGGCAAGGGCGCGCTGGCGTATGCATTGGCGAAACGAAGCGCCCTCTATGTGCATGTTATGGAGACCAATGAAACGGCGGTGGCGCAGACCCGGCAGGCGTTGCTGAATGCACAGGCGTACGGAAGCCGGGTAAGTGTTCACGCGGTGAAATCGTACGAGGCGCTTCCATTGAATCGCTGTTTTGCAAACCTTGTTATTTCTCTGACGCCCTGTGCGAAAGAGACCATCTTGCCCTATATCCGGCCCTTAGGTGGTTTGGCTCTGATGCCGCCCACGGATGCCGTCGACCTCGACGCCATCGCGGCCGCTTATGCCGAGGGCCGATGGGAAACCTGTACGCAGAAGGCCATTGACGGAGCGGGACAATGGTCGCATCAGTATGGTTCGCCGGATAATTCCGCTCGCAGTGGCGAGGCCTTGCAGGGCGCGACCCGTACGGATCAACTTTACGTGCAATGGGTGGGGCAGCCCGGCCCGCGCGCCATGGTGGATCGCAATCCGCGCGGTCCCGCGCCTTTGTATGCCCATGGCTGCCTGTTCACCCAGGGGATGCACCGCATCATCACACAGGATGCCTATAACGGGACGATTTTGTGGTCACTCGAAATCCCGGATCTGCAGCGCTATAACATGCCGCGCGATTGCGGCAATTGGTGTGCCGATGACGCTTCCTTATATGCCGCTGTTGGAAATGCCTGCTGGCGGTTGGATGCCGCCACAGGCGCGCTTCAACACGTGTATCCTGTTTTCGCACCAGATGCCGCGCCGTATGATTGGGGGTATATCGCGCGCGTCGGGGTTATACTGCTCGGAAGCGCCGCGCGCAAAGGAACCGCCTATCAAGAATTCCGGGGAAAGGATATGAGCGGCTGGTACGATGCCGCTCTGGGGCCGGTTACCTATAAAGTGGGGAGTGACGCCCTTTTCGCGCTCGATACGGAAACGGGATCGCCGCGTTGGTCGTATTCGGACGGCATTATTATTAATTCCACCATCACCATTGCGGACGACACAGCCTATTTTGCGGAATGCCGCACCCCTGCGGTAAAAGCTGAAGATGGACGCCGTCTGGATCCGGAAGGATTGTGGGAAGGCATGTTCCTCGTGGCATTGGATAGGGACACCGGCGCGAAGCGCTGGGAGCATCCCTACACCGGTCCCAAAGGAAACGTGGTGTTTTTCATGCTGCACGCGAACAACACGCTGATCGTGGCGGCTTCCGACTCGAAATACAATCTGTCCGCGTATGATCCCGCTTCCGGAGCACTCCGTTGGGAAGCGTATCATTCCTGGACCGGCGACAACCACAGCGGCCACATGCAGCATCCCGCCGTGGTGGGAAACGTGATCTATTTGGAACCATGCGGATACGACCTCGCTACGGGAAAACGCGTTACGGACGCTGTGGGGCGTCATGAGGGCTGCGCCACCTATGCCGCCACGGAAGGCGCACTGCTTTATCGCGGCAACGGACGGTGCACTTCCCTGTGGGACACCCAGACCTGCACCACCACTTCGTGGAACCGCCTCCGCCCGAGTTGTTGGCTTAGCACGATCGCGGGCGGCGGCATGGTGTTGTCACCGGAAGGCGGCGGCGGATGCAGTTGCGGCGGATGGATGGAAACCTCGATTGGATTTATGAAGAAAGAACAATAAATGATGTCTTTGCGCTATATCCTGCTTCTGTGCCTGTGCATTGCAGGGATTCTTTATTCGGCAAACGGAGTGGGGGAGGATTGGCCCGCATACCGGCATGACATTCACCGGAGTGGTGTGACATCGGAAGCATTGCCTGTGGCTTCATTAAAAAAAGTCTGGGAGTATCGTGCTCCGCGCCCCCCGCAGCAGGCGTGGCATGGTCCCGCCAAGTGGGACGCCTTTTCCGGCAAGAATAATCTGCGGTCCATGCGTAATTATGATCCTGTATTTTTCACCGTCGCCGCAGGCAATGACGTTTTTTTCGGATCGTCCGTGGAAGATGCCGTGTTTTGTCTGAATGCGGAAACAGGCGCCCAAAAATGGAATTATGTGACCGGTGGATCCGTTCGAATGGCGCCGATGCTTGCGGATGGAAAACTCTATGCCGGATCGGATGACGGCGCCGCCTATTGTCTCGACGCGGCCACCGGCGCGTTGATTTGGACGTACCGTCCGAGCGAAGAACGCTATCTCCCCAATGACGGGAAACTCATTTCGCGCTGGCCCGTTCGCAGCGGGGTGCTGGTGGACGGCGGAACCGCGTATTTCGGCGCGGGCCTGTTTCCCTGGGCCGAAGCATATCTCTGCGCTGTGGATGCGGCATCCGGAAAACCGGAGGGAGAGGGCCGCTATCGCAAAGCGCTTCAGGGCGTCACCATCGAAGGCGCGCTGCTGGCTTCGCGGGAATGCCTGTATGTGCCGCAAGGGCGCGAAGCCCCCATGGTCTTCCGGCGGAACGATGGCGCGGATTTGGGGACGGTAAAAGACGCCGGCGGCGTGTTTGCCTTGATCACCCCGGAAAACCAGCTTGTGTTCGGCGCGCCGGATCAAAAAGATAATTTTATCGCGGTCCGGGATTCCGCCAACAGCGAAGCGCTTGCTTCCTATCCCGAAGGCATTTGCATGGTCGTGCATGACGAGCGCGCATATGTCTTGCGCGACAATGAACTGCTCGCGTTAAATCGAAAGGACGGTTCCACAGCCTGGAGTGTCGCCTGTGATTGCCCCTATGCCCTTATTCTTGCCGGCGATATGCTTTTCACCGGTGGAAACAACAAAGTGGATGCCTTTTCCGTGATCGATGGCGCTTCTTTGACCTCGCTGAAAGTGTCCGGCCGCGCTTATGGCATCACTGTGGCGAATACACGGTTATTCATCAGTACGGACACGGGAGGTGTGGTCTGTTTCAGGTAACAGCGTATTTGCGGCTGGGTGATTACCCGTTCATGGGCGTGGGGATGACAAAAAAGAAAACCGCTGCAATGTGAATGGCACTGGCCGCCAATACAAACACGTGCCAGATGGCGTGGTTGTACGGGAGCCGGCCCCAGGCGTAAAACAGGGTGCCAATGGTATACACCAATCCGCCGGCCGCCATCAGGCCCAATGCGGCTAAGGGGATCATTTCTAAGGCAGGTTTGATTACCACCAGCGCCGTCCAGCCCATGGCAATGTATAGAATGGTCGAGAGAATATCCCAGCGCCCGATGAAAAAGAACTTAAAGGTGCATCCGGCCACCGCGATGCCCCAGAGTGCGCCGAACAGCGACCAGCCCCACGGGCCGCGCATGCTGACCAGCAGGAAGGGCGTGTAGGTGCCCGCGATGAGCAGATAAATGGCGCTATGATCGAACACGCGCAAAAATTTTTTCGCACGGGGCTGAGGGATGGCGTGATAGAGCGTGGACGCCAGGTAAAGAATAATTAAAGTCGCGCCGAAAATGCTCACACTGACAATTCGCCAGGGATCTCCCCCCAGCGAGGCATAAATCACCATCAAGGTTAATGCTGCGATGCTGAATAGAACACCCAACCCGTGGGTGATGGCATTCGCGATTTCCTCGCCCACCGTATATTTGCTTTCACTATGCGACATCAAAACTTCCTGTTCCGCAATTATACCAGGATACGCGCGGGAATGCATAAAAATTGCAAAACGTTTTCAGCGTATTTCTGTTGGGGGGATGTTTCGTACCCAGGGTGGCGCTGCGCTTACCCTTGGAGACTTTTTAATTGATTGTTTTAAATTGTATACTGAGTAGCGCGGTATACTGATTAGCGCGAAGCCGGATGGCGTTTTTTGAAAAGTAGGAGCGAGATTCCCGTGACGCGAACTCAATTGGCCCGGTTGATCGATCACACTCTGCTGCGGGCGTATGCCACGGAAGTGGATATCCGGGAACTGTGTCAGGAGGCCGCACAGTATGGTTTTGCCACGGTATCGGTGAATCCTGCGTGGGCTTCTTATTGTGCGAAGCAGCTTGCAGGCGCCGGCGTGGGCGTCTGTGTGTGCGTAGGATTTCCTCTGGGCGCCAACACGTCCAATATCAAGGTGGAAGAAGCCCGTGATGCCGTGCGCAACGGGGCGGCTGAAATCGACATGGTGATCAATATCGGTGCGGTGAAGTCCGGGTATCCGAATTACGTGAGTCAGGAAATTGCCGGCGTTGTGAAAGCTGTGAAGGGCATTCCGGTTAAAGTTATTCTTGAATGCAGCTATCTTACCGAACAGGAAAAGGTGGATGTGTGCAAGATGAGTGTCCGGGCCGGGGCCGCGTTTGTTAAAACCGCCACGGGCTATGGACATGGCGGGGCCACGCCCGAGGATGTTGCGCTTCTGCGCAATGTGGTGGGTGATGCCTGCGGAGTGAAGGCGGCCGGCGGCATTCGCACGTACGCGGACGTGACGGCCATGCTCAAGGCGGGGGCCAACCGCATCGGCACCAGCGCGGGGGTGCAGATATTGGACGACATGCTGAAAAACCTTACATGAGCGCCGAATTCAACTGCCGGGATTTCCGGGAGGGAGACATGGTTCAGGAGTTTCTCAACAAGCGTGTGCTGGTTCTGGGCGGCCTCGGATTTATCGGCAGCAACCTGGCGTTGCGTTGTTGCGAGATGGGGGCCATGGTGACCGTCTATGATTCGCTGATGGACCATGGCGGGGGAAACCGGGCGAACATTGAAGGGTACGAAGGGCGCATCAAGGTCATTATCAACGATATCCGTGATTATACGCTGGTTAATCGCGCCATTCAGGAACAAGATGTGATTTTTCATTGCGCCGGGCACACGTCGCACGGGTATTCTCTTGAAGATCCTTTCCTTGATATCGCCATCAACTGCAAAGGCTCCATGAACGTGCTGGAATCGGTGCGCAAGAATAATCCAACCGCGGAAATCGTGTATGTGGGCACCAGCACGCAATGCGGCCCCATGATTCATTGCCCGATTAACGAACTGCATCCCGAATTTCCCCAGGACATCTATTCCGCAAATAAAAGTGTCGCGGAAAAATATCATCTCATTTACCACCGGGTTCATGGCCTGAAAACGGCCGTTGTGCGGCTGGCCAATATTTACGGCCCCCGCGCGAATATCAAAAGCAAAGATGCGGGCGTGTTGAACTATTTCATCGGGCGGGCGCTTCAGGGCAAATCGCTCACCCTTTACGGAGAAGGCCGGCAACGCCGCAATGTCCTGTTTGTGGACGATTGCGTAGAGGCGTTGATTGAGGTGGTTCGGCAAGGCCAGATGCAAGGGGACGTGTTCTTTGCTGCCGGAGATACCGAGTGTACCATCGCTGAATTTGCCCATCAGGTGGTGGATATCATCGGCAATGGGACCGTCGAGCATGTTCCCTGGCCCCATGACTGGTCGAAAATGGACGTGGGGGATGTGTCCATCAGTCATCAAAAAATCAATGCTCACCTGGGATGGCAGCCAAGAACCAGTTTGCATGAGGGATTATTGCGGACCAGGCAGTTCTTCGTCCAGCATCTGCCCAACTATCTTTCGGTTTGAAGCCTTCGCCCCGTTTTGATCAAGACTTTTTATATTGGCCTCCAATTAATTTCAAATGTAGTACGTAATTATCATGCAAAATCGTTTATTGGATACCAAATCATGTGCGCGGATGGTACAATGTCATTGCTTTATTTTATAAGAATAGGCAGGTGGAAGGAATAGGCAGTGGATTGTGAACGGGCAGGGAGTAAGTTAAGAAAATGGCTGGAAATAACCTTAATACTTGCAGTATCATGAGTTAAGGGCCGATCTCATATTTTGCAGAGCAATAAGGAGAAATATTTTTCAGTATTGACTAGATAATGTTTCCGGTGTACAATCCAAACAGAAAGACGATGTGTGGAATGAAGTCCATTTGTGAAATTTTGTAATGCAATACTGAAAGACATAAGTATTACAATATGAGGGCAGAGTCATGACAATTCGAAGACTGGTGGCAATCGCCGTTGTCTGTGCGGCGCTGACGGGCGCGTGTATGGATGCGGATGCGGCTATCAAACGCATTCTGCTGGTGGGGGACAGTTGGACGGGGTTTTTGTGGAAGGATCGCATAGTCCGTGATACGCTTGCAGCGACCGGTTTGGGCGCATTTGAAGAAGACGGTTCGGTCACTGCGATAGGGGGCACGCCCGCGATGTTGTGGGTGCAGCCGGCGATGAATGATCTGA
>ERZ795059.2039-NODE-2039-length-21549-cov-6.652554_pt1 | contig 21549 bp, 20 predicted proteins | sample MGYA00375143_ERZ795059 | MGnify/ENA primary metagenome ERZ795059 (study PRJEB30188, sample SAMN05720168) | activated sludge metagenome | isolation source: Anaerobic digester | place: USA | collected 2015-01-07 ... | reverse complement strand
TATAAATTCTGCTTCGGAGGTTTATTTTTATTCCTCAATATTCGCACCGCGGGGACTTAAAGAAAAAATTGATCATGTATGGTATCACAACGGTAAATGCCTGTTTACAGTAAGTCTGAGCGAAATTCGTGGAGGCAGAAAGCAAGGTTTTGGTACATGGTCACGTCATACCATTCTGGAGGGCCCCGGGAAATACACGGTGGAAGTCTGGACAGCAGGAGGGCAACTGGTTGGCGAAGGCCACTTTTACCTAGATTAGTTACAATTCTCAGTCATTCCATTTTACAAGTAACATTAATCACCCATTATTCGTTTTCTGCCTCCATTCGATCCGTTATGTTTGAACATAAAATCAGCAAACAGAACTTCCGGTAGTTCTACATTCATTCAATATTCATAGCGATAACAATCTCCATGATGAGAAAGTTTATTGACATATAGGCATAAATAGGACAAAATAATCCCATTTCTAACATATGGCATTATAAACATCGATTTATACACATAAAAGATTAACGAGGATATCAAAATGAAAGTTAGGATCAATCAGGGAACCGATATCATAAAAATAATAATTGAAGGCAATCTAGAATCAACCACGATAAAACCTTTCAGCGACAAGATTGTAAACATTCCCGGTATGGGGAAAAATGTAGAGGTTGATCTTGAGCTGGTGGATTATATTGATTCATCCGGTATACGTGCGCTATTAACTCTTTCTAACAAATTAAAAGATTCAAACCATAATCTTTCAATAATAAACTGTTCAGATAACATTAAACGAATTCTAAAATTCTCATCCCTCCAGGGTTTATAATACTATCACATCAAGGGTCATAGAGACCTCTGGTTATGGACATCTATGCCGTGTAACATGTCATAACGGATACCCGGCCAGCTTTACCGTTCCAATCATATATAAAACGAATTGACGAAGCTTATCTTTTCATCATATGCTGAAATCGCATGACCACCATCGCCATCTTGATATGCATGGCGACAAACAAGGAGGAACCCATGGAAAAGCTCTTTTATCCCGAATCACTCGCAATTATAGGGCTCTCCTCAAAAGCCAATAATATTCCAAAGCTGGTTTTAGAAAACCTGATACGCTGGGGATACAAAGGAAGGATCCTTGGTGTAAATGCCCGATCTGAGGATCATGATGTCAACGGGATCCAGATGTATAAAAGTATAAGTGACCTGCCAGTTGTGCCGGACCTGGTATTCGCTCTGGTACCCGCGAAATTCATCCCCGACCTCGTCGATGAATGCGGAACATTCGGCACCCGATGGATGGCGATACCCTCCGGCGGCTTCAACGAGCTGGGAACGGAGGGAAAAAATCTTTCAGCTCTATTGCACGAGAAGGCCCGCAAACATAACATACGGTTTGTCGGTCCCAACGGCCTCACCGTTGCCAATACGGCAAATGGACTCTGCCTTCCTTTCATCCCTTCGTTTCCGCCCCCCAAAGGCGGTCTTTCGATCGTATCCCAGAGCGGAGGTGTGGGCATCATGCTTTGGAACTTCATGACCGATCAGAACATCGGGATGGCAAAGTTTGCCAGCATCGGGAATAAGCTGGACCTTGACGAGGTTGACTTCCTTGAATACTACGGTCGCGATCCTGAAACAAAGATCATCGGCATGTACCTGGAGAGCCTTCCCCGCGGCAAAGACCTGCTTGCTGCCGCAGCTAAAATAAGCAAGCCGATTGTCATCCTCAAATCCAATACAACCTCGGCAGGCCGCCGGGCTGCCATGAGCCACACGGCTGCGCTATCAAATGACGATGAGATCATCGACGCCGCTTTCGAGCGAGCCGGTATAATCAGGATCACACATTTTAACGACTTTATCAACGTTGCCAAGGCATTCGATCTGCCACCGATGCGGGACAACCGTCTCATGATGATGAGCCCGGCCGGCGGCATCACTGTTATGATGGCCGATCTGTGCGAGAAGATCGGCTTTCGTTTCGCCGATCCCGGAAAAGAGTTTTACGAAGGACTCAAGGGTTTTTCCAACGCCGGTGTTATTAATTTCTCGAACCCGCTCGACATGGGCGACATTTACGACCCAAACCTTCACACGAAAATATTTTACGAGGTCATGCATAACACCAATGTCGACGGCGCTGTATTCGTGAGTCAGTGGCCGGAGATGCCGCGCGGCCGGGATGTTTTCTACAAGATGTTTCACACCGACCTGTCCAAGGAAGCCACCGGCACTATGCTTTCCTCTGGCAAACCGCTGGCATGCTGCATTTTCGGTCTGTCCTCGACTATATCCACCATAAAACAAAACATCAACTTTCCCATCTTTGACAGCTTCGAGGAGATGATGATAGCACTGAAAAAACAGTGCAATTATCACATGCGGAGACAGCATGGACCCGGGGATTACTCGCTTCCGGATGGGATTGACCTCGATAGCGCAAGAAATTGGATCTCAGCTCACAAGGGCGATACAGGTGAAGAGAGCCTCGATCTTCTTGCTTCCTTCGGTATTCCGGTCGCAGCTTCGGCCGTAGCCGGAGACAGGGATACGGCAGCCTCTCTCGCTACAAAGATCGGATTTCCGGTCGTGCTGAAAGTCGTATCGCCGGATGCACTCCACAAATCGGAGGCTGGCGGCGTTATCATGAACCTGAGGAGCGACAAAGAAGTAAGGAATGGATTCGATTCGATTCAAAAAAATCTTGCAGCATACAACAAGGATGCACGCTTCGATGGTGTTCGTGTCATGAAGATGGCCGAGGATGGTTACGACATGTTCGTCGGCGGCAGACAGGATCCCTCATTCGGGCCCGTTGTTTTTTTCGGATACGGCGGCATCTACATCGAGATTTTCAAGGATGTGAAAATTCTCCTCTCTCCCGCCAGCCGCGACGAGATCATGAAGAAGGTAATGGAGCTGAAATCGTTCCGTATACTGAAAGGCGCGCGGGGAAAATCTGCGGGCGATATCGACGCCTACGTTGACATGATCCTCCGGATCTCGCACTTATTGGCCGAATTCCCCGAAATTCAGGAGCTTGACGCAAACCCGGTGCGTATACTGGGTTCCGGCGCAGTCTCGCTGGATGCCAGGGTACGGATCACATGATTGACGAAATGAATTATTACGGGAAGAACCACATCCCTTTTTTATTCATCATTGATTTTGATATACTGCGACCTTTAATAATACCCCTTGCCGACCTTCATGGGGGCACTATTTTGTATTCTATAAACGGAATAACCAACCATCCAGTTGTCGATTTCAATGGGAAGCTTCCGGATGTCATGCTTGAAAAACATCCGATATCCTACCAGGAATATAAACATATGTTTGATTTCATTATCAAACATCAGACCAACGGAAACTCATATCTTTTGAACCTGACCTGTCCCACAAAAATCGAGATCAATCTTTCGTTCATCGAATTATATCATCGGTGCATTGCCAGATACAAGCTCATATATAAAGATGAATTTCTGGTCTTTTCTCCCGAAACCTTCATCACGATACATGAAGGATTAATATCCTCCCATCCCATGAAAGGGACCATCGATGCTGCAATTCCTGATGCGGAGAGCAGGATTCTAAATGACGAGAAAGAGTTTTCCGAACATCTCACTATCGTTGATTTGATTCGAAATGATTTAAACATGGTCTCAACCGATGTGACGGTAGAACGATTTCGATATGTTGAAAAAGTCATCACCCAGGATAAGGAGTTGCTGCAGACAAGCTCCATGATCACGGGACGGCTCGAGAAGAATTACCAAAACCGAATCGGATCCATAATCAAGTCACTCCTCCCGGCCGGATCAGTCACCGGCGCGCGAAAAAAAATGACGCTTGAATTAATTCACCAGGCGGAGAAATACGAAAGGGGATACTATACCGGCATATTCGGTTACTTTGACGGTACAAACCTGGACAGTGGCGTCATGATACGGTATATGGAAAAAACAAACGGCTGCATTTATTATAAAAGCGGAGGGGGGATCACGGTATACAGCGATCCGGAAATGGAGTACCGGGAGCTTATAGACAAAATCTATGTGCCAATTAATTGAAAGTGTTAAAATCGATGACGGAACAATAATCAACCCGTCATATCATTCGAACCGAATGAATACATCGCGGCGCGACCTCTTCGGAATCTCCGATAACCTCGATGTACGAGACATCATATCGGTACCGGCCACATGCATGCGCGGCATTTACAAATGCAGGGTTGTGTATTCCGATAGAATAATCGAGGCAAAATTCGAGAAATACTCAAGGAGAAACGTACACAGCCTCAAGCTGGTTTACGACGATGTTATAGATTACTCATATAAATATGAGGATAAAAAATGTCTTCTTTCTCTTCGGGAATACAGAGGTCAATGCGATGACATCCTCATCATCAAAAACAACAGGATTACCGACACATCATACAGCAATATTGTATTCTTCGACGGGCAAAAATGGATAACACCGGCATCACCACTGCTCAAAGGAACCAAGCGGGCGCACCTTCTTGCAACGGGACTGATCATCGAGGATGAAATTACCATCTCGGACATTCGTTTATTCCGGGATGCTGCTCTCATCAATGCGATGCTGGAACTCGGCGATACGGTATTCCCGTCACAGAACATTTACTAAACTTCAGCCTGCAACCTCGAACCCGTGCAGCACTATATCGGCAACAAGCTGGGCGACCTCCTTGAAACGGTTGATCTCTTCCATAATGATATAAAGTGCGGGCGTAAGCGTGCTTCCGCTGCAGGGGCAAACGGCCCGGGAAGGTTCCCATATCCGATCATCTCATTTTCTCATCGGTAGTCTCCGGGACCCTGTCGGCATGCAAAATCTACACTACCGCCTTCTTCATCTGTAGATTTTGATGGAAAAACTTCCCCCTTGATGCCTAATCCAGGCAAACATGATCATATAAAGAAACATTTAATATTCTCAAACAAATAACTCATTATACCGGATCTCTCGATAATAAAAAAACATTCCTGATTCTTGACAAAACAGAGATATTTTAGTATTATTTAATATTCTAAATATAGGAGCTATCCCATGAAACATTTAATTTTTATGATGATAACTTTCACCGTTATTTCTACAGGAGCGATAGCTGCAGATAATCAAAAGGGGAAAATATCGGAAAATATTACAATTTCAGGTATCCTTGTGGATAATCACTGCGCAGATGCTCATAAAAGCAGCATGGAGCAGTTTATAAAATCTCACACAAAAGAATGCGCACTGATGCCCGACTGTGCGGCAAGCGGTTATTCGCTCTATCACTATGGCGCTTTACTTCGATTCGATAAAGAAAGCAGCAAAAAGGTAGAGCAGTTTTTACGTAAAAAGGGAAACAGGCTCGATGTCGTTGTCGTGGTTAAAAAAGCGGGTGAAAAGTATAGCCTGGTTTCAATAAAAAATAAGTAGCACCGGTATTCCCGTCACGGCTTCCAACAGGATGCCGTGACGAATTCATCAGGATTGAAATAGCGAACTGCACGATTCTTGTTAGTGGCATTTATAATTTTTTTGTGGAAAAGTGCTCTTTGATCCTGAGTGCGCTTTTTCCCATTATCCTGATCTTCCTGCCTTCAATTGAAAAAGTCGCATAATGTACGATGAACCTGCAAAAGGCTGGTGCGTCCATAATATCAAACTGGATAAATATCGGTTTATGCAGAATGGAAAAAATAAATAGCGGTACAAGCATTATTCCTGACGGATAGACCGTTACGTGCACCGACGAATTGTAGTTTGCAAAAAGACCGAGCCGTAGCGATTGAAAAGAATAACGCGTTCCCTTCTCATACAAATGCCCGGGCACGGGGTGAGACTGTGCAAGTCCGTACCAACCGCCGGCGACAGCTATCAGGGCGGTAACGGCGATCCAGAGCAAGACAAAAGCTGGTACAACCAGCACGATTAGAATACCGGCATCTGGTTTCATGCAGCTCTCCCGTAATAATCCATCAGAATAGCAGGGCCCCGGGGCCGGCCGGGTTACTCCGTTACCGGAGCCTCCAGGACCTCCATCTCACGGTCAAATTCCTGCACCTTGACCTCGAGCTCAGTTATCAGCACCTCCAGCTCATCGAAAAGCGAGTCAATCTCGTTCCTCATCTGATGTATCTCCCTGGATAACTGAGCGATGGTCTCGCCCTTCCCTATGCCTGATGCAGCAATTATGTCGTTGTTCAGCGCGGTGAGACGCCGCTCTTTCCTCTCGATATCCGACTCAACCTCCGAAATCTTTGTCTTGAGCGGGTTGATCGACTTTGATTTTCGGGAAAGTATATCCGCGCGAAGCTTGCGAGCGTCCCTGCGGTTTACCGGCTCACGCTCGGATCGCACCACGTGCGCGGCTGCAGATTCTCTCTGTGAAGGGTAGGCGCGCTCTTCCTCCCATCCTATCTTGTCAAGAAAACTCTGGTAGCTCCCCTCGAACACCGACACACCGCCCCCCTGGAACACCACGAAACGGTTTGCCAGGGTGTGCAGGAACATCTCGTTGTGGGTCACGATCATGACCGCTCCATCGAAGTCGTCGATGGCGGCAAGCAGTGCGTCAGACGATTCCATGTCCAGGTGGTTGGTAGGCTCGTCCAGCAGGAGCAGGTTCGATTTCTGCGCCAGGATCCTTCCCATGAGCACCCTGCTTTTCTCTCCGCCGGAGAGCACCCGTATGCTCTTGAGCGCCATATCGCCTTCGAACATCATTGCGCCGGCGATATCCCGGGCCCTCTGCCGCTCGCACCCCGCGCTCATGATCTCTTCCTCTATCGTAAAGGAGTCATTGAGCCGCAGCACGTTGGTCTGCGCGAAGTGCCCTATGCTCATATCCCCATGCGAATGGACCGCACCCGACCGGGGCTCAAGCTCTCCGGCCAGCAGGCGGAGAAGCGTGGTCTTGCCCTTGCCGTTCTTTCCAATGACGCAGATCCGGTCGCTCTTCCCGATGGTGAGGCCGAAGTTCCTGATCAGGTCCTCCTCGCCGTACGAGAAAGAGAGGCCGTCGACGGTCATGAGCACCTTGGCGGGAAACGGCTTGTAGGTGAAAGAGAAATCCAGGGTCTTGATCCTGTCAAGCTTGTCCAGCCGGTCCTGTTTTTCCAGCTGCTTGATGCGCGACTGTACCATGCCGGCAAGGCGGGCCTTGGCGCGGAAGCGGGTGATAAAGAGCTCGACTTCCTTTCGCTTTTTCTCATCGTTGATGCGCGTCTTCTCGAATATCTCCTCTTCCTTCAGAATCTGGTTATAGTATTTGTCGGTGCCGCCTTCGATGCGGCGTATCTTCTTGCGGTGGATTCCCATCGTATGCGTGGTAACGCTGTCCATGAAAGAGCGATCGTGGGTTATAACCATGAGCTCGCTCTTCCACTGCCGGAGGAACTTCTCGAGCCAGCGTATCGAGACAATGTCGAGATAGTTGGTCGGCTCATCGAGGAGCAGGAGATCCGGCTCCGATACCAGCACCCGCGCGAGGCCGAGCCGCACCTGATAACCTCCGGAAAATTCCGACGTGTTCCGTCCCATGTCCTGCTTCGTAAAACCGAGGCCTGAAAGAATTTTTTCGGCCATCCACGTTTCGCCGTGAAGATGTTCCGGCAGCCCGCGGCAGGCCTCGGAAAGCACGGTCTGCTCGGAGAACAGGAGTTGCTGGGTGACGTATCCTATCCGGTAGTTGCGGGGAATGGATACTTCACCCGAGTCGGCCTGCTCCTCGCCGATGATGATACGGAAGAGCGTGGTCTTGCCGTGTCCGTTCCTTCCCACCAGCCCGATGCGCTCTTTCTGGTTGATGTTGAAGCTGACATCATCGAACAGGAGCTGGCTTCCAAAGGATTTCGATAGATTGGCTACTTGAATCATGGCTCAATTTCAAACGGGACAATAGTTGTGGAACGCTCCCTGGATTTCAAATAGTTTTCCTTATAGTATCAGAATATTGCATGCTTCGCCCCTTGATGGCGATAACTATCGACCATGCATTTATTTTTATCACACGGAATTAGAGAACAATATATTGAATATCCAGTCATTTCTGTCGAAGTATTGACAGCCATATAAAACTTCATTTGCATAAGATCACTATCTGTTAAGCCTTACTCTGAGTAAAAATACTGGCGATAACTATCGCCAAATCCAATTCTCTGCCACTCCCGAATGTAGCGATAACTATCGTTCGCTTATTCACAGAAGATATTTTTTTGTTGACATTTATACCTACCGTCGGTATTTTTTAAACAGGTAAAGAATAATGACAAAAAAAGAGCCTAAAACCAAGCGAATCAGTGACATTCTAGACGCCTCCATTCAGGAATTCGTAGAAAAGGGCTATGAAAATACCACGATGGAGTCAATAGCCGCCAGGGCAGGTCTTACCAAGGGAGGCCTGTATTATCATTTTAACAGCAAGGACGATATCCTGGTAAAGGCCAATGAAACGTTCATGGAACCGATCTTTCTTTTCATGGGTGAAGCAATGGCCGATCCTGATCCGGCACGGGGTTTGGCCGGATACATCCGCAATTATCTCTCATACTGGACCGGTCACCCGCGCGAGCTGTCATTCGTTTTCCTCACCATGATAAAAACCATGGCAAGCGAGCAATTCCGGCACCTTTACAGGGGCTATACAACACAGATGACCGATTTTTTTAATACAATATACCTCACAGGCATCACAAGCAAGAGATTCAGATCATTTAACACCCGCAGCGCATCGCTCGCGCTCATGGCCGCCCTCGATGGCATCATCGGGTACCTGATAATCGACGCAGAACTTGTTCTCGAGCAGACCATCGAGGACTTCACTGAAACATTTATAACCACGTACAAGGAGAGATAGCATGAAAGGAAAACCGGGGAAAACCATAACGACCGGATTCGGAGACGAATCGGGCAGGCCGGTGATTGATTACAAAATCTGCACCAGCTGCGGCACCTGCGTCCAGGTATGCAAGTCCTTCACGATCATCATGAGAGACGGAAAGCCGGCGGTCGATATCGATAACGAGCTCGGCTGCATTGCGTGCGGCCAGTGCATGGCGGTTTGCCCAAAGGGTGCTGTAACCGTTACAGGACGGAAGCTGGCCCCCGGCGACGCGTTCACGCTGCCTCCGAAGGAGAAGCGGGCAACGCCCGAGTCCCTGATGAACCTGCTTGTCAGCCGCAGGAGCATACGGGACTTCAGGGACCGGGAGCCCGAGCGGAAAACCATTGGCCGCATTCTCGAAATGTCCGCTACTGCGCCGATGGGCATACCCCCCTCTGACGTGGGGGTTACCGTGGTGAGCGGCCGCGCCCGGGTCCAGGAGCTGGCCGGTGACATCACCGGAGTGTTCGCTAAATGGCAGGTGTTCTTCAACCCGGTGGTGATGCTGCTGATGCGCCCCTTCTTTAAAAAGGGAGAGATCGAGGCGTTCAAGGACTTCATTCTTCCCGCCACGAAGCTCATGATCGACGCGCGGAAAGAGGGAACGGACTATCTCTTTTATCACGCGCCGGTCGTGGCCCTGTTCCACCAGTCGCCCTACGCCGACCCGGTGGACGGCCACATCGCCTGCACCTACGCGATGATCGCAGCCGAGTCGCTCGGCCTGGGCACCTGCATGATCGGAACGGTCGCGTTTGCGCTCGACCGGGAGAAAAAGCTCAAGGAAAAATGGGGCATACCGGCGGACAACAAGGTCGCCCTCGCCATGATCCTGGGATATCCGGCCTTCACATACAAGCGGGGGATACGACGAACCTTCGCGAACGTGGTTTACAAATAAACACCGGCATGTACAGCAGTACCCAAATTGAATAACGTGCCAGCAGTTATTCTATAAATACATGATGATAATTGTATTACCAGTCTAAATTTATTTCCGCTCCGCAGGAGCGGAAATAAATTATCCGGAATTATTCACTATTAACTATTAACCGTTCATTACCCCGTCAGAGCCCTCTTCTGCTTCTCCTTTTCCCGCATGTCACGCTCTACGAAGATGTACTCCCCGGTAAACGGGTCAATGCCCGTGTAGTACATGACCGTCGACCAGGTTGACGGGAGGGGCGTGAATATCTGGACCTGCTCCGGTGCAAGGTGCAGCTCCTTCCTGGTGAACTGCGCCAGCGCGCGCATATCCTGGAGGTTACAGCCGGGATGCGCGGCGATAAGGTAATAGGTGAGATACTGACGCTTGTTGAACTTGCGGCTGAGCTGGTTGAAAAGGTTCCGGAAGCGGATAAGGCTGTCAACCGCCGGCTTGCTCATAAGCGCGAGCACACGGCCGTCACTGTGCTCTGGCGCGACCTTGAGCTGCCCCGATACATGATAGTGCGCGATCTCGGACAGGTACTCCTTACCGTGCTCCCCGTCCGCCATGACAAGGTCATGCCGTATGCCCGAGGCGACGAACGCGTGATTCACGCCGGGGACCTTCCTGATGCGCCGGAGAAGGCCTGTGGCCCTCCGATGTGATATCTGCATGCTGGCGCACGGCCGCGGCGCAAGGCACCGCCGGTCCGGGCACGCTCCCCTGCGCGCCATCTTTTTGCATGACATCCCGTACATGTTTGCCGTGGGTCCGCCAACATCAGCGATGGTGCCCCCGAAGGACGCGTGGGCTGTCATGCGCCGCGCCTCTCTCACAACTGACTCCTCGCTCCGGGAGACGATGCCGGCCCCCTGGTGCGCGGCTATCGAGCAAAAATTGCACCCGCCGAAGCAGCCCCGGTGCGTGGTGATCGAAAAGCGGACCGTATCCAGGGCCTTCACCCGGCCCATCTTCTTGTAGTACGGGTGCACATCGAGCTCAAAAGGCAGCTCGTGAACCCGGTCCAGCTCATGGGATGAAAGAGGCAGTGCGGGCCGGTTGTGCACGAGGAAGCGGTCCCCGTGCTTCTGCGACATTCCCTTGACCGCGGCCGGGTCATTGTTGCAGAAAAAAAGCTCGCTCATGCGGATGAACTCGCGCTTGTCGCGCGCGGCGGTCTCGTACGGCGGCAGGCTCACGAATCCCGGGGGAGCGCTCCCCGCGATGTAGCAGATGCCGCGCATGCCCCGCCAGTCTTCACCCTTCTTCAGGCGATCGGCCAGCTCCAGGACCGCCCTCTCGCCCATGCCGTACACGAGAATGTCGGCCTTGGCGTCGAAGAGCACCGAGCGCCTGACCGCATCGTCGCGAAAATCGTAATGCGCCACCCGGCGCAGGCTCGCCTCGACGCCACCCAGGACGATCGGTGCGGTGTTCCGGAAATGACGGCGGATCATGTTTGCGTACACGATGCATGCGCGGTCCGGCCGCCGCATGTTCCTGCCGCCGGGGGTAAGATCGTCCTGCGATCGGCGCTTCCCGGTTGCCGTGTAGTTCGAGACCAGGGAGTCGACCGAGCCGGCGGTGACCCCCCAGTACAGGAGCGGCTCGCCCAGACGGGCAATATCGCTGCCACCGGCAACGTCCGGCTGCGCGATGATGCCCACGCGGTACCCGGCGTCCATCAGCACGCGGCCGATGATCGCTGCGCCGTCACAGGGCGTATCGATGTAGGTGTCACCCGAGACAAGGATGACGTCAAGGCGTTCCCACCCGAGAGAGCGTACTTCGTCCGCGGTCGTTGGAATGAACATGGGCCTGAAGATCCTCGATATATAACAACAATCAGGTATTTACTGCATGCGGCCGTACTGGAGGGATTACTCGGGATCGGGAAATTCCGGCTCTGTTTTTTTAAGAAACGCCGTGATCCCGTGTACGCACTCCCCGGATGCGATGAGGTCAGCCGCGATCATGGTCTCGAACTCCAGCGCATCCCGTAGCTGGATATCGGCCGCCCTCCGGATGACCTCGAGCGCGGACCGAACAGCGCGGGGGCCGTTCTTCGCGATGGATTCCGCAAGGGCAAGCGACTCTTCGAGCGCCCGGCCGGGCGCGCTCACCCGGTCCGTCAGGCCAATTCGAAAGGCCTCCTCGGCTCCAACGCGACGGGCCGTGAGTATCAGGTCCGCCGCGTGCGACCTCCCTATCAGGCGCGACAGGGCCACCCCGCCGCCCCAGTCCGGCATCAGTCCCAGCCGCACTTCCGAAAAACACACCACTGCGGCCGGGTCCATGACGCGCATGTCGCACCGGCTTGCCAGCTCCGCGCCGCCGCCGTAGGCAAGCCCGTTGATCGCAGCAATCAGCGGGACCGGGAGGCTCACCAGGTGATCCACGACGCCCCGAATGTAACGTACAAGCTCCTCGGCTGGCGCGCGGTCCCGCTTCTGCACGGCGCCCATCAGCTCTGACACCTGGGGATTTTCGGGGTTCACGTCGAACCCGGCGCAGAACGCGCTGCCCCCGGCGCCTGTTATGACAACAGCGCGGGGCAGCCGGTCATGAAGCCTTCTCGCGACCGAGTCAAGCGCGGCCCACATTTCCCGGTTGAAGGCGTTCCTCTTCTCCGGCCTGTTGAGCGTGATAACCGCACAGTGGCCCCGATATTCCAGCTCTATGCCGCTTGGCGTCATCGGTGTCTCCACTATTTGTTCTCAGGCATACGGCCTGCCAAAAGCGTCCAGGTGAACGAAGTCCTTCAACTCTTTCCGCGGGGTTGGCTGCTTATCCGGGACAACCGGCTTACCCAGCGGCATGACCACTACGGCCTGATAGCCGTCGGGGACCAAAAGCGCCTTCTTGAGCTCATTGTGATCAAGCGAGCCGACGACAACCGTGCCCAACCCCAGCTCGTGCGCTTTCAGGCAGAGGTTCTGGACCGCGAGCCCCAGGTCAAACATGAACCACTCCGAGAATATGGTCTGCTTCCCTCCCTTAAGGCCGGACACCCCGGTCTTCGCGCATCCGACGATCAGTGCGGATGCCGCCTGGGTGCATTTGACAGCCGGGTTGTTCTCCTCATAGGTTGCGGCCACCTTCGCAATGACGTCCCGGTCCCGGACCACGATAAATTCCCAGACCTGGAAATTGGCCCATGACGGGGCCCAGCGCGCCGCTTCAAGGAGCTGGCGTATCTCCTCGTCAGTGACACGGTAATCGGTGAATTTTCTCTGGCTTCGGCGTTTGAGTATAGCGTCCTGCAGCTCCATGCGGGTCCTCCGGTTGGTGATGGGCCCGGACCGTGCGGGCCTGCTTAATAATGGCGACAGGGGTTAATTAATGCAATCAATTTTTATCGGGATGATACGTCAAAAAAAAATCAACGCAGAGAACGCGGAGAGCTGCATCCATAGAAAAAATGGCAATCAATTCAATGCTTAATATAATCCGGGATGGATCCAGGCGTCGCTGGTACATCGATTGAAGAGCGGCCTTTATCTTTCACCCTGCCGTTTATTCAGAGTTCCCGGGGCAAATTATGCTTGCCAATCAGCGCCAGTCCCTATTCTGGAAGCATGAAACGCTTCAAGCCCATATTCTACTACCTTGCCCTTGCGAACTTCCTGTTCTTCCTGGGAAATTCGCTCTACATACTGTTTCCGGTTTTTCTGAAGAACATGGGCGCGTCCGAGTCCTACATCGGGATCATGAACAACGCGGACAAGATATTCATCATCATCTCTTCAGTCTCCATTGCCTCGCTCATGCAGGGCCGGGACAGGATCAGGATGCTGCGGCTGGGCTATCTCATTCTGCTGGTCGCGTATGCCTCATACCTTCTGATCTCTTCCCTCTCCTGGGCAATCTTGGTGATCCGCGTGCTTCACGGAATCGGGTTCTCCGTGGCGATGATACTCGGCACGACGATCGTGTTCGACATCGTGCCGCTCGAGAACGCGGCCGAGGCGATCGGGATATACGGCATTACCGGCTCCCTGAGCAATGCGATCAGCCCCTTCGTGGGAGAGATGCTCCTGGCCCGCGGCTACCCTCACCAGCTGATATTCCTATTATCGGTTGTGCTCGTCGGGATGAGCATGGCCATCACCTTCATCCTCCCCCGCACCGACCTCCATGATGCCGGCGAGTGCGAGCCGTCGACCAGCGGCTCCCTGCACCTGCTCACGAACCCTAAATATCTCCTCATGACGCTGGCGGGGTTCATCTTCGGGGGCGGGTTCGGCGTCATCATCACCTACCTGCCAAACTTTATTCGTACCACAACCGATTTCAAGTTCTCGATATTCTTCATGACCTATATCGCGGTCCTGATCGTCATCCGGTTTACCTTCATGCGTATCGTCAACCGGTTCAACCGGGTTGCGCTTATCATGCTGGCATTCGCGGTCGGCGCCCTGATGAACCTTTCCATGAACATCCTCTATTCCATGGCCGTTCTCGTTGCGGTCAGCATCATGTACGGCGTGGCCCACGGCATACTTTACCCGGTCCTGAACGCGACGATGGTCGGCCTGGTGGACACCTGCGACCGCGGCAAGGCAAACGCCCTGTTTACCGCCACCTTCAACGGCGGGATGATGGCATTTGCCCTCGGACTTGGCTTCCTGATAGATCACACCGGCAGCTACCGCTCGGCCTTCAATTTCTGCGCGGTGGCCTTTATCGCGGCCGTCCCGCTCCTCTGGGTCGTTCGTTCTCGATACGGCGGCCTCCACCTCGAAAAAAAATAATCTGGCACCCGCCTCCGTGCCGATACAGGTCCTCCTGGTCATGCTCCTGCTCGACAGGCTTATGCAAAAAAAGGAAAAAGAAGCGCTCCCGAAAAAGATGAACATGACCATCGGCGTTTTTTTCAGCGAGGTGGGCACCGGGCTTCATTCGATCCTCTCCCCGGTTCGGACCTCAACCATCTCAGGGGCGATATCTCCCGGGCGTACAGGCTTATCGTGGGCGAATGGCTGGGATACATGAAACACCTGAAGACAAACTACACCTATCTCTACTCGATGGCGGTACGGACAAACCCGTTCAATCCCGATGCCAGGATCGAGGTCGCCGGGCAGGCCGGCACGGCTTCATATATAGATGATCTCAACACCAATCTGAATCACCTCATGGAACTATAAAAAATTCTAATGTTATGTCGCATTACTGCCGATACCTATCCATATATCTTGTATTATTGACAGGGTGACGCCATGACATCTGTAAGAATAATGACCCTCCTTCTGGCACTGGCTTTGCTTCCGGCTGCGGTACATGCGGCTGAAGACGCCAGCTCGCCCCGGTCCCTTGACGCGCTGGCTGACGACGTCAAGTTTCAGAACGGCCTCGGCTTCATCAAGCTGAAGATGTATGACAAGGCGCTGGAAACATTCAACGAATATCTCGAGATTTACTACAATGGAAACCACCGTAACGAGGCCTACAAGTACATTGCGGAGATATACTTCAACAGGCTCGAGTATGCCAGGGCCATCCAGTATTACCGCGCCCTGTACGAGGAATTCAGCAACACAGAACCCGGTGTCGAAGCCTTTTTCAATACCGGCATCTGCTATATGAAAATGGGCTATGACAAGGAAGCATCCGAGGTCTTCAACGAGATAATAGAAAACCACCGGGAATCGGCCTTTCGCCAGCAGGCGGAGCTCCAGCTTGACATGCTGAACATCCTGGGAGAATGAGCCGCCGGGTCCGTACTACCGGACGGTATGAAAAAAATATGTTGTTTTTCTATTGACAAAAAACGCCCTCAATAGAATATGCCATCTTATTTTGCCGTACGCGGTCTTTGAAGTAAACCTGCTTGAGAATTCTCCGTCTCCGGAAAACTGACAACGCCGTGGTTACTAATAATTTGTTAAGAAATTTATAAGTACTGATTAAACAGAGGGATTATATGCCGTTACAAAAAGTGAGAAACATCGGGATCGCCGCCCACATCGACGCGGGCAAAACGACTGTTACGGAGCGGATACTCTTCTTCACCGGGACCACGAGAAAGCTCGGCGAGGTGCATGATGGCGAGGCAACCATGGACTTCATGAAACAGGAGCAGGAGCGGGGCATCACCATCGCCTCGGCCGCCATTTCCTGCACCTGGAACGACCACATGGTCAACATCATCGACACCCCCGGCCACGTCGACTTCACGGTCGAGGTCGAGCGCTCCCTGCGCGTCATCGACGGCATGGTCGCGGTATTCTGCGCCGTCGCCGGCGTCGAGCCCCAGAGCGAGACCGTCTGGAACCAGGCCGACCGCTACCACGTGCCCCGGGTCGCCTTCGTCAACAAGATGGACCGCATCGGCGCCGACTTCTACGAAGTCGTCAGCCAGATGGACAAGTACCTTGACGCCAACCCGGTCCCTTTCCAGGTGCCCATGGGCGTCGAGGACACCTTCGAGGGAGTCATCGACATCATCAGGCAGAAGGCCTTTACTTTCAAGGAGATGGAGCTCATCGAAACCTGGATCCCTGAAGCGTACAAGAAAAAGACCGATGAGATGCGTACCACTCTCATCGAAAAACTGGCTGATTATAATGAAGAGATCATGCAATTATATCTCGACGGCAAGGAGGTCCCGGAAAGCCTCCTCATGAAAGCCGCGCGCGAAGCCACCATCAAGATGCTCATTACCCCGGTCTTCTGCGGCTCCGCGTACAAGAACAAGGGAATGCAGATTCTTCTCGATTCGATCGTGGACTATCTGCCCTCGCCGATCGATATCGGCGCGGTGGTCGGCATGGACATCGATGATCCCGGCAAGTCCCATACCCGTCACCCGTCCCCGAAGGACCCGTTCGCGGCCCTTGTCTTCAAGCTGATCCACGACCCGTACGTCGGCCAGCAGACCTTTATCAGGGTCTATTCCGGCGAGCTGAAGAGCGGCATGCAGGTCCTGAACTCGACCAGGTCAAAGTCCGAGCGGATCGGCCGCATATTGCGTATTCACGCCAAGGAGCGCGAAGAGATTGAAAGCGCCGGTCCCGGCGACATCGTCGCCCTGATCGGGATGAAATTTTCCAAGACCGGAGACACCCTGTGCGATTCCGGTCACCCGCTCCACCTGGAGTCAATATTCATACCGCCTTCAGTCATAGAGATGAAGATATCGCCCCCGGCCAAGAAGGAAGAGGAAAAGCTCGGAGCCGCCCTCAGAAAGCTCTCGATGGAAGACCCCTCCTTCACGGTACGCTTCAACGATGAAACGAACGAGACTATCATCGCCGGAATGGGCGAGCTGCACCTCGAGATCATCATCGACCGGCTCAGCACCGAGTTTGGCGTGACCGCGATCGTGGGCGAGCCTTCAGTCGCGTTCCGTGAGACTATCACGAAGGAAGTGGAATGCGAATACAAGCACTCCAAGCAGACCGGCGGCCGCGGCCAGTACGCCCATACCGTGATGCGGCTCGAGCCCAATTCGGGCAAAGGCTTCGAGTTCGAGGATCATATCAAGGGCGGGGCGATTCCCATGGAATACATTCCGTCGGTCCGCAAGGGGATCGAGGCCTCCATGGCGGAGGGCATCCTCTCCGAGTTCCCGGTAGTCGACGTGAAGGCCGTTCTCCTGGACGGCACCTTCCACGATGTGGACTCCTCGGACATGGCGTTCCGCACCTGCGCGTCCATCTGTTTCAAGGAAGGCTTCCTCAAGGCTGGTCCCATACTGCTCGAGCCCATGATGAAAATCGAGGTGAACACGCCTGACGACTACATCGGCGAGGTCGTCGGCGACCTGAACCGGCGCCGCGGCCGCATCGAATCCATGCGCCGCTACCGCAAGGGTTCGCAGAAGGTCATCGGTTTCGTCCCGCTCATGGAGATGTTCGGGTACGCGACACAGCTCAGGAACATATCCAGCGGCAGGGCCAACTACTCGATGGAGTTCTTCAAGTACGTCCCGCTCAACAAGGATGTCCAGGAAAAGGTCCTGAAAAAAATGGAAGAAAAGAAAAAGGAAAAGGCGAGTTAAGACCGCAAACGTTTACCGGCCTATCTGGCGTATAGTGCAAAAAAGCCCCTCCGAAAGGGGCTTTTTTTTATCGGCTCATTCCCTGAGGGCCTTTTTCAGGCGCGCTATCCATTCGCTCTGATCGGATTCCTCAACCTTGTAGAAATCGAGCAGGTGGTGTATCCGCGAGCAGGTCTGGGGGGAGAGCGCATGCTCCACCTTGCACGCCTCCTCGTCAGCAGCGGCGGCGTCTATCTGCAGGACCGATGCGAAGAAATCGGTGAGGAAGGTATGGCGCTTGAACACGCGGTCGGCGATCTCCTGCCCTTTCTCGGTCAGCTCCACGTAACCGTACTTCTCGTAATCGATCAGGTCCATCTCCTTGAGCTTTGCAAGTGCCGCCGAGACGCTGGGCATCTTGATGTCCAGCTTTTTCGCTATGTCCTTCACCCGCACCACCCTGTTGCTCGAGGACAGCATGACGATCGCCTCCATGTAGTCCTCCATGTGGGGCGTGAGCCCGGTGTCGCGGTAGCTGTATCGTGTCTTTCCCTGGTCGTTCACGGTCTGTCGTCACTTTTCCATCTTGAAATACATCTTTTCTATCCGGGCGAGGTCTTCCATAACCCTTTTTTTCAGGGGGGAGCTCCCGAACCGCGGATCAGTCTCCGACTTCTTGAGGAACTGGCGGTATATCTGCCGCGCCGTCTCAACGTCCTTGAGGCGCGGATCCTTTTCGTATATCTTGCCCATCAGGTAATAGGCGTCATCCACGGTATCGCGGTCTTTGTATTCCTTGACCAGCCTGACGGCCGAATCAAGCGCCTGCGCTCCTCGCTGCTGGTCCAGGTAGAGCTTGCCGATATTCAGGAGCGCCTTGTCGGCCAGGTCGCGTGACGGGAAGAGGGCGTATACCTTCTGGTAATATTCGATCGAGGCGATCCTGTCACCCTTCATCTGGTAGCACTCGCCGATCGAGAAGAGCGCAGACTGGAAATCGCCCGACTCAGGTGTGACCGCGGAGAACTCCTTTATCGCGTCGTCGTAGCGGTAGAGCTTGACCAGGACCTTGCCCGCCCAGAAGCCGGCGCTCTCTTTCAGCGCGCCCTTGGGGAACTTCTCACCGAGTTCCTGGAACTTGCGAAGCGAGGACTCGTACAAACCGTTTTTGTAGAAGTCGATGCCGGTCCTCAACAGAACGTCCTCCTCGGTGCTCACCTTCGGCGCTGTCTCTTCCTTAATATCTGCGCTCTTCCTGGTTGCGCCCGCAGCGTTGTCGGGCGACTTCAGCTTGCCGGCGGTACTATCGGCCGCCGTGCCGGAGTCCGGCTTTGCCCCGCTCGCGCCGTCAGCCGCAGGCTGTTTTTTCGTATCAGCGGCCTTCTCCTCCGGCGATTCAGTGAGGATGGTGTTAATGATATCTTCCGTCTGCCGGTCGTCAACAACGGCCGGCTCGGTGCGGGGCGCCTGTCCCCATGCTCGTGGCTGCAGGCCGATCGCAGCGATACCGGCGCAGAGCGCGGCTATAATGTATCGTTTCAATCCTTGATTATTCCTCCCTCACGGTCTACCGGCGCAGGTTCGCGTATATCGGCGCCCCTGACCGGCTTTTTCTTCTCCAGCTGGCGGACATCGGTATCGCGCCTGAAGGTTGTGTCGGGTTTCCTCCCGGTCTCGCGTTCCGGGAGCTTCTCGATCCCGCCCTTCTCGGCATCGACAACCGTTTCGGGCAACTCGACCGAAGCGCCGCCCCGTTTCTCCACCGGGCGAACGTCCGCGGCGGGTCCGCCCCCGGGCCGGTAGTCGCCTTCAATCAGGGGCTCGGGGTTGCGGACCTCGGTAGACTCCCTGGTCTTCCTGCCGAAATCGGGCTCAACAATGCCGCGGTCTGTTTCCGGCTCGAGGTTCGTCTTTGTCGGGAAGCGCATCTTCTCCGCTTCTATGCTCTTCATCTCGTTGATCACTTCCGAGTCGAGCAGGGCCGAAAAATTGCCGCCCTCGTTCTCGCGCTTGATGTCCACATCGAACACTTCGTTCGTGGAGCTGACAATCGGCGCGCTCTTGATCTCGGCGGCCTCGCGCCCCTTCACGGCGCCCCAGATGAAAGCCCCGACAGAGCCGCCGAGAACCAGCAGTACAAACAGGCTTTTAATGGTCTGCTGGGTGCGGCGCGGGATCCTGTTTATCATCCGATCAAGGCCGGATACGGCCCGCGTCATTGATTGAGGAGATATTTTTATCCGTGGCATTTGTGGCATTTTCGCACCCTGTACAAATATACTATTGTTTCGCTTTTTTATCAATAATAAAAATGACCCTGCATTTCCTGAGCTGCTCCACGGTCTGCGGGCTGCTGAATATCTTCCGGACGTCCCTGTCGGCGATAACCGGGCATCCTTTTACCGCCCTGAGGGCCACCGTGTAGAAGGGGTGATCGCCGGCGGCGCGGTATTTCATCGCCTCGTCCTCGCCGTGCGCGTAGGCGACAATACCGTATCTGCCGGCATTCCGTATATCGACAAAAAACCGGCCGTAGACCTCCAGCCCGTCTTCGTTCAGGACGGATGGCAGCATCATCGGCTCCACGGGAAGCCCGCGGGTGTCTATGACCAGGCTCGAGTAAACGGTCGGGACCGGCGCATCGATCCGCGCGGGAAACTCCTCGCCCGGATAGGTATAGGGGACCGCCGGGAGCAGGTCGCCGATCCTGAGCTCGGCCCTGCACCCCGATGTGGCGAAGTCGACGGGAAACCCCCTGGCCCTGATCTTTCCGTTGATAATGGCAACGATCCGCGACTGGAACACGTCACTCCGTTCAAGCAGCTCTGAAAGCGTCGTGTCCGCATCGACCCTGACGTCCTTCACCAGCCTGACCATGCCCTGGATGGCGCGCTCCCGGGCCTTCCGGTAGGCATCCACTCTTCCGCCGGTGAGGGATATCTTCGCCGAGCCGTCCTCGTTAACGGGCATGCCGCGATCGTCAATGTTAAGCCTGAAGGCACCGTGCGTGACGATGGTCCCTTTTGTCCAGTCGATAGCGTCGGGGGGCAGCGTGCTGACGCGTGCCGTTGAATCGATCAATGCGAATGCGCATATTACGATGACGAGAAGAATTCGTTTAATCATGGAGCCTGTCCATCCTTAGCGGGAGTGGCCGTCCCCGGTCCGGGCATGGAGTTCCCGGACACAGGGTGCCGTTACTGTTATTATCGGGCGGGTATACATTCGAAAATCAGTAAAAATCGCCCCTGAAACATCATATTTATACTGGGAATTAGCTGATCATTTTCAATGCGGAGGTCGCGGAGAAGGCGGGGATCTGCGTTCTCCGCGTTAAAATTTTTTTCCGTTTTCCTCGGGGGAATGGCCCCCGGCACTATTACGCGCCAAGCTTTTCCAGGCAGGCGGCCAGGGCAGGGATAAGCCGGGCCGCGGCCGATCGGATGTCCGTCAGCATAAGACGCTCGGCCTCTTCCTGTCCGGCCTTGTAGCGGGTCAGGAAAGTGCGGGCCTTCCTTAAAAACGGCTGTAAAATGAGCGCCGTATCTTCCCTGTTGACCAGCTCTTCCACGGCCGGGGCCTGTTCGCGGTCTGCCATAGCCCGGTCGGCCGCTGTGCTGACCTCTTCCAGGTCGCGGATCGCGGCTTTCATGGCAGCCGCAAGCCGGTCCGGCCGCTCCCGCCTGTCGCCGGCAAGGGAGATCGGAAGAGCACACGTCTGAACTCCAGTCACACCATCCAATC
>ERZ795059.2032-NODE-2032-length-21596-cov-22.094239_pt1 | contig 21596 bp, 29 predicted proteins | sample MGYA00375143_ERZ795059 | MGnify/ENA primary metagenome ERZ795059 (study PRJEB30188, sample SAMN05720168) | activated sludge metagenome | isolation source: Anaerobic digester | place: USA | collected 2015-01-07 ... | reverse complement strand
TAATTAAATTGTTAAACTAAGCAAATGGGAACAATTAACAAAAAGACCTGCCCTTGTTGTGGTCAAACAATAAACAATAGGGAAGTAACATTGTATTCAGGAATGGTGAAAGCCCTCCTGAGAGTGTACTACTGGTGTAAACAGAACGGAAGACACGAATTCACCAGGAAAGAAATAAAAGTATTATTCAAAGGAGTAGATAATGAAATAGCCAGATGGGGTGATTGGATCCTGTTCGGAAACGGAATGGTATACAGACCAGAGAATAGGAGAGGAAGTTGGGGGTTAAACCTGGACTTGGTACAAGAATTTGTATTAAAGAACAGAATGATACCAACAAGAGTGGTAATAGATCGGGAAAGTGGGGAGGTATACAAGTATGACTACAAGACAATAGACAATATTCCAAACCTAAAACAGTTTCTAGATGAGGCTGGTGAGTATATTGTAAAGTATATAGATTCTGAATAGAATGAAAGAAGATCGTTAAAAGATGTGCGGGGTATCCAAATATGTAAGGTGTCATCAAGCTTAGAGATAGGAAGCTCATAGTGAGAAAGAAAATCCGAGCAAGGGCAATCGTTCTCAGCGACCCTATTTACTCCGTTGGGGGGTGAAAATCCCCTCCCCCGCTTTACGAGGGTAGTTCAGATGGTTAGAACACCGTTCTGATAAGACGGGTGTCGTAGGTTCGATTCCTACCCCTCGTATAGGCTGTTGTAGCTCAGTTAGTTAGAGCGTCTGATTGAAACCCAGAAGGTCGTAAGTGCGAGTCTTACCGACAGCATTTGAGAAAGAAAAAGAGGGGTCTCAATCCCCTCTTAATTCACTGTTTAACTAACCTACTATATATTAAATTCAGTATAGCATAAGTAACAGTATTTGTAAGTATCGAAATTTGTTAACAAAATCCGTTACCTTAAAAAGATGATAATAACCACAAAATACAACAATGAGGTTAAATGGGAAAGAGCAAGATGTGAAATTTGTAATAGACTTCGATGGAGATGCCAACACCATGTAGATGGAAGAAGGAACACTGATGAAGTGATTCATGTTTGCAGTAACGGTAACCCAGGAGGAGTAATGTACCCAGATGCTTGCCATTCTAAAATTCATAATCCTACTGCATTTGGTTTACCGCCTTCGTGGGCATATGATAATGGATACCTAAGAAGACTGGATGGAGAGTATAGACCAAAAAAGAAACCAGCGAACAAATGGAAACTGAAGAAGAAAATAGGCTTTTAGGTTATTGTAATCTGTTTCTAATTGAGGTAAATTAAAGTATGAAGAAGAGCATTGTAATTTATCATAACTATGTACCTAAAGTCGGGGGTATAGAAAGTGCAGTATACAACCTAGCAAAACTGCTTGAATTAGAGGGGTATCATGTCACCATTGCTTACACATCAGTAGAGAGTTATGAAAGCCTGTTTAGATATGCAACTGCCTGTGATAAGGTAATAAAAATAGATCCTAAAATGACAAGCCCAATAGTAGCGGATGTTTGTTTAATTGCTAGTAACCACGATATTCCTAAAGAAATAACTGCAAAAAGGTTCCTACAATGGATTCATTCAGACTATGATAGATATTCACTAGAACTTAAGAATATAGGGAAGGTAGAGTATGTTGCAGTAAGCAAGCACGCTAGAGATGTTATAAAAAAGAGAGAGGATGTAGATTCTACTGTCATTTACAACTTACTAGACCCAGATTTCAACAGAGATGAAGATAAAGAGCTAAGACTAGTAACAAATTCTAGAGTGTCACCAGAGAAAGGATTTGGAAGAATGCTTAAACTAGCAGAACTACTAAAAGAAAACAAAGTGAAGTTCTCCTGGATGGTATTCGGAGATAATAGCCATTACCCAAATGAATTTGAAGATTGGAAAAGAAAGTTCGCTCATGTAGAAGAGGTATTATTCGTAGGATATAAATCGGATATTACAATAGGATTAAGACACGCAGACTACTTGGTGCAATTGAGTGACTTTGAAGGATGCCCATATGCCGTCTTAGAGGCTTTAAGGTGGAAGATACCTTGCTTAGTTACAGATTGGGCTGGTGTTGATGAACTAATAGAAGATGGTAAGAACGGATACATACTTCCACAACACATGAACCTAGATTGTGTATATGTGGATAAGATTGTGAATAACATTCCAAAAGTGAAGGAGAAAGACCTGTCAACAGTCAAAGATTGGATTAAACTAATAGAAGATAAGCAATGAAAGAAATAGGAAGAGTAACAGTAGATATTGATAATTTGTATTCACTACACTTCAACTGTCCTATCCTAGAAATTCCCTATATAAGGATGGTAGAACAGGAACTAAGAGATAACCCTCCTATGCATAATTCCGAATACTATGTTTATTTGAAGAAAGAGTACGATCGTGGTGTAGAAGTGTTCGGAACAATAAAAACAGAAATGCAACTAGAGAACCGATACTACGAATGGAAAAACCTAATAGCAAGTATGAGAAAAGGCTACAAAGAGAACAAAAAATACGAAATTTACGAAAATGGGCTTCCATACGGAGGGATTACAGCCATTCTAAGAGAAGATAAGATGGAAGTGGTGGATGGAAACCATAGATTGGCAATACTTTTAGCGTTGGGTTATGATCAAGTAGATATAATTTTATTTAGAGAATAAGATGAATTGGTATCAAGATGAATATCCAATCCAGGAGAAATTAGACCCTACAGGGTACGATTGGAAAGAAAAAAATGTGATAGATTTAGGCTGTAATGTAGGTATGGTCTGTCCCTATGTATTAGAAAGAGGAGCAAAAACATATACAGGGATAGAGCTAGAAGGAAAGTATATAAGAGAAGCGAAAAGAAGATTCCCAAAAGAGATATATTTACAAATGGATGTTAGATTATTTATGTTAGAAAGAGAGCGAAAAGAAAATGAAGTTGTCCTTGCACTTGGGCTGTTCCATCACTTAACAGATGACAAGGTTGTAGATGTTGTAAATAATTGTACAGGAGATTTAATATTCGAAGTACCAACTGGAAAGGATGTAAGCTACGGAGCATACAGAGTAAGAGATGAAGAGTGGTATAAAGAGTTGGTGAAAAACTACAAAGAAGTTACGATCCTGAATAGCGGAATGCCACTGATGAAGGGATACCCATTCGGAAGAAAGATATTTATTTGTAAAGGTAGGCAAGATGTTGAAAGTTAAACTACTTGTAACACAAAACTATAATGATTTGAGACTAAAGAGGCTTCTACAGAAGGATGAGATAATCGAGACTACAGAAGAGAGGGCTAGGTACCTGCTTGGTCTTGGTTATGTTACAATATTAGAGATATATAAATTTACAGAGGGTAAGAAAAATGAAACAGTTGATAGTGCTGAAGAGGGGGAACCTGAAGTACATTAGACTATACGGGGAAGATTTTGAACTAATAGAACCCGTAGAAGAGGCTAAGGTAGAGAAACCAAAGAGCAAAAGCCAGGCTAAAAGGGTAGCTGAGCTTAAAAAAACTAAATAATGGGGTGTAGGGTATTCAAAAAGGTAAGAACACCATTCCCCTGTTTGGTGGGCGGAAGAAACGAAAGTACTTCCTAGGCTCCATTCCTACCCAGCCGTTGAGAGGTGCGAATCCTCTCCCCTGCAATTACTTAAGTAAAAATAAAATGGAAAAAAACATTGCAAACCTAGAAATAAAGACAATTCCACTAACACAACTACAAGGTTGGGATAAGAATCCGAGAGAAATTACAGATGACAACTTCCGAAGGTTGAAAAGAGACCTCGTGAAGTATGCTATGCTAACACCCCTGATCGTGGATGGAAGAGATATGAAAACTGTGCTTGGTGGTAATATGAGACTAAAAGCACTTAGGGAACTAGCAAGTGAGTACAATATTACAACAGTAACCTGCAATATAGTCCACCCAGCGGATGATAACGAAGCCATTATGATGGCATTAAAGGATAACGAATCATTCGGTAAATATATTAAAGTAAAACTAGCAGAACTAACCTCCAATATCGCAGAAGCCCAGGAGATACAAATTAGTATTAGAGAGATAGAAATTGAAAGACTAAAGCCAAGAGAACCTGAAGAAGATGATTATGAACCACCAGAGGACTTGGAACCAATGGCACAGAAAGGAGACCTATGGATACTAGGAGAGCATAGACTCGTGTGTGGAGATAGTACCGACCCAGAAGTAGTGAAATTAGTTCTTGATAACGAAAAATCGAATATGGTATTCACTGATCCTCCATACGGAATGGGCTTTGAAGGAAGTATAGGTGGAGATGGAAAGAAGGGATACAATTCGAAACACGGGAAGATCATAAACGATGATGCCCCTGATGATGACTTTCTTGATGGTATGATGACCAACATTAAGAACTTCAATAAAGGAGCTTTCTACATTACCTACTGGAGACTTGGCATAAGAACCATCTTAAATGCTTTAGCAAGAAACAATTTACCATTCAGAAACATGATTATTTGGCATAAGAACCATCTTAACCTGAGTAATAGTGACTACAAAAGCCTTTATGAGCCAATGATTCTTGGCTGGGATTACGATTACGAACCTGTATTCTACGGGTGGGGTGAGGAACATAAATTCTTCGGAGAGAAAGGAGCTACAGATATATGGGATGTAGATGGACTAACTACAGTATGGGAAATAGATAGAACAAAGAAAAACACCCTACATAGTACAATGAAACCAATAAGACTATGCGGAAGAGCAATACTAAACAGCACCAGGATGTTTGAAACCGTACTAGACCTATTCGGAGGAAGTGGATCAACACTAATCGCCTGTGAACAAACTGGAAGAAAGTGTAGGATAATAGAACTAGATGAACATTACTGTGATGTAATTATAGATAGATACAAAACCTTCAAAGAAACTGACCTCGGAATAAGCGTAATAAGAAACGGGAAGAAGTTAACTTTAGAGGAGGCTAGAGATGGGAAAGGGAAGACAGCCAGAACTGATTAAAGATATCTCAGTGGTATTGGGATTGCACAGCAAAATGCTTGCAGACCTAAGATTAGAAATCGATGATATAATAAAAGTAATTAAACAGAATGAGGATGAAGTGATAAAACTGAGTAATAAAATAGAACAATTAGTTAAAAATAAAACTAAAAAATCATGGCAAAAGGAATCAAATATACAGCAGAAGAAAAGATAGAAATAATAGAAACCATAAAGCCCTATTTACAGTTAGGTTATAGCCTAAAGAGAGCTTGTGAATATGCTGGAATACCATATTCTACGATACAGAACTGGTTACCAGAGGATGAGAAGCTTAGTTCTGAAATAAAGGCTTGGCAAGGAATGGTTAATACCCAGGCTAGACAGAACATTGTGGAGCATATTATGGGGAACAAAAAGAAGGGAATCGAACCCGACCTAGATACCAGTAAATGGTGGGCTGAGAGAAGAGAGAGAGAGGACTTTAGTATAAGACAGGAGAATATAAATACGGAAAGAAGTATTAAAGAGGTGATAGATGAATTCCAAGACCCCGATAATTTTGAATATACCGACAATGAAGAGAAGACTGATAAACCTCTTTCAGATACAGACGAAGGAGGGGAAGAGAAAGTTCTTTCAGCATAATCCTGCACAGTTACATTACGAAAGACATAGAGCGAAGAAGAACATCATATTAAAGGCTCGACAGATAGGATTCACTACCTATGAGCAACTAAGAAAGCTTGAGAAGGCTATGCTTAAGCAAGACCATATAACCAGTACGATTGCTCATACAAAGGATAAGACGCTAGACATATTCAGAATAGCACAATTCGCTTGGGATAACCTACCAGAAGAAATTAAATCTAGATATAAAATACAATACGATTCAGCAAAAGAATTAACATTCGGAGCAACAGGATCAAGATACTTTGTAGATACAAATACCAGGTCTAAAACCGTCCATGACCTTCATGTTTCAGAGGTGGCTAGAATAAAAGACCTAGAATCGCTGTTTTCGGATAGTATAGAGTCTGTACCAATAGATGGGGAAATAACGCTAGAAACGACAGCACAGGGTCTAAATCAGTTCTATGATTTATGGAAAGCTTCCGTAGAAGGAAAAACAGATTTCAAACCCCATTTCTATAACTGGACTTGGAATCCTAACTATGCATCGCAGATACCAGCACAGGATGACTGGATTGGACACTATAGGGAGTTGGCTAGACAATACGGGCTGGTTGTGGATATAGAGAAACAGTTCAACCTAACACCTCAGCAATTCTATTGGTATTACCTAAAAGCAAGATCATTGAAGACCAGGGTAAAGGAAGACTATCCTACAATACCAGAAGAAGCATTCTTAAGTACAAGTAGTTCGGTGTTTGACCTATTTGCAGTGAGTCAGCTAGTACCGATGATTCCAATAGAAAACAAATTCGGAGTTAATATCTTCTATAAACCGTTACCAGGGCATAACTATGCAATAGGAATCGATACGGCAGAAGGAACGGAAAACGATGGAACTTCCCTAGAGATATGGGACTTAACAAATGAGAAGAAAGTAGAAGTAGCCTCATTTCTAGACAATACAATAAGACCTGATCAGATAGCGGACATAGGTATGAAGATGTCGACATACTATAATGATGCACTACTAATACCAGAGAAGAACAGTTCGGGTTTAACCACAACACTTAAGATACAAGAGTCCTCGTTCGAAAACCTGTTTGTAAATAAGACCATCGATAGCAGAACGCAAGAAGAAAAGAATGAATACGGGTGGAGAACTACATCGGGAAATAGAGACATAATGATAGATGACTTTATAGAATTATTCGAAGAAGGAAACCTAGAAATCAACTCATCCAACATGATAAGCCAGATGAAGACCTTCGTTAGGAAACCAGGAGGAAAAAGGGAACATGATGAGGGCTTTCATGATGATAGCCTCTTTGGATCCTTCCTAGCAATCCAGGGTGGTAAGTATTTAAGAGAAAGTAGCGTGATTACGGGCATTCGTATATAGTCGTACAAATAATTTGAACACACGGTAGGGGAGAGTAGGGGAGGACTATTATGGGGTAAAAAGGGTAAAAAGGGGGGTAAAATGCAAAAAAGGGGTATATACACAGGAGAGTAGGGGAGTGGTTGCATAATGGGGGATAGTACACTTGAGAAACCAATTAGAGTTATAAGGCTTTGTGTTTGTTGTCACAGAAAACTTCATAGGTTATTAAAAGATAGAAAAGTGCAAAAGGCAAAAAGGAAAGAAATAGGAGGTATTGTGAAAGTAGAAGGAATAGTTTAAGATTTAGAAAGGAACAGGGAGGAATGGAAAATAAATAAAATAATAGGTCTAAATAATGTACAGATTCTATGTTGAAAAGGATTCTGAGCCGACCGTAGAAATAATTAAGGAAGCTATCGAGACTAATGAGAGAGAGAAGGAAAGGTACGAGAAGCTTAAAAACTACTATTTAGGGAAACAAGACATCCTCCAGAGGAGAAGGAAGAAAGATATCAATAACAGACTAGTAACTAATCACTGTAAGTACATTACAGATATAAATACAGGATACCTACTTGGTAGCCCTATTGTGTATTCTACAGATGAAGGAAAGGACATCAGTAAGATTATCGATGCATATAATAGGCAGATGATCACAAACCTAGACTATGATTTGTCGGAAGGTTGTTCGATAATGGGTAAAAAATTTGAACTAGTGTATGCAACTAAGAATAAAGAAGCTAAGTCTGCTTCAATTTTACCAGATAATGCAATAATGGTCTGTGATAACACCATTGAACACAAGGAACTGTTTGGAGTTGTCTATAGGATAAGCAGGGCAAAGTACAATAGAAAGTATGAGTATGTAAGAGTATATACAGATAGGGAAGAAATAATATATTCAGACGGGGAGGTATCGAAAGAAATACTAAGAACCCCACACTACTTCGGATTAGTACCTCTTATAGAGTATTCCAACAATAAAGAACAGATAGGAGACTTCGAGCCAGTAATTCCATTGGTAGATGCGTATAACCTTCTACAATCAGATAGATTGAATGATAAAGAACAACTAGTACAAGCACTGATGTTATTCCAGGGAGCAAGGCCAAACGCAGAACAAAAGGACGAACTAAATGAAGAAAGGACACTTTATGTACCTACTGGTGCGGATGTGAAGTATGTAACAAAGGAAATGAATGAAGAACAGATAGAGGTACTAAGAAAATCAATAGAAAACGATATTCATAAAATCAGTATGACCCCTAACCTAAACGATGAAAACTTCGTAGGCAATAGCTCGGGTGTTGCTATTAAATTCAAACTTGTTGCATTCGACCAGAACATTGCTAAAAAGGAGAGATTCTTTGAGCAAGGCTTAAGGAAGAGATTCGAGCTATACAACAACTACCTAAAAAAGAAGAGTGGAATAGCTAAAATAGAACCTCATAACCTAAATATTACATTCAAGAGAAACTTACCACAAAATGACCTTGAAACATCACAAATGATACTTAACCTTCAAGGTCTTGGTATACCACAAACAGAATTAAATGCACAGTTAAGCTTCGTAGATGATCCAGAGAAATTCATGGAAACATTCCTCAAAGAAGAAGAGACAAATGCTAACAAGGGAGCAGAAAACTATGCAAAAGATGAGGCTAACTAATTTGAGTTAGATCATTATGGCTAGATCAACGGAAGATTTGAAAGCAAAACAAGTAGCATACTGGAATACAAGAACAAGAAAGAGAAAGGTAAACCAGGAAAAATACACAAATAAACAGATTCAAGAGCTACTAAAGTACTATAGAGAATCCCTAAGACAATTAGATAGAATGGTTAAAGAAGCCTACGATAAATACAGTAGTGATACTGGGCTTGGAATAACTGAGCTAATAGGAGTACTAACAGGAGTAGAAAGAAAAGAATTCCTCAACAAGGTGAAAGGAAGGATGGAGATACTAGGATTAGTACCAGAAGATATATATAACCAGAAGATGCTATCCAGGATAACTCGTGTAGAAGCCCTGAAGGAGCAAGCCTATTGGGAAATGAGAAGATTACAGGCTATGCAAGAAATAAAAACCACCAGCATTCTAAACAATACTATGGAGCATTCCTACGATTCAATAATGAAGGATTATGTAGGGGATGATTATAAGCCAGGAGTATTTACAAGGTTCAATCCAGGGCTTCCAGAGCAAGTATTGAGAGAAAAGTGGAGCGGAAAGAACTATTCTCAGAGGGTATGGGGTAAAGAGAGAAATAATATGGCTAAAGAACTTCCAGTAAAGATAGCTGGGGCTTTGATATCAGGACAAAGCTATAACAGAACAGCAATGGAAATAAGGAAAGAATACAATGTAATGCAATGGGAGGCTATGAGGCTAGTAAGAACGGAATCAGCATTCGTGGATGGACAGTCAAATAAAAGAGCCATGTTGGATGTAGAAATAACACAATATACGCTGGATGTAACCCTCGATAGTAGAACTTCAGATATTTGTAGCGATATTGATGAGACAGAGGTGTTTAATTACGAAGATGCGGTGGTCGGTGAAAACTTCCAACCGTTCCATCCAAACTGTAGAACAGTAGATCAGCCATTGACCTCAAGTGAATCACTAGAAAATGCAAGAGAAAAGTTCAGCCAAAGGATGGAAGAGATAGAAGAGGAAGAAGAGGAGGAGGAGGCAGTATCATCGGAGAAAAAGATATACCCATCAGGATACAAGAGTGCTTTTGACTTCATACTAGCGAAACAGGGAGCAAAGGTACTTCCAGGGCTATCAAGAGCAGAGGGACCGAAAGGAACCTACACCCTGGCAATAGACGAAACAGACACTAAGATATTTATGCCTGCAATAGGAACCAAAGAAAAGGGAACAGGTCTAGGAACGGAGATAATGAACCAACTTAAGGAATACGCAGACTCGACAAAGAAAGTATTCATTGTAGTAGATGTATATAATGAGAAATTCTTCGACAAATTCAAATGGCTAGAGAAGAAAGATAAAGACACATATATGTACTCGCCCCTGGATAAGAAAATACGAAACCAGATCAAGAAAGACATACCACTTAACCAGAACAAAAAAGAGTTCAAGGAAGCAGAAGCAAACATTAAAAAGATACTAAGCCAGATAAACGACAAAGACCTCGTAAGACTCGCAGGAGAAGAGAACATAAACACAGACAACCTCAGAGGAGGAACCTGGCTTACGAACAAAGCAGGAGCAGAACAAATCCTAGACGCAATGGATCCAGAACAAACCAGTACAGTAGGCATAGGAGGAAGCAACGTATACAAAGCACAAAGCATAACGATTAAAAACCCTCTCATAATAGAAGACGCTATCCTGAATGACGGAAGTTTCTCAGTAATAAATAGTGGATACGAAAACTTCATAAGAAAAGCACACTCGGAATCGGCAGAGACAATGTGGCGAGAAGCACAGGAATTAGACGGAGAAGGACTAACAGGAGTAAAGTACCAGAAGAAAATAGACGAAATAATACGAAAAGCCCTGGAGAATTCAGGATTCTACAAAGGCTCGAAGGAAGTAGAAGGTGTATTCAAAGAACTAGAGAAGAACAAGTTTGACTCGGCAATGGATCTAATAATAGGAAGAGGTCTAGAAGAGCAAGGATACGATGCCCTCATACTAAGAGAAGGAGACCAGGAACACGTATTCCACCTTAGAGGAAAAGAGAGAAAAATGGTGAAGCTTGGAACGGAGAAGTCAAAAGAGCCAACAATAACACCAACACAGGCACTAGAGGAGTATAAAAACTACGCATACCGAGATATAAATGGATACTTAAGGGGAGAAAAAAATAAGAAGGATGTAATGGGGAATGTAGGGGAGTTTGTAGAAGCGATAGACAGTCAATTCAGTAAGGAAAAAGAGCTATACGTGTATAGGGCTGACGGTGGAGGGATGACGGCATCCATACTAGACAGAAGTCCGAAACTAAAGGAGGAGCTAAAAAAGTTTAAGGATATAAAACACGAAGAGTATTTCAACAGGAAAGAGGAGGTAGACGCAGTGATTAAGAAACTAGTAGGGAAGACATACACAGAAAAGGGATACTTATCCACATCGGAAAGCAACAGTATAATAAAGAAATTTAGCGATGGAGGTGACATCTCGGAGTACGGAATACCAGCCTACTTAACGATAAACGGAACTAGTAAATATATAAAGATGGGAAAGCATATTCTGGATACAGAGAAAGAGATACTACTTCCAAGAGGGACCACCCTGCGAATAGACAATGTTAGACTACAGCCCATATCTAGAAAGGGATATACAGTAGGAACAACAGGAGAGGTTTATATACTTAATATTAATGCAAGCATAGTAAAATGATAGACATTGAAATAATAGACGACTTCATAAACTACCTAATAAGGATAGGCATACTACAAGAGCAAGACCTGAACAGACCATTAGAAGAGAAAGTGAAGATTATCGCAGAAATAACAAAAGAGAAAGGGGCTTGACCTAGCTTGTAGAAAATGTAAGAATAAATTACTCGACGGAGGTATACGGGTTTAACTTTAATTCCAATTTTATGGAAAAAGACAAAAACAAACTTCCAACTGGTTCAGACCCCAAGGAATCAGAGAAGAAGGGAAAAACAAAGGGTGGGGAACAGAAGACTTTTACACAAGAGGAAGTCGACAAATTAGTCGGAGCTTACCGTAAGGAAAGCCGAGAGGAAATGGAGATTAAACTCAAAGAGGTGGAAGAGAACTTTAACAAAAGGCTCGTAGAAGAGAAGAAGGAAGCTGAAAGGTTAGCTCAGTTGGATGCTGAAGAGAGAAAGGCTGAGGAAGACCGTAAAAGGGAGGAAGAGCTTCGTGGTAGAGATCTGTTGATTACCGAAAAGGAAAACAGGTTAAAAGCCATTGATAAACTCAGTGAACTAGAAATTCCCATAAAACTAGTTGACTTCGTAGTTGATGTCGATTTAGACAAACAACAGAAGAACATTGAGATAGTCAAAGAAACTTTCGACAAAGCCGTTGAAGAAGTCGTTCAAAAGAAACTCGAAGGTCGAGATGACATCGAGGATCCAGAGAAGAAAACACCAGAGATAAAGTCTACAGATTCCAATCCATTCGGGGTGTTTTAGTTTTAATAATTCATAAAATGCAAGATTCATTTAGTATTTACCAGTCAAATGGTACTGATAAGGCTAAACTTAAAGAAATAATCGTCGAAATCCCAGGAATGATTTCTAAATTACTTGTTTCAGGTTTGGCTAAAAACAAACAGGTTTCAGGAGACCCTGCATCAGGTAGTGTTAAAGTCTCCAGATTCATCGGTTCTACTGTAAGAGATTACGGTACTGCTAGAGGTTTAGGTAGAGGAGATAAACTAAAGGATAACTATGTAACTGTTCTTTTAGATGAAGAAAAGGAAATAGTTGAAGAGGTTAACAACTTCGACCTAAGACAATACGGTTTAGAAGGTATTCTTGAGAAGAGAGCTGGTTCAGTAGCATTCGCTTACCAGAACCACTTAGACCAGGAGTTCTACACTGTAGCAGAAGATGAAGGTACAGAGGTAACAGCAGAAGGAGATACTGTTCTAAAGAGATTTGATTCTATAGTAAGAGCAGTTTCTACTGTAAAAAATGGTAATGTAAACGGTGTTCCTAGAGGAATGATTGTAGTAACACTTAATTCCGAAGCTTACGATGAAGTCCAGGCTAAAATCGATGAACTTCCAAACCCAGTAGAGGGTGGAGTTAAGATTGGTACATTGCACGGAGTATTTGTAATGGAGAACATAAACCAAACTGAGGAAATGATCGCTATGGCTATGGGTGCAATCGCACAGCCTTCCATCATATCCAACATTAAGTTCGGTGAGGTTCCATTCAGTAACGAGCAAGCAATCACATTCTTCTTTAACTATGGTACAAAGTGCGTAATGCCTGACCTAGTTATGTATGGAAGTATTGTTGATTCACCAACACCAAGTGCTTAATTCGGTTTTAGAGGGGGTGTGATAGCCCCCTCCACTTAAATTCAGTATTAAGGCTATGGATGCAATTCTCCAAAGAATAAAAGACTATGCAAAAATCCTAAATAGTGATATCCAGGATGGAAATTACTTGGATTTTGTTGTTAACAGCGTTGTCGATAGAGCCTTGAACTACACAAATAGGTCTCAGTTAGTAGACAAGTACTTATATCTCCTTAATAGAGCTGGCTACACACCAGAGGAAATAGCGGAAAATACAAACTACGAAGGACAGGTCTTCGGTTATGATTGCCCTATTCCACCACAAATGGAAAAAATCCTCGCAACAGTAGTGAGCAACCTATATACAGATATAAAAACCACAGAAAGAGAGGTTACAAAGGTCGATGACAACGGACAGTCTGTTACATTTGGTTCTGACAAGGCTACAAGCCTAGCAACTGCCACAGATAGGGAAATATTCTTAGGAGTGACTGAGCAATTAGATAACTTTAGGATGATTTCCGTCATTGAAGATACCACAAGGCTTTACAAAAGCTATTAAAGATACATTCTATGATAAAGAGCTAACAGAGATGGCTGAAACTACTTCCGAGAATGATTTCGGAGAGAGAACAGTAGCCCTTACTCCTACCACGAACACAATACTAGGTAATGTAAGATTCAGTAACCTAGAGGAGATAAGAGAAAACTACGGAATTCGTGAAAGAATAGATATCGCTATTACTACGGATGAAGAGGTCGATCTGGGTAGTATTTGGGAATATAGAAACAAAAACTACAGAATAGTTCAAGCAATTCCTAACGATTCACATAACTTCTTAGTAGGTCAAATATGGTCGTAGGAATTAGGAATGTAGACAAAGCAATAGATAAGGTAAGACAAATCAGAGAAAAGCTGGACATGAGCCAGGCATTCAAAGATGTGGGGATAGTTGTTCAAAAGTCGGCAAGAGCAAAAGTTCCTGTAGATACAGCTCAACTAAAAAGGAGCATAAAGTTCGAAGGTTTAGATGGGAAGTATAAAAATGGGGTGGTTATATACGCAAATACCGAATATGCCCAATGGGTAGAATTTGGTACTTCAGCACCCCACTTCGTTCCATTCGTAGACCGATACGGAAATGAAACAGGAATAGAGGCTTGGGCAAGAAGGCACGGGTTTGATACTAGAAAGATGAAAGGTTTGATGGTTACAGGGAAACCAAGACCATTCATGTACCCTGCTTTCATAGAAACAGAGAAAAAGGTAAACTGGATACTGAGGGAAGAAGCTGAAAAGCAAATACATAAATTGGTAACAGCAAAATAATGTATATACCTAATAAAGATGTTTACGAAATATTGAAGTCCGTAAAAACAGGAGTCTCGGTGTACCCTAACAGACCCGAGGTAATAGAAAACCCTCCTTGCATGACCTACTTCGTTGAAAACAACGGAATAGAGTTAGATTTAAGTAAGGAGATCGCATACCAGGACATCGATATTGTAGTAGATATATGGGCTGAAACCAAGCTTGAGGCTACTGAGATACTAGACCTGCTAGAAGGGGATATGCGAGAAAATAATTTTATGTTAGACTTTAGTAGTGAAGTCGATGATGAAAATCTGAAGCACATCACTACAAGATTTAATTTTATTGGCTAATAAAATGTCAAAAAGAAGAAGTTTAGGGGTAGTCCTAACAAAAATCAAATCTGGGAGTGAGCAAACTGATTTGGTAATAAGAAACCTTACCAACATCGGAGAATTAGGTCTCGAAGCTGAGGAAATCGAGGTCACAACACTAGACGATGATGGGAAAGTATTCATCGGGGGTGGTTTAGATGCTGGAGAACTAACATTCTCGGGCTTCACAGATGATGACCACGAAACAGACCTAGAGGCTTTATATGCATTGGTACAGAGCCAAGCAGTAGAGGACTTTACATTGGTATTCCCTTCGGGATCCAAATGGGAGTTTGAGGCTTATGTAAAAATGTTCAAAGAGGCTGAAAGTGAAGTAAATGGGGTTAGAGGTTTCACTGGTTCTTTAAGAATTTCAGGTATTCCTGAGTTTACTAAAGCAACACCTAGTGCTTAATGGGAAATAGGGGGTGTGACAAAAGCACCCCCTGTATTAAATTTAATATAAAATAAAATGGAATTACTCGACATACAATTCACACCGAGAACGGTGAAAGAAATAGAACAAGTGAGTAAGAAGTCAATCGTGGAGTTAGTCGGAAGCTATTCTATGACTACAGTATTCACATTGATACAAAGGGGTTTTAGATTTGATGAAGCCCAAACTGATCACTGGATAGGAAAGTACTTACAAGAACAAGGTGATTTATTTGCCTTGTATTATGAGCTAATGGAGATCCTCTTAAAAAAAGGTTTATCTCCAAAGGGAATAGCCGAGGAGATGCCAACGATGTTCAAGGAAGCCAATTGGATCAAGGACAAAGAGGCTCCACAGGTAGCGACAGAAGTGAAGGAGAAGAAGGGTACTTCTACGAAGCCTGGGAAAGAGGAGAAGAACTAGCCCTTAAAATAGGACTAGATTTAGATACCTACTGGAACAAAATAGATCCTGCTCAGTTTGAAAAGTACATAAAAGTGTACCAGGACAAAGCAAAGGAAAGAGCTATAGAACAGGATATGCAGAACTATAACCTTGCTCGTTATATTGCTATAGGTGTAAACGATCCAAAGAAATTCCCGAGAGAACCATACCTAGCAAAAGAGCTTAAAGGGGAGGAAGACAAAGTGATGACTGCAATTGAAATGGAGAAGGTTGCTGAATCAATGACATATAAATTGGGAGGAGTCATAAAAGATGGCAAGCACGAAGAAAACACTTGAGAGACTGGAGTTAATATTCACAGCCAATCAGGAGCAATTCGATAAACAATTGAAGAGTATTGAAGATAGTATCGCAGGTGTTAAAGGGTCTGTTGATGGTGTAAGTGCGGGGATGGGTAAAACCATGACTGGAGCTATGACAAAAGCACAGCTTATTGCACGGGTGGTAATTAAGGTGTTTGAAAAGGTAGCCCAGGTTATAGGAAAGGTCATCAAAACGGTTGTTAATTTTGGAAAAACCCTCATGACATCAGGATCACAGTTAACCAGAATGAGGGTGGCTACAAATACCCTTGGTAGGAACCTTGGCATAACACAAGAAGAACTAGATGGACTTAGAGATTCCCTCGCAGATGCAAATACATATGGTATCAAAGCCGAACAGGTAATATCCTCCCTTGCAAGAACAGGTCTTATAGAGATGTCTAAGAGTTTAGAAGGGGTTGATGCAAGAACGGGAAAGGCTGTTACTGGAGTAAGTGCGTTGGTGTTAACAATGAAGGACTTAGGAGCTGTAGCTGGTAAGTCTTCAAGTCAAGCAATCGCAGATATAACCGATTTCATAAGTAGGGGAAGGACTGAAGCCGTAGAGGGGATGATCGCAATAGGAAACTTGGGAACAGAATATCGAGAGTTTGCAAAAACACTAGGAAAAGGGAGAGGTGAGTTAACGGCACAGGAAGAAGCTCAAGCTAGATTAAATATAGTCCAAAGAGAAGGTGCCAAAGCTTTTGGTGCCTATGCAGAGGCATATACCACATCAGGAAAGATGCTAGATTCTATTACAGATGCAACAAAGAGTGCTTTTGAGGAGTTAGGTGCAATGCTAGAGCCTATATGGGCATCAGCTACAACTGCAATACTAGGATTCGTACAAAATGTTAGAAATTTCATAAACCAGAATGAACAGGTGATTAAGAACTGGGCTACAAAGGTGGCTGGTTGGGTTGTTTATGTAGCAGAAACAATTGCACAATTCTTAAGTAAAATTCCAGTAATAGGAAGCGTATTTCAGAGCTTAACAAATATACAGGTAAAAGTAGCAAAGTCTTCGGAGGGTATGGATGATGCAATGGAAGGAGAGGCTGATACTATGGATGATGCCAGTGGTAGTGCAAGTAAACTTAACAAAGAACTTAGAGGTCTTGCTGGATTTGACGAAATGAATGTATTAAAAGAACCAGAAACAGGTGGTGGTGGTGGTGGAGCTTCAACAACCGCACTTACTACACCAGGAATATTTGAGAACTTTGGAGCTGAAGTAGATAAGGTAATAGATGATATAAAGAATAAAATATCAGATAAACTAGATCCTATTAAGAAAAAACTAGAGGAATTCTTCGAGCCGATGGTTCGTGTCTGGAAAACATGGGTAGAACCAGCTTGGCAAGGTCTTAAAGCGTCATTAGATGAACTGTTTGCCTCTGTTTCAAATTCGCCAATAGGTGAAATACTAGAAACAATTGCACAAATAATAGGTGTTGTTATAGTGGGTGCTATTGGGGTTCTGATCAATATAATAACTGGCGTTGTGGCAATTATAAAGTGGGCTGTCGATAGCTGGAAGAAGAATTTTGATAGGGCTGTTGAATTTATTGCCAATCTTATTGTTTGGTTTAGAAATTTTGATGAAAATGTTGCTACGATAGTAGAGAATGTAAAACAATGGTTTGGAGAGATGTCGGAGAAAATAAAAGAAGTTTGGGAAAATGTTACCAATTGGATGAGTGAGAAATGGAACTCTGTAACTGGCTGGATTGAAGAGAGAATGAACAATGTGGGTTCCGCCTTTAGTGGTTTAGGAGATAAGATGAAAAACATTTGGAATACTGTAACTGGCTGGGTAAGCACGAAATGGACGGAAACAACAGACTGGATTAAAAACAAAATAAATGATATTGGCTCTGTCTTTAATGGTTTCGGTGACAAAGTTAAGGGAGTTTGGAATAGAATCAAAGATGATGCAGTTTTAGCATTTAATACGCTAAAAGGTAAATTGACTGGAATATTTGATAATATTGGTTCTGGTATTAGTAATTCTTTTGAGAAGGTGGTTAACAGATTAAAATGGTTGATAAACAGTTTTGTCGTTAAGCCATTGAATAGTGCAAGGTCTGTTATAAACATGATACCAGGGGTAAATATTAAGGAGATACCATATCTTGCTGGTGGAGGTGTTGTTGAAGAAGACACACTAGCCATGCTACATAGAAGTTCAAAAGAAGCAGTTCTACCATTAAAAGGTAATACTGAGTGGATATCAGAGTTGGCTGGAATGATAAACTCGAGTGGCGGTGGTGGTGGAAACCTTATCGTTAAGATTGGAGACGATACAATATACGAGAAGGCAATAGACTACATTAGAGAAAAAGGTTTAAGAACTGGAACTAATATATTAAACTTATAAAATGGCTAAAACATACGAAGTAAAGATAGGAACAACAGAACTTAAATTAAAGAGCTTTGAAGTGGAAAGAAACAAGCTTTGGAGTGATGCTGATAGAAACATGGCTGGAGAACTGAAAGCTACTTTTATAGGAATATTCCCTAAATTAAAACTTGAGTTTACCTATCTTACAGAGTCGGAACTTAAAACAATACTGGGGCTTATAGAACCGCCAAGTTTTTCTGTTTCGTGGTGGGATGCAGAGTTGGGTAATTACAGGACAGGAGACTTCTATGCTGGAGACTTCTCATACCCATATTGGAATAAGAAAAAGGGTATGTATGCACCATTCACAGTTAACCTAATACCATATAAGAAGATATGATAAGCGTAAGTAGTGAATTCAAAACAGCAATGAAGGGGAATGCTAGAACCATTTCTGCTTATATAGATGATGGGGATGCTATCAGACTAACAGATGCTGATGACCTTAAAGGATGGAATATAAAAGCTAACGGAGAGATGTTTCAAACGGTGCTAAGGCAAGCTGAAGCTAAGTTCTGGGGTGGACATGATTTAAGAGATAAAGAGGTTAACATAGGGCTTGGATTAGTAACAGGTTATGATGAGGTTGAAGAAAAAGATATTGTCGAATATATAGACTATGGGACATTCAAGGTTGTAGAACAAGAAGAGAATAAAGATACACAACAGAGTACAATAAAGATGTATGACAAGATGTATGAAGCATTGAGGCTTTATGAGTTATACGATGTTGAATACCCCAGAACAGTTAAAGAACTGGTTCAGGAAATATGTAGTGCACTTGGTTGGACACTTGGAACAGCTACATTCTTAAATGATGATTTGATTGTTGGTGCAGACTTATTTGCATTCCAGGGATTCACATACAGAGATGTACTAGAACAGGTAGCAGAAATAACGGGAACAATCATATACTTCAATACGGATGATGAACTTGTTTTGATACCAATGGGTGCAAGTGTTGTAGAGACCCTTTCACAATCAGAACTAAGAAAACTAAATACAGAGGCTCAATGGGGAGCAGTAAACAGTATTGCATTAGCTAGGACACCAGTAGAACAGGATTTTGTATGGAGAGGTGGATATGTTAGTCCTCCTATACTATGTGAGGATGGAGATGAACTACTAATGGAAGATGGAGAAGAGTTACTTCTCGAGATATTAGTAGAAATAGACGGATTGTATCAGATAAGGTTTGAGAATAACTTGTTCGTAGATGGAGATAGAGAAAGCTATATAGATTCGATATCAGATGAGTTTACAGGGTTTAGCCTAGTGCCATACGAAGCAAATACAATATTCCTTGGATACCTAGAAATAGGGGATAAAATTAAGGTTCAGGATAGAAATGCAGTAGAATACGAAACCTATGTGACAAATGTAGAATTATCAGTAGGAGAAGGGGTAAAAGAAGTAATAACAGCAACAATACCTCCTAAATCCAGAAGTAACTTCAAAAGAGTGGCTGGGGTAATAACGGGAACTGTACTTAAGACTGAAGTAGGAGAAAGAAACATAAGGGATGAATCGATCACAAGTGCGAAAGTAAGAGAACTTTCAGTAGATAAGCTTACAACTGGAACATTAAAGGTAGGAACCGAAATAATCGTACCAGATGAATTTGGTAGAGCATTAATTTACATAGCCAATGTGGAGGTAGAAGATGAGTAAGAAAGGAGTGGTTTATACAGCAAGAAAAGGTTTTGATGCCAGGAGTTGTCATCCTAAAAATAGGACTATAGATTCAACCAAAAACCACCTGAAAGTGAAAGGATCCTATACTTTAATTATTGATGAACCACGATAATGTCAGCTCCACCATTTGAGGAGGCAACACATAAGAAGGACTTGGTGCATAACTTAGGATATAAACCTATTGTTAGAGCATTTGCGAAGATAGATTCATACTCGACATGGGGATGGAGACAAATACCCATATACTACTACGACAGGGAGTATGTTCCAGATATTGGGATAATAATACTAGGAAGGAAGATCGATTATGAACACATAGATGACAATACGATTAGATTCTATGCACCAGAAGGAATAGAGATTAAGGTTACTTTATATTTAGAACCGAGGAAGGACGCATGGTATGGCTAACAAACCAGTAACAAAAGTAGCGAGAGCAAATCACGATGCTAGATATACTAGTGATGTTAATTTGTCGTTTAGTAGTGAATGGAAGACACCTAAAATATTCAAACAAACGGGTGTAGCAGAACCTAGTTTTACTATTTATGATATTGTAAGCCCAGTAGGTGCATTAGGAGATTATTTTATAGAAGGTGAGGAGAACGGTAAGAGGGCATATACAAATGGTGAGTACTGGATATGGTGGAATGGTGTTGATAGATGGAAACTTACCAACACAAAGGGGAGCGGTACTGTGGTATTTTATCATCCACAGGATGCATACCTTCAGGATACACCGTATGGATACTACCTACCTGGAACTGGCGTTGGAAGTTTCAGCGGTTGGTATGGAGCCACATATTACACGAACATGGCTTACTTTAGTAGAAATAATGGGAATTTAACCTGGAACAACCCGCTCGGATACATACCATCGTTTCTGGCATTCAGAAAACTAAGCCCCGATACGCCAGATGTTGGTTATAATGTGTTTACTGGAGAAGAATACACTTATTCACTTACAGCTACGAAAACAGATCCATTCAATGAAGGGGTAACATTCCTTACCGAAGATTTAACAATAATACCGTTCGAAGGAGATGATGGGGCATATGCATTACTATTTCTAGATCCACTAGATGGAACACCTCCTACTAATTATCAACTAAAGAATGGTGCTGTTTATTTACTTGGAGCTGGCGATGTAGAGGTTCGGGAGGCTTTTCCCTATTTTAATTCAATGGATAGTAGATTTGACAGTTTCAAGATATTCAAGACGGGAACCCTAGAGTTGAACCTACCAGCAGAAGCAATACCAATAAACAGCCCGTCAAAAGTATATACTGCAACCGTAGAACATAACCTTGGGTATCCTCCAGTGTTCCTACCAGAAGGAACTATTGGTTGGGGGGTCTCCTCGATGGGTGCAGAGTACATAATAAATGACAATCTCGGGTCTATAATATCAGCCTATGCAGTGGGAGTAGATGGAGAACCACATATAGATATTTATGTAGATTCAGAAAACCTATATTTGAAAGTAAGTAGACCATCTTATAGTTTTATGGACAGGGAGTATTCTGCTTCAAAGGTTATAATGTATTACACAATCTTCTATAATGAGATAGGAGAAGAGTTTGACTTTTTAGATATTTAATCTGTTATACTGAATATATGGGAAAGAA
>ERZ795059.2018-NODE-2018-length-21679-cov-18.008925_pt1 | contig 21679 bp, 16 predicted proteins | sample MGYA00375143_ERZ795059 | MGnify/ENA primary metagenome ERZ795059 (study PRJEB30188, sample SAMN05720168) | activated sludge metagenome | isolation source: Anaerobic digester | place: USA | collected 2015-01-07 ... | reverse complement strand
GAAGAGCTTGACTGTAAGCCAGATGGCCCCAATATCGAGCAGCAGGGTGGACCCCACCGTGATCAGCAGGTGCGAGAGCTGGTATTCATTGATCAGCACAGCTTTAAAGAGCAAGGCGATATTCACGACCGGCACCAGGGCCAGCAGGTTGTTGATCTCCACCGAGGGGATGAACGAGATCATACCAAGCAGCATCGAGATCATCATCACCGGCTGCTGATAGGAAGCGGCTTCCTTGAGGTTGCGCGAAAATGTGGAGATGGACATAAGCAGTGCCGCGAACAATGTAGCCAAGGGCAACATCGCTGCCAGCAGAATCAAAAATCCCACCACTGGCATCTGTGTCATGCTGCTGGCGATGCCTTGACTGCCCACCAAAAACTGCATGGAAAATCCCATACTGAAGAGGTTTACCACCACATTGACCATAGCTACCGTGATGATAGTGAGATACTTGCCCAATACCAGTTCGTTGCGCTGAGCGGAAGACACCAGCAAGGTCTCGAGCGTGCGCCGCTCCTTCTCTCCCGCCACAAGGTCGCCAGCGACGGTCGCAGCCCCGGCCACCAGCATCATGATCATGATATACGGCAGGATCATGCCCAGATAGGAGCCCAGGCGTTTTTGCGCGCTTGACGTATCGATGGCGTCCACTCTGATCAGTTCCATGAGGGCGGGGTCCACATCCCGTTTGGATAGTTCGGTGGCAATAGAGCTTTCTTTGGTCTCCGTCACCGAATCCTTGATCTTTCTGTAGATCAATTGGTTGCGCTCTTTGGACGAGTCGTAGCTTACCAGGACCTTATAGACGGATGAACCAGCCGCGGTGATAGAATCACCGATACTTACGATCGCCTGGATGTTACCGCTGTTATAAAGACCCTGGGTGTCCTGGTTGTATGGCAGTAGATTATAGCCTTTATTGGTTTTGATGCCAGCGATGATGGCAGCCGAAATGTGGTTGTTTACGCTGTCGGCAAAAGCGATCTCAGCGCCGCGTTCTTCCAGAACGGCCGTCTGACGGCTCATGATAGAGCCAAAACCTATAAACAGAAGAGGATACAAAATCAGCGGAATGATGAAGGTGGCAAAGAGAGTGCGGCGGTCCCGCATCATTTCCAGCAGTTCTTTACGATAGACGATCAAAGCTTTATTAAAACTCATGGGCCTGAAGCTCCTCCTCAAAGCTGGACTGATTTACAAAATGCACGAAAATGTCATCGAGATCGGTTTGGCCCGTTTGGGCGCGGAATTCTTCCAGGGTCCCGCTTGCCAGCACTTTGCCGCGATGAATCATTACCACTCTGTCTGCGAGGCGCTCCGCTTCGCGCATTATGTGGGTGGAAAAGAGCACACACTTGCCCTTGATCTTGCAATCCCGGATGAAGGAGACGATGTTGCGGGCTGTGAGAATATCCAAACCGCTGGTGGGCTCATCAAAAATCATCACCTGGGGATCGTGGATAATGGAGCGCACGATCGAGACTTTCTGTTTCATGCCACTGGAGAGGAACTCGATTTTCTTGTCCATAAAATCTTTCATATCCAGCAGATCAGCCATCTCATCCATCCGCCGTTTGATGGCAAGGTCATCGATGCCGCTGAGGCGGCCGAAATAGGTGATGAACTCTTTGGCGCGCAGACGGTTGTAAAGTCCGGTATCGCCGGAAAGAAAACCCAGATGGCGGCGCACTTCATCTGCCTGTGTGAGGATGTCGTAACCCTGAATGCGGGCCGTTCCTGCAGAGGGCTTAAAAACGGTGGAAAGCACCCTCATGGTAGTGGTCTTTCCCGCTCCGTTCACACCCAGGAGGCAGACGATCTCTCCATCCCCGGCGTTGAAGCTGACGCCATCCACAGCTTTAAACCGGGTGCCGTCCTTTTTGGGAAACTCTTTGACCAGATCCAATACTTCGATCATAAGATACATCTCCATGCTTATCGCCCTTATGCGATTGGTTATTCATCCAAACAGGGCTGTTGGGATGCACTACTTAATAATGGCCGCATTATGGCAAGTGATTTTTTGAAAACGAGGGACGTTCATGAAAAAGACTTGACGAAAAAGAGCATCGACAAAAGAATAGCACCGTCGGCCAGACTGAGGGTTTGGCGATTATGATGAGAACGCATGGATTCCTTTAAGGACCTAACATCCCAATCACCTACGCAAGCGAGGTTCAGCGTAATGAAAGATGTTTTTGACATCCTCAATCAATTCCAAGTTTCCCACGTGCTTGATGCCGCTACGGGGCGCGGCGAATTTATCAATGTGCTCAGGCAAAAGCTGGGAGCTTATGTCCAGATCATTGGCGTCGATTCCAATGACAAGAGTGTGAACTATGCTCAGAAGTTCTTTCCGGACAACGACGTGGAGATCTATCGCATGGATTTGGAAGAGCTGCGTTTTGAGGATGGGTACTTTGATCTGGTCTGCATCTCAAATTCGCTGCATCACCTTCAGCACCGTGACAAGGTCTTTGCCGAGCTGCTGCGCGTCCTCAAGCCGGGAGGAGTATTCCTGGTTACAGAGATGTATAAAGACGGACAGCAAACAGAAGCTCAGATGACTCATATCCTTATGCATCACTGGGTTGCGAGCATAGACAGGAAATGCGGGATACATCACGAAGAGACTTTCAGCAAGGATGAAATCCTCGCGATTATTCACAAGCTAGAGCTTAAAAAACTCCAGACCAGGGATTTCTATATCCCGGTCGATGATCCCCGCCAGGCAAGCAACTGCGAACACCTCAAACGAAGTTGCCAGGAGACATTCAAGCGCCTCGAGGGATTGGAAGACCCCGAAATTCTTCGCTCCGAAGGCGAAGCCATCCTTGCCCGCATCGAAGAGATCGGTTGCGCCAGCGCCAGCCGGCTCTTGCTATGGGGCCATAAATAGCATATTAACTAGGAGATACATAATGCCCATCGAAGAAAACCTGTTTGAACAAAGTCAGCTTCAGCTCACCAAGATTGCCAAGAAAATGGGCGTGCCCAGCTACACACAATTCAAGGGCAACGATTTGGTGTTTAAAATTTTAGAATTCCAGGCGGCCCAGGAAGGTCTGGCCTTCGTGACCGGTTGTCTGGAAATCAGCGACGAAGGCTTCGGCTTTCTCAGGTTTCCCCAAAACAACTACCTCCCCGGGCGCGACGACGTCTATGTCTCACTCACACAGGTGAGAAGGTTTGGGTTGAAAACCGGCCACGTCGTTTCCGGACCGGTGCGCTCTCCCAAAGAGGGAGAGAAGTACTTTGCCCTGCTGAGGGTGGAATCGGTAAACTACATGGCCCCCACCTGCCTCACAGAACTGCGTCCCTTTGATGAATTGACGCCCTACTACCCTACCGAACGGCTCAACCTCGAGTTTAAGCAGGATAACTATTCCACGCGCATCATCAATCTTTTTACTCCCATCGGAAAAGGCCAGCGGGGGCTGATCGTAGCTGCTCCCAGAACTGGTAAGACTACCCTCCTTCAGGATACTGCCAACGCCATTCTTGCCAACCATCCAGAGGTATATCTCATTGTATTGCTGGTGGATGAGCGTCCAGAAGAAGTAACCGAAATGAAGAAGATTCTCAGACCCGGCAACCGCGAAGTGATCAGCTCCACCTTCGACGAATCTCCCAGAAACCACACTGCTGTGGCCGAAATGGTGCTGGAAAAAGCCAAGCGCATGATCGAGCTCAATCAGCATGTGGTGATCGTCCTCGACAGCATCACCCGTCTGGCCCGAGCGTATAACAATATCACGCCCTCCAGCGGCAAAGTGCTCAGCGGTGGTATCGATGCCAACGGTCTCATCAAACCCAAAAAGTTCTTTGGTTCCGCCCGCAACACTGAGGAAGCCGGTTCGCTCACGATTATCGCCACCGCCCTGATCGATACTGGCTCAAAAATGGACCAGGTGATTTTTGAGGAGTTTAAGGGTACCGGAAACATGGAGCTCGTGCTAGACCGCAGCATTTCTGACATGCGGCTATATCCGGCCATCGATCTCGTTCGCAGCGGTACCCGCAGAGAAGAACTGCTGCTCACGCAGAATGAGATCAACCGCATGTACGTGTTGCGCAAATACCTCAAGACCATCAGCCCGATTCAGGGCATCGAGATGCTGCGCAAAAAGATGCAGGCCACAGAAAACAACTTCGAGTTGCTCAATTCGATGAGCAATTGAGGCGTCATTCGATGCCATTCAGCAATGCCAAAACCAGCCTGAGATTCAGCCTCACGCTTGGGTTACTGCTATTTATCACCGCTCTTTCTGCCAATTTGCGCAAGGAGTTTCAAGCGGTGGAAAAAGCCTATCAGCAAGGTAAGCTGAACGAAGCAGCCGCTCAGATGCTCAATCTGAGGGCTTCGACGGATGAAGAAAAGGCCCTGATCCTCTATCTGACCGCGGTGCTGAAGCCCAAACGGGCCGACACTTTGATGCACCTGCAGCAGGCTATTGAGAAATATCCCTCTGCTTACTACGGCCAGCTGAGCATGCTTCACAAAGCCAAGCTCCACATCCTGGAGCGGGAGATTGCCCAGGCAAAAAACCTGTTGCTCAAAATCACCTCCGCCCAGATCGCGGAACGTTATTACTGGCTGGCGGTTTGCGGTGAAATGTCAGACGATTGGGCGGCCGCGATTGCCAACTCAGAAACCTACCTGAGACTGGAGCCGGGTGGAGAACGCCTCGAAGATTGTTATTTTCTGATGGCTGAAGCTTATATTGGGCAAAAAAAGTATCAGAGCGCTACTGCCATCCTGGCCCAGCTTGCCGCCATCAAGGGCTATCCCACTGACGTTCAGTATTATCACTACTTAAATGGCTACGCTTTCCAGCTGGCAGGCAACTGGCAGGAAGCCCTATCTCATTACAGCCAGGGGATACAGGTCACTCGCTACACTCAGTTGGCCTACCAGATCGAAGACCGGCTCTTTGAACTGAAGCACAAGCACGGCTCAAAAATCGATCTTGGTTTCCTCTTTCCCTACAGCGATCTGGATATTCCGGTTGAAACCGTTACTCCGGCTGAACCTGAGCCCGCGCCGCTCAAAGAACTTGCCCCCCCCGCTGCCGATCTGCCTTTGAGGTTGAGCGCGAAACCCTCCTCGGGACTCTATGTGCAGACAGGGCGCTTCGGAGTGGAAGCCAACGCCCGTTCCGTCGCCTACCGGGTCAGACAGCTCAGCCTCCCCTCCGGATACTACGAAGATAAGAGCAATAAACACGTTCCCTGGGTTACATTCAGTGGACCCTATAAAAACTCTGATCAACAGAAAAAAGCCCTCGAATTGCTCAAAAGTAATGACATAGATTGCTTCTCCGTGCGTTACTGACCCCCATAAATGACTCAATCCAAAGACACTAAGCTCACTCCCATGCTCCGGCAGTTTCAGGATGTGAAGCATAAGCATCCGGACAAGCTCATTCTCTTTCGCATGGGTGACTTCTATGAGACCTTTTTTGAGGATGCCCGCCAGGCATCCAAAATCCTCAATATCACCCTCACCACCCGCAATAAAAACGACGCGGATCCAGTTCCCCTGGCGGGATTTCCATATCACGCTCTCGACAACTATCTCGACAAACTAGTGAAAGCGGGCCTCAAGGTGGTCATCTGCGAACAAGTTGAAGATCCCAAACTGGCGACGGGACTGGTCAAACGCGAAGTGGTGGAAATCATCACTCCGGGCACGGTGCTCGACAATGCGCTCCTGGAAAGCAGTGCCAGCGTCTATCTTGCCTGCCTTTACTGGGAAGATCTGAATCGCGGGATCGGAGTCGCCAGGCTGGATCTCTCCACCGGTGAATTTGCCTTCACGGAGCTTCCGGCAGAAGAGCTCTTAAACGAACTTCTGCGCGTCAAACCTGCCGAGATCGTAGTCAAGGATATTGAATCAGAGCAGTATGTAAAAGCTCTCAAACTGGAATTCAGCCCCGCGCTCACGATTTTTGACAGTTGGCAGTTTCGCCCTCATGACGCTTCCCAGGTGTTGAAGGAACACTTCAAAGTCAGCTCTCTTGAGGCTTACGGGGCCAATCATCATCCTTTGGGGACCACGGCGGCGGGTGGAGCTCTAGCCTACGTGCGTTCACTCTATCAGGTGCCCCTGAATCATATCTCCGGCCTCAGTTTCTACTCGCTGAGCAGCTATATGCAACTGGACGAGATCAGCCGCCGCAATCTTGAGCTTACGCGCTCGATCCGCTACGGCACCAGGCATGGGAGTTTGTTGAGTGTCATCGATCAGACCCGTACTCCCATGGGAAGCAGGCTGCTGCAGCAATGGCTGCTACATCCTCTCCTCGATTTGAAGGATATCACTTTCCGGCAGGACATGATCGCGGCCTTTATCTCCAATACCGCCTATCTCAAAGACCTCAGAGAGACTCTGAGGGATGTAGGTGACATCGCCCGGCTGGTTTCACGCCTCGGAGCTCTAAGGATCAATCCCCGCGAGCTGCTGGCCCTCAGAAATTTTCTGGTGCTCAACCAGATAGTGCGCACCAAGCTGACAGCCTTCGCCATCGAGGATTTTACCCCCTTCACAGAGCAACTGGCCGGCTTTGATGATATCGCCAGCCTGATCGACGACGCCATTATCGACAACCCCCCTGTCACCGTCACGGAAGGCGGCATCTTTAAAAGCGGTTTCAACGCCGATCTCGACGAATTGCTCAGCCTCATCCACGACGGCAAGACCTGGATAGCGAAACTGGAGGAAGACGAGCGCCAAAAGACTGGCATCAGCACTCTCAAAGTAGGATACAACCGGGTCTTTGGGTATTTCATCGAAGTTTCCGCCGCCCAGAAACACAAGGTGCCCGATTATTATCTGGCCAAGCAGACCCTCGTGAATTCCGAACGCTATGTTTCCCCCCGCCTCAAAGAATACGAGGCCAAAGTCCTGAGCGCGGAAGAAAAGATCAAAAACCTCGAGCATGAGTTGTTCCGCCAGCTCAGAATCCACCTGGCGTCCCATTTGGAGCGCTTGCAGCGTCTGGGTGAAGTGATCGCTCTGATCGACGTCTATGCGTCTCTGGCCTGGCTGGCGTGGCAAAATCGCTACTGCCGTCCGGAATTCTCCTCCGGTCGAGCTCTTCTTATAGAGGAGGGACGCCATCCCGTGATCGAAAAGATCATGGAAGCTGAGGATTTTATTCCCAATTCCACCGCTCTGGATTATCCTGAGACCTTGATCGCCATCATTACTGGCCCCAATATGGCGGGCAAATCCACCTATCTGCGTCAGGTGGGATTGCTGGTTATCATGGCCCAAATCGGTTCCTGGGTGCCCGCCCGGCGTGTGGTGATGCCAATCTTCGACCGCGTGTTTACCCGGGTGGGAGCTTCCGACAACCTGGCACAGGGGCAAAGTACCTTCCTGGTGGAAATGATCGAAACCGCCAACATCCTCAATTGCGCCAGCCGGGATTCACTGATCCTGCTGGACGAGATCGGGCGCGGTACTTCTACTTTTGACGGGCTCAGCCTGGCATGGGCGATCATTGAACACATCAAGAAATTCAAACACGCCCTCACCCTCTTTGCCACTCATTATCACGAACTCACCGAGCTGGAGCACCTCTATCCGGACGTGAAAAACTATAACGTGGCGGTGAAAGAATACAACGAGCAAATGATCTTCCTCCGCAAAATCGAACGCGGAGGGGCCGATCAGAGCTACGGAATCCAGGTCGCGCGGCTGGCAGGAGTGCCTGATCGCGTCATCCGCAGGGCCAAAGAAATCCTCCGCAATCTGGAGGAACACGAGATCAGCGCTCGCGGAAGGACCGCCTCAGTCAGAAAAAAACTGGTGCAGAACTCCGCGCAAGTGGAACTCTTTGAAGTCCTGATGGACAAAGTAGAAGAGAAGGAACCACTTCTGGACGAAGTCAGAGATCTGGACCTCGATTCCCTCACGCCAATTCAGGCATGGCAGTTTCTTAAAAGCCTCCAAAGCAGGATATAGAATGGCTCATTTCAGATTCCCAAACACTTCCCGTATCAGATTCGGGCAGCTTACGATTATCATAGCCGCGACATTGCTGACCGCAGCGTGCGCCAGCTCTCAGGGCCCCCTCGCGGGGCGCGTGAATGGATCTCCCATCCCCAGAGATAATTACATCTCTGAGTACAGAGGTCTTTTTACCAAATTCTGGATGACCAACGAACGGGCTCCGGGGATAGACGAGAAAAATGAAATTGTACGTCAAACCTGGCGCAACATCACCAAAGACGTCATCCTCCGGCAGCACTTTGAGCGTTACAAGATCGGCAGCAGCGTAGTCGAGGCCATCGATACTCTCAAAGCCAATCCGCCCGCCTATATCGTCAAATCCCCTGTTTTCCAGTCCAACGGAGCTTTCGACCAGGCCCTCTACCAGCAGTCTCTGCTCTATGGTCAGCCAGAGGACCTTTCTCCCCTGGTGCGGCAGTATCGTGATTACTATGTTCCCGTGGCCAAGCTTAAGGAGGCGTTGATAGACGATCAACTGCTCAGTTCCAAACAGCGTCAAATGATTGCCACAGCCATGACCTCAAGCGCCGATTTGGATCTTGTATATATCGATTCCAGCCAGTTGGAAGTGACTGTCCGGGATGAAGATGTCAAGCTGTATTACGATACCCACCCCAGCGAATTCAGCCTTGAGCAGCGTTATAGCGTAGCCTACGCTTTGATGCCACTGCCAGCCTCAGAGGAAGATGTCGCTGCTGCCAACGCTCTGGCGGACAGCTTGTTCCAATATCTGAAAGCGGGAGCGGACTCCGATTCTCTGCTGGTGGAGTTCAGGAAGGTCAACGCCCTTATCAGCGTCAAAGACAGCGGATTTCTCAAGATAGATGGGCTCGATCCGGGGCTCTACAACGCCTTCGCGTCCATCAAGATCGGAGAGTATTTGCCTCCCCGCCCCCAGGATGATGGAGTGGCCATTCACCGGTTGGAACAAATCAGCAAGAGCCTGATTGGCTACACGACCTTGTGGATTCCTTATTTGCCTGGCGAAAGCACCATCGCCGCAGATCGCAACCGGGCCACAGTGAACGCCAGACTGCTGAGGGCCGTGGGTTATGAAACGGCTTCCGACGAGTTGGACCTGGAGTTTGCTCACAAGACAGGCATCACGCCTGGCAGCCTTTGGCTGGACCCCAAATTCGAGACTCCGGACGCCCGGCAGCCTCAGTCTCTGGTAAAGGGTTACGTTCCCGAGCCAGTTTTCTACCCGGTCCTCTCTGCCTGGTTGTTGATCCAGGTTACTGACAGTCAGATGGATAGGCAAAAACCTCTGGATGAAGTCAGGGAAGCTGTCCAATCCAAACTGGTCCTTGATCAAAGACGCCAGTTCGCCATGGCAGACGCGCAAGCCTGGCTTCAGAGCGACGCGCCTTCCACGCTCGATATCTCAAAACTGCCCTCCGCCCAAATCACAACGTTGAAGTCCCAAACTCTGCAAAACCCCCAGGGGCCTATCCTCGATGACGGGATTCTCTTTGACGCAATGATGGCCAGGATTAAAAAGCAAGCTCCCAAAGTCTATCAAAAGGACGGTTACGTCATCATCTCCCTCATCCGCGCCTTGCGCTCCGAAAGCTCTCTGAAAGCGGATCCCCAAAAAATGCGTGCCTACTTCAAGAACTCGCTTCCGGAGGATTGGTTCAATACCTGGATGGAAGAGCAGATCAAAAAAGCCCGCGTGAGCATCTTTATTGAAACGTAGAGGCTATTTTTCCCGCGGATTACGCAGATTTACGCGCAGAATTAGCGTAGTTTTTATGACGGTTTAGAGGGTTGAGCCACTTGCCTCCTGAACCTTCTTAACCGTTCTTAACATACACTATCTGCGGAACCTGCGGGAAACGTAACTCTAATCCAGAGGCAAGCAAAGCTGGCAATTGGAATCGTCGTTTCCGAGGTCCAGTTTCCCCACTCCCACCCCCAGGAGGCGGATTTTGCGGGTCTCATCCCAGTTTGACACCAGCAGTTTTTGAGCGTATTCAAAGATAATGCTCTTATCGGCAGTGATTTCCGGCAAGGCACAACTACGGGTGATGAGATCAAAATTGTCATACTTGATCTTAATCACGATATTCTTGCCCTGGATGCCTTTGAAAGACATGCGGTTCACCAGGCGGTCGACGAGGTCCTGCAGCTTGCCGATGAGTTCACTCACATCCGCGACGTCGGTGTAGAAGGTGCTTTCACAACTGATGCTTTTTGGGTCCCAGCTGGTGATAACCTCGCGGCAGTCGATGCCCCTCACCACGTTATAATAAAAGAGTCCCACCTTGCCAAAGCGTCTCATCAGGTCTTTGAGCTCCCAGTTGAAGAGGTCCGCTCCGTCGTGAATGCCCAGTTTTTCCATTTTCGCCGCTGTGACTCTGCCAATGCCGTGAAACTTGCCGATGGGGAGCGAAAACAGAAGTTCCCGTGCGTTATCAGGAGATATCACAGTTATCCCGTCCGGTTTATTCAGGTCGGAGCCGATTTTGGCCAGAAATTTGTTGAAAGACACTCCCGCAGAACAGGTTAGCCGGGTGGTAGCCAGGATTTCGGCTTTGATTGATGTGGCGATCCCAACCGCTTCTTCAAGGGTGGAGCAGGATGCGCTGACATCGAGGTAGGCCTCATCGAGTGAGACGGGTTCCACCAGCTCCGTGTGGCGAAAAAAAACTTCTCTGATCTGATTCGAAACTTCCTTATAGAGCCCAAAACTGGAGTGCACAAACACTCCCTGGGGGCAGAGTTTCCAGGCTTGATGGGAGGCCATCCCGCTGCGAACTCCATACTTGCGCGCTTCATAAGAACAGGTGGACACAACTCCACGACCGTTGGGACTGCCGCCCACGATCACGCATTTGCCCTTCAGAGACGGGTTTTCCCTGATCTCTATAGCGGCAAAATAGGCGTCCATATCCACGTGAATGATCTTGTTCATATCCACAGCCTGCGAGAAGTGGCTACGCAGTCAAGAGAAATCGTTTAATCTTTAGCTGCACTGGTTTCCCGCAGATTGCGCAGATTGTGGCGCAGATTCCGCAGATGCTGATATAATTGATTGTGTTGATATGGTTTAGGAGGTTGAAGAGGTTGAGAAGGTTGAGAGGGCAAGGTCAAAACCATCCAGTCTCTCAGAAATCTGCGGAATCTGCGTATAAATCTGCGCAATCTGCGGGAAAATCCGCTGGGACCCTTACCGCCGCAAGTTTTTTCTGGTTTTGAGCGCGCCGCGGATTAATATTTGTAATTGACCACCAGGTCTGAAGGGAGAGATATGTCAAGATTCCGAAAGCTTTATGATTCCCGCTGGAGTGTGGTATTGGGAGGTTTCCTGGTAGCCCTGATGGGTGGTTTGTCCTATTCCTGGGGTGTTTTTGTGGAAGTGCTGAAGCAGGATTACGGCTGGTCAAAGATGATCTCCACGCTGCCGCTGTCGGTATTCATGGTGGTGTTTGCGATTGTCATGATCCCCGGAGGACGTTTGCAGGAAAAGATTTCTCCCGGGCGTCAAATTCGGATCGGGGCCTTTTTCTTCCTGGCGGCGAACCTGCTGTCATCTTTGGTCGTCAAATTTCCCCACAAGTGGTGGCTGCTGTTCAGTTACGGTTTGATCGGCGGAATCGGCTGCGGACTCAGCTATTCATGCATCGCCCCAGCCATTAGACGCTGGTTTCCAGACCATCCGGGTCTGGCAGTATCTCTGGGAGTGATGGGTTTTGGGCTGGCGGCATTCTTTTTCGCGCCCCTCAAGGCCAATTTCATGTTGCCCAGCTATGGTTTGCACGGCACCTTTATCATTCTGGCGATTGTAACTTTCACAATCACCTGGCTGGCTTCCTGGCTGATCAGGTTCCCCTCCGAATGGCACCTGCATCTGTTTGGCACCGTCCATCTGTCTGGAGACGATTCCATGATCCTCGCGAACGTCGGGCCCCGCGAGATGATTCGCAAACCTCTGTTCTGGCTCACCTGGAGCGCTTTTTTGATGGTCGTGTATGGCAGTCTGCTCACGATTGGGATCCTGCCTTCCTACGGGCAGACGGTTGTCAGGCTCACAGGGCTTCAGGCGGCGATACCGCTTTCCCTGTTTTCTTTGGTGAACGGCCTCAGCCGTCCAGTGATCGGATATGTGAGTGATAAACTGGGCACTTTGAAGGTAATGAGTGTAGTGTTTCTGGCTCAAAGCCTTGTATTCTTGTTGTTTCCCAGTCACGTCACGACCTATGGAACTTTGCTGGCTGCGTCGGTGATCCTGGGCTTTGGGATTGCCTCTTCTCTGGCTTTGTTTCCGGTGTTGACCTCTGAGTTTTTTGGCGTGGAGCACATGGGGATAAACTACGGGATCTTATTCTCCGCCTATGGATTTGGGGCCATTGCCATCCAGGCGGGCACCTATCTTCACGATCTAACCGGCAGCTACACTCCAGCTCTATTGATGGCGGGGGTGACATCTCTCATCGGAACTCTGATAATGATATATATCCGTAAGACTTATAAAGTGTCCTGATTTACCCGGGAGCGTAATTATGACTGCAACCGATAAAGAACTGCGCTGGATCCGCTATCTGCTGATCCTGATCGCGCTGCCAGTTTTGGCGATGATCCTGAGGACTCTGGCAGGAATATTCATTCCCCTGGTGCTGGCGATTTTCCTCTCCTTCCTGTTTGCTCCGCTGATCGACCTGCTCAAACGTAAACGAGTGCATATAATTGGGGTGATCCTGATCATCCTGCTTATCCTGATTCTGGTGTTCATGCTGCTGTCGTCCCTTTTATTCAGTGCCGGGAACAGCATTGTGACCGGTCTGCCGCGCTACCAGGAAAAGTTTACGGCCCTGATGTCCAATTCCTACGCGTGGATAGAGGATCTCGGGCAGAAGCTGGATGTCGCGTTGGAATTCGTTCCAGCCTTTGATCCCCGCCAGATGTTTTCTCCAGGCAGTTTTTCCGTGACCAGACTGGTGTCGGACACAATGAGCGGTTTCATTAATCTGGTGTGGAACATCTTTCTGACGATGGTGTTTCTGCTGTTTATCGTTGGAGGGGCCACCAGCATGGAATCGCGGCTGAAAAAAGCTCTGGGAGAAGATCAACAGGAGCGCAATCTCGCCACCGTCTCCAGAGTGCAGGCCCAGATCCAGAAATATCTGATCACCAAGACCTTAATCAGTCTCGCGACCGCCATTGTGGGAGCTGTGCTGATGCTGATCTTCGGGGTTGATTTTGTTCTGGTCTGCGCGCTGCTGCTCTTCGCGTTCAACTTCATTCCCAATATCGGTTCCATCATCGCCTCCGGGATTCCCATCATTATCTGTCTGCTGGAGTATGGGTTAGGATTTAGGGTAGTAGGTTTTGCCCTCGGCATCACCGCCACCCAGATGCTGTTTGGCAACATCCTCGAGCCTAAGCTTCAGGGCGACAGGCTAAATCTCTCGCCGATTATGGTCTTGATATCCCTGATCCTGTGGGGTTGGGTGTGGGGGTTACCTGGGATGTTTATCTCCGTACCGCTGACCTCAGCCATCAACATCATACTCAAGGAGATAGACAACAAAAACATCGTTTCGGCCATTATCAGCAGCCGATGATCGAACTCGCTGAATACGATCTGGCGGATGCCCCCCTGATCGCGTCCTGCAAGGTAAAAGCAGCCAGCAGGGCTGATAACCTGGCGGAAGAGCATCATGTGGTCCAGTATCTCCATCCCATAACGGCGGTGGTGATTGGTGCCAGCAACAAAGCGGAATCTTCCGTCATCGCTTCCGCGTGCCTGGATGATGGCGTTCCCGTGATCCAGCGTCCCAGTGGTGGAGAAGCCGTAGTGATCTCTCCCAGAACGCTGCTGTTCAGTCATATTATGCTGGGCTCCCAGCTTCCCCGCTCCCGGGACTATTTCATGCTGAATCTGGAAGTTTTTCAGACGGAACTGGCTAAACTGGGAGTGAGAAACCTCAGGTTTAACGGGATATCGGACCTCTGTATCGGGCAAAAAAAGATTCTGGGTTGTGCCATTTATCGCAGACCCGGGATGGTGTTGTTTCAAGCGGTATTGAACCTGGCAGAGTCTCCCGCCCTGATCGCCAGATACCTGGCCCCGCCTTCCAGGATGCCAGATTATCGCAAGGGCCGGCCCCACGAAGAATTTGTCACTTCTCTTGAGGCGGAGGCTTATCAGATTAAAGCGGAAGAATTGGACCTTCCTGCCGCGATGAGGCTCGTAGTGAAAGCTGATCTGTTTGCTTATTGACGATTGCGGGTTTTGGCCCCTCGGTGGGAGGCTTTCTGGAGTCCGTTGCTGAGGATAATAATGATCAGGCCGATAATTGTGGCCGGAGCAATGCTCTCCTTGAGGATGAGAGTGATAAACCCCAGAGACAGAAACGGGGTCACAAAGATCAGATTGGAAACCGCAGCGGTGCTGCTGGCCTTTTCCAGGGCTTTGTACCACAATAAAAAGGTGAGCCCCATCTCAAACAATCCCACATAGAGTCCACCCGCCAGACCTTTTGCCACCGATGCTCCCTCCACAAACCAGGCCCCGGCTCCCCAGACTCTCGCCAGCAAACTCCCCAAGAGGATAAATGCAGTGCCGGAGATAAAATTGTACATCAGTTTCAGCTCCGCGGGACGGGAATCCACCATATTCAATATCCAGTATGAAGCCCAGACCAGTGAAGTGCTGATGGCAATCGCCACTCCCAGAGGGTCTTCCAGTCTGAGGCCGCTCAGATCGCCCCGGGTGGAGATCACGACCACGCCTCCGAAGCTGAGCAGCAAGGCTATGAGGTCCAGCGCTCTCAGCCGCTCCTTCATTACAGCCAGTGTCATCAGAGGCAACACGATTGCCCAGGTGTAGTTGAGCACCTGGGCCTGTTGAGCGGGCAAACGGTGGTAGGCATTGAAGAGCATGAGATAATAGACAAAGGGGTTGAGGATACCTGCCGGCAGGGAGCGCTTCAGATGAGGCAAAAAGCCTTTGAAAGCGTTAGGCTTGTGGATTATGAATCCATAGACTGCCAGAAACACAGAGGCGAACAGGGATGAGAAAAACAACAATCCCAACGGGGTCAGATGGCGCAGACTGAGCTTGAACGCGGTGGATACTGTGGACCACAGCAACACCGCCAATCCCGCGTAGAGATAGGCCGAACCGGAGAGTCTGGAGCGCGTATTCATCAAAAAAGAAAAGCCTGTCATGACCGGCACGACAGGCTTCAATAGAAGGACTGGTTTATTTCATCTTCTTGAAGATGTCGTTGTATTTCTTCTCAAGGGTTTTGTTTTTCAGCTCTTTGGCGGCGGTGATGATCAAGAGCACGGCGTCTTTGCTGCTGCTGTTGAACTCATACCACTTCTCGGCGTAGGTGATCATATCCTGATAACGTTTCATTTCGAAAAGCAGGTTTGTGATCTCGCGCAGTTCCTCTTCACCCTCTTTAATGAACAGAGCTTTTTGCAGATACTCAAGGGTCAGTTCCTTATTGTTGAGCTGATAGGCAATGGTTTTTGCGTCATTAAGGGCATCCAGATTATCGGGCTCGATGCTGAGGGCCATCTGAATGTTATCCAGGGCTGGTTGATACTGCTTGAGATTATAATAGGAAGAGGCGATCAAGAGCAGCGTGTTCACGTTAGCGGGTTCAATTGCCTTCACTTGCTCATAATAGGTGACAGCCTTCGCGTAGTCTTGCTTCTTGCTGTAATAGTGGCCGCCCACCGTTTTAAGAATGATAGGATCGTTGGGTTTCAGCTCAAGCAGTTTGAGAAGGGTGCTTTCCGCTTTTTCAGGCTCAGTTTCATCATCTTTATAGATATCGTAAAGCATCCTGAGGGGTTCATCACGTTTGGGGTCGAGTTCAATCACTTGCTCGAAGATTTTGATCGCGTCTTTGGTGTTGCCGGCTTCTTTCTGATCTTCTCCGATTTTGAAGATACGCGTCCAGGCGCTGGTGCGCAGGTCTTTTAATTCTTTAATTTCTTTGGTGTCGGCTTCGGTCTGGGGAGTAAAACTCTCATAGACTTTGATGGACTTGCTGATCAGGTCGTAAGCCTTGGTATAATTCTCCAGGGCGCTGTCAGGTACTTCTGAGGCTTTTTTGTAATAAATGCGGCCTGTCTTGCTGAGCGCGACGGCATGATCAGGACGGTCGGCGAGCACTATCTCGTAATTCTTGAGAGCCACATCCACGTTTCCATTGGCCAGCTCCATATTGGCAGTGCGGAGGGCGACATTGGCCGTGGGATTCAGCTTTTGACGGCTCGTGGCGCAGGCACTGAGCAGCAACATGGCAGCTAAAGCTATGATAATCAGGTGTTTCATGTATAGTCTCCTGTTTGTGATTTTACTTTGAAAGGCAGTATTATCGCTTTGCCTTTTAAGTCAAGCATTTTTCCTGACCTGACCGATATCCGCATTATAACCGCAATCATAACTCTCTGCCAGTCAATCTACTGAGCCGCATGGATCAAATCTTGGCGCAAAAACACTTGACTACAAATCCCCCGTTGTAAGAGTGACACAAAATTTACCTTTAAACCGAGCCAGTGAGCCGGAAAGGAGAAAGTATGTCTGATACGCCTAATTTCCTGGGCCGTAACGTCTTTGACCTCGTTGACTACTCCGCTGAGGAGATCCTCTACATTCTCGAGGCCGCCAAGGGCATGAAAGAAATCAACCTGCGTGAGTACAAGAAAATCCCCACTCTGCGCGGAAAAACCGTCTGCACTCTCTTCGTGGAAAACAGCACCCGCACCCGCATGAGCTTTGAACTGGCTGCCAACCGTCTCAGCGCGGACGTCGTGAGCTTTCAGGCCAGCGTTTCGGCCCTACAGAAAGGGGAAAGCCTGCAAGACACCGTTTACACTCTGGACGCCATGGGCATCGACCTTTACTGCATCCGGCACAGCAGCCCGGGCAGTCCGCAACTCGTGCATAAATACTCCGGAAAGCCGGTTATCAACGGTGGAGACGGACGGCACGCCCATCCTACCCAGGCTCTGTTGGATATTTTCAGCGTGTGGGAAAAGCTGGGCTCTCTGGATGGCCTCAAAATCACCATCGTGGGAGACATCCTCAACAGCCGGGTGGTGCGCTCCAACCTCATTGGTATGAAGAAGTTGGGCGCTCAGGTGACGGTCTGCGGACCCCGCACTCTCATGCCAGGCGGCATGGAAGACGTCTATGGCTGCAAAGTGGAATATAACCTCCGCGAAGCCCTCCGAGACGCCGACGTCGTGATGGGCTTGCGTATGCAGATGGAGCGCATGACCGATGGCTTGTTCCCCTCCCTTGAGGAATACAGCAAACACTATGTACTCTCTAAAGACACAATCAAATACGCCAAAAAGGACGCTCTCATCATGCATCCCGGCCCCATGAACCGCGGAGTGGAAATCCTGCCAGAGATTGCGGACGGCAAACAGAGCATCATCGTGGAACAGGTGGCGAACGGAGTGGCCGTGCGGATGGCGCTCATGTTCCTGATCCTGGGTGGAAAGGCTTGAGGAGGTTATTATGAAAAAGCTTATAAAAAACGGAATGGTCTATAGCGGCGGTCACATCCGCAAGCTCGACATCCTCATCGAGGACACGCTCATCAAAACCGTCGCTCCCAACCTCACGGAAGCGGCTGATGAAGTTATCGACGCGGCCGGAAAGCACGTCTTTCCTGGCTTTGTGGATATTCACGCCCATCTCAGAGATCCCGGCCAGACCTACAAGGAAGACATCGTTTCCGGCACCCACGCCGCCGCTCATGGAGGCATCACAAGCCTCTGCGCCATGCCAAACACCGAGCCGGTGGTGGACAACATCGCCGCCGTGGATTATGTGCAGCGCCGTGCCAAAGACCTCGGTTATGCCAAAGTTTATGTGATCGGGGCTATGACCAAGCAGAGTGAAGGCCTCGAAATCAGCGAAATGGCCACCATGAAGTCCGGTGGCATCGTAGCCGTCTCCGATGACGGCAAATGCGTGCAAAACGCCAAGCTGATGCTGAACTGCATGCGCTACGCCAAAAACTTTGAGCTGCCCGTGATCGTGCATTCGGAAGATTACACGCTGGGCGGCAAGGGACAGATTCATGCCGGTAAAGTGGCCACCCGCCTTGGTTTGACAGGCATTCCCGGGCTGGCTGAAGAGGTGATCATCGCCCGCGACATCATGCTGGCCGAAAGCGTGGGTTGCAAACTCCATATCGCCCACATCAGCACCGCCCGCTCCATCGAGATGGTCAGGGACGCCAAAAACCGCGGCCTGAACGTCACCTGCGAGGTCACACCCCACCATCTCATCCTCACCGATGAAGCCTGCCTCACTTTCGACACCAACACCAAAATGAAGCCGCCCCTACGGTCTGAAAAGGACCGACTGGCCTGCATCGAAGCCCTCATAGACGGGACCATAGACTGCATCGCCACCGATCACGCTCCCCATGCCGATTTCGAGAAAGTGCGCGAGTTTGACCAGGCCCCCTTTGGCATCATCGGTTTCGAAACCGCCTTCCCAGCCTTGTATCACCATCTCGTCAAACCCGGGATCGTGATGCTGGAGCGCGTCGTGGAGGCCTATTCCACAGTTCCTGCCAGGCTGCTGGGACTGCCGGACAATGAGCTCAAAGCTGGCAACGCCGCGGATATCGTGATCGTCGATCTGCAGGCGCAAAGCGATATCAGCGAAGAATTTATCCTCTCCAAGAGCAAGAATAGCCCCTGGCTGGGACACAGCCTTTCCGGAAAGATAATCTCCACCTTTATGGATGGCCAGATCAGCTGGCAGGAAAGCGAGTGACCTGGCGTAAAACTCTGCCTATAACCTACATAGAGCACCTTCCGGGGCACTATGCCATTATTCGCGTTACAGATCCCGGGCTGGCTTCCAACAGCTGGCCTGGGATGTTTTTTGAGCTGAGAGCGCCCCAACAGCAGGACAGGCTGTTCAAGCCCCTCAGCATCTATGATGTGGCCGGAGATAGACTTAGCTTCTTCATCAAGGTCCTCGGAGCGGGCACCAAAGCTCTGGCAGATATGAAAGACGGCGATGAACTGGAGCTTATCGGTCCCCTGGGAAACACCTTTCCACTCCTTGAGAATAGAAAGGCCCTGCTCGTGAGTGGGGGAGTGGGCTATCCACCTCTGGCATGGCTGAAAAAGTCCTTACCGGCTTCCACAACCACGATTCACCTACACGGCGGAGCCGGGAAAGACGACATCTTCCCCTGCGAATATCCCTGCACGGATAACGGCTCGGTGGGGCACAAGGGCTTCGTGACAGATCTAGTTCCAGAGCTGATTAAAAGGGAATCAATCGATCTTGTCTATAGCTGTGGACCGCTTCCGATGCTGAAAAAGCTGGCATCGATGTGTGGAAACATCGAGCATTACGCCTCCATGGAAGCCTATATGGCCTGCGGCGTGGGCGTCTGCTACGGTTGCGCCATTCCTGTGGGTGATGCTTTTCTGCGGGTCTGCAAGGAAGGGCCGGTCTTCGATGCCCGACAGATCAAGTGGGAGGAGCTGTGAACCTGATAAAGGCGCATCTGGGCAGGCTGGAGCTTGAGAGTCCCGTCACTGTGGCCTCCGGCACCTTTGGCAGCGAATACTTTGAGCTGCGCTCAGATAGCGACACCGCTCTGCTGCCTCAATCCGCTCTGGGAGCATATGTCAGCAAGACGATCACGCCTCAGCCCAAAGCCGGAAATCCTCATCCCAGGCTCTGGGAGACGGAATGCGGATTGCTGAACTCCATCGGGCTGCAAAACCCAGGTCTGCAAGGCTTTCTGAATGAAGAACTCCCGCGTCTGCGTGAGCTTTTGGAGATTCCCCTGATCGTGAGCTTCTCCGCCTCTTCCATAGACGAGTTTTGCCAGATGCTGGAGGCCCTGGAAACTTCGGACGGCATCGACGGCTATGAAGTGAACGTCTCCTGCCCCAATGTGGCCAGGGAAGGCATCGCATTTGGCGCCGATCCTGATGTGGTATATGAACTTACATCCAGGCTTGCCAGGATCACGCACAGAGAGCTGATGATCAAGCTGAGCCCCAACGTCTCCGATATCGCTCTCATCGCTCAGGCTGCCGAAGGGGGTGGTGCAACCTCCCTGGCTCTCATCAACACCCTGTGGGGCATGGCGATAGACTGGCGCACGGGAGCCTCCAGATTGCCCCGCAAACTCTGTGGCTACAGCGGTAAGGGCATCAAACCCGTTGCCCTGGCGCTCACCTACAAAGCCGCTCAAGCCGTGAAGATCCCCATCCTCGCCATGGGAGGCATCTCCTGCTGGCAGGACGCTCTGGAGTTTATCTATGCCGGGGCTTCCGCCATTGCCGTGGGAACCGCCAATTTCAGCGATCCCGGTGCTCCTGCACAGATCACGCACGGGCTCAGGGATTTCTGCGCCGTGAGAGGCATCTGCCTTTCGGAAATCGTGGGAAGCGTCCGCTGAATCCTTCCTGAGCCGTATCTCTCTGGCGCCGGTATAGCACCTCCAACCCATCCCGAACTCAATGGGGGGTGAGTTCGACGAGATCGAGGCAGGCATAAGACGCCGGGCTCGGTAAGAATTTGGGCTTGACATCCTTAGCACCTCGCTTAAATTGTCTTCAGAAATCGGGTCTGAAAACAATCACTTTGCTTCAGCCCGTCATAGGTTGTTCTTTTGCAAGTATATAGGGGGTGACATGGTTTCGACAGGGAACCAGGGTGCGAGAGATGCATGCCGGAGACGCTATCCACTCCGTTATAAAGTAGCACGCAAATTAACTGCAAACAACAACTACGCCTTAGCAGCTTAAGCTCGCTAACGTCCGTCCACTTCGGGCCGCCGGAGGTGAAACGGGCGTCGTAACAGTGCGGACGCCGCGAAGCCCAGCGCTCATAAGCTTCGCCTAAGACTATGAGCTGGGGCCAGATGGGTCTGATCGTCTCCGCCATCTGATCCGAGATTAAAGACGACTAAGCATGTAGATTCACTCGTAAACGGTTTTTTGGACGCGGGTTCGATCCCCGCCACCTCCACCAGGTTTCCGGCCATCCGAAAGGGTGGCTTTTTGTGTATGGCGCGAGATCATCAATTCCATGGCCTCTCTACCGCCAAGCCCGGTTTAATCAATTCTATCAGTTAATCAATTCCCCGGCCTATACACCCCCACCCAAATTGATTAATATGATTAATATGATTAATTCCCTGGCCAGTACACCCCCAGACTCGGATTCATCGACAACATCAATTCCATAAATAACCCCCTCTCTCTATCGCCAGAGCCAAAACGGGGCTGAAGGTAAAACAAGCCACATAGTATATCTAAATATATATTCTATATATACATATATATAATATATACTATTTTAGTATGTATTATATTCTGTATGTATGTAGAATATCCTGAATTCTGGATTCTGTCTCCTGTCCCGGTGCGTAGGCCAGGGAATTGATTAATTGATAGAATTGATAACCCCCCCCCTTGTTAGCTGAGATTTCTGGCCCTCCTCCCGGTGCGTAGGCCAGGGAATTGATCATATTGATCATATTAATCAATTTAAGCCGGCAGATCTGGTTGAAGTTCTCCGTGGGGGTAGAGATGCCAGGGAATTGATGGAATTGATGAAAGACTTACACCCTCTTGGGGTCACTTGGAGTTCAAAGCGCTTGGATAACATACACATCCATCTCTTTATGC
>ERZ795059.2015-NODE-2015-length-21695-cov-8.254251_pt1 | contig 21695 bp, 18 predicted proteins | sample MGYA00375143_ERZ795059 | MGnify/ENA primary metagenome ERZ795059 (study PRJEB30188, sample SAMN05720168) | activated sludge metagenome | isolation source: Anaerobic digester | place: USA | collected 2015-01-07 ... | reverse complement strand
AACCGTATTTGCTATCTATAAAATTTGCCACTCCTTCGGGAGTGTTAACTCTTTTTGCGTCTCCAATAGTTTTTGCTCCGCCGCTGAAGCCGTTGATTAAATACGCGTCTATGTTTCCTTTTAAACTTTGCATAGTCCCTATTTGTCCATATAACGGATGACCTGCGCCGGCTGCTGTTACTGTCGTTATTGTAGCTCCGAGCGTAGCTGAAGTAGTCGTTAAATTAGTAGCGTCGGTAATCCCAATAGCCGGTAATAATCCGCCGGTTTGAGCGGCTGTTATTCCCGTTGCTAAAGGAGTTAAACTGGTAGCAGACGCAGTCATTAAATCCCTGTTATCCGGTCTATAAAATAATCTGTTATTCAAATTATCTATTCCTGTATAATTATCATAATCAATTTTATTATAAACATATTCGGCGTTAAGTTCGAATTTTTTATAACCGGTTGCAAAATGTAGAGTATAACAATATTCTTTAGCGGAATTTTTTACAGTATCGTAAAATGAAACGTATTCTTTTCCAGAAACATAAACAGTATCGGAAAAAGGAACATCGTATTTCTGCTGCTGTTCCATAACTTCTTTTCCGGTATAATACATACCGCCGAAAACGAGTTTATTTAAGAATTTTGTAGGAGCTTTAAAATTTACGCTAACGCCGATTCCTTTGTTTTCGTTATTTTCAGTGTTCCATATTCCGCGTCCGTTTGATACGAAAGCGTTATATTCAAATTCCCAATTTTTCAATAATCTGTTTCCGTGAATATTTAATCCGACAAAACTGTTTGGAACAAAACCGTATGATATTGAAGCCGGAACCCTGATTGACGGCAATACCGGCGCGCCGTGTTCAACGTTCCAAATTCCAAACGGGGTCAGCATTTTTCCAAACTGCAGTTTGAAAAAATCATTAATTTTATAATCTAACCACGCTCGTTCAATGTAAATTGAACCGTGTCCTATAAAACTTCCGTTTCCGTCGTCTGTTACAGTAGGGTCGCCCAGTATTTTTGAACTGCCCGAAGGATAATCCATATATTTTATTTCTGAAAAAGCGCGGAGGTTCTGTCCGTATTTAAAATCAAAATACATATTCAGATTGCGAACTGAAAATTGACCGGATTCGCGGTTTTTCCATAATTTGTATGATACTTTTGAACCTGTGGGATTTAGCGTCGCGTCAAACTCGCCGTTTTTTATATCCATATTTTCATAACGGAATTCGATGAAGCCATTGACCTTAAAACTTGATTTTGCTTCGGTTGACGTCTGGTCGCCCATCAGTTCTTCTGTCATCGCTTTTTGAAATTCGAGTTGTTCCTTCAAATATTTTATATCAGCTTTCATATCGCTGATTTCATCGGCGCTGATAGAGAGCGCAAAGCAGAGAATAACAAATAAACTTAAAATCAATAATCTGCATTTCATACTCATTATAACCTCCTTTACTTTGTTTGAAAATTGATTGTCCTCTTTATTTTTTGTGATTTGAAAAATTGTAAAGAGGCGATTATTAGCAAAACACAAAGTTGATATTTGTGATTTTTCTCACCTCCCTTTTGTTAATTAGTTGCGGAAATAAAATTTTATTACTATTTGAAACAAAATTTTATTGTTTTAATTTTAATATTGTTTTAAAAAAAAACAATAATTAAATTATCTTGAATATAGTTAAGCCGATAAGCGAATCAAATCCTGAAGAAGAACCTCGTTTTGTCAGAATCGTTTCTTTTAATAATTCAGATTTGCCTGAAACGGAATATTCTGAAATTTTATTGAAAAATTCGTCGTAGTAATTTTCCAACCCGTATTTAATCATGTTTTCAGAATACAAACAAGTTTTTTTAAAATCGTTTTTTTTTATTTCTTCAATTATTTTTATCAAATCGTTTTCTATTCCGCAATTGTTGTAAAAGTATATAATTCCATTGATAATATCGTCGCCGGTTGGAGTTAATCCGTTTCCGCGTCCGATAAGAAAATTTATTAACGAATTGTTTTCTATTTTTTTTTTTAGTATTTCAAACAAATCGTCAAATGATTTCGCGTTAAAACAAATATTATACGATGATGAAAACATTTGATATATTTCTTTTATTGTTTTTATTATGAAATCAAAATCGAATTCGCCGGAATTTTTTATTTGGTTAATATTGACGGTTTTAAACTCTATGTTTTTAAGTTGAAAAGTTTTTTTTGAAAGAAAAAAATCCGAATTAATTTGAGCTATATTTTTTATTCTCTGAAAATCTCTTGAATTGAAAATGATGCTGAAAGGCAGAAGAAGACGGGTTTGGTCAAGTAATGAGATTAATTTGTCGGAATCATAAACGAGATTAATGCTTGTTTCAAATATTGAATGGATTTTACCGGAAATGTTTTGATTGAAAAAAAGTTCCGACGAACATTTAATCATAAATTATATCTGATTTTCGGGTTTGTCGAATATTTCACTATTAAAAATAAAACTATTATGATAGACGTCTTGATAAAATCTTCAGGATTATCGTTGAATATCAAAGAAATAAAAATCGTTAAAAAAATTAAAAAAGAAATACATCCGAATACATTGAGATTTTTATTGTTGTTAAGAATAACCTCTTTTAGATTTATCGAGAATGATATGATATAATCTATAACATAAATTGCGATTGCGAATATGAATATTTTGTAATGCGCGGCATAATAATTTGTCGACAATGTTATGGAGTTTTCTTTCAAAGCGATAAATATAATTGACAATAAAAAAAATACCCTTGCGGATATTAAAAAAAATATAAAAATCAAATCTTTTTTACAGATTTTTGACGACATAATTCAAATCCGGAAATAAAATTAATTATGCTAAAGCGGTTCTCACAAACACGAATAAAATAAAAAGAATAATAAGCCGCAGCATAATTTTTTTTGAATCGTTATCTTTAATGTTGAACGAATTTCTGATAAACTTCTGATACACTATAAAATTCATTTTTCTCTACCTTCCTTGTTTTCCTTTATTTCCAATATATCACGTATTTTTTATTTGTCAAGGGGACTTCTGAAATATTTTGTTATCTCTTTTTTTTTCAATAAGTTAAATTTAGCTCCGATAATACTTTAGCTCGACTTTCCTAAATACGGGTAAGAATACGTTTGAACCAAAAAACTGCAACCGGATTTTGAAAAATTGGCGGAAGCCCGGAAAAACATTGATTTTAAGCGCTTTTTCAAAAGAATTAATTTTCACTTGGCAGTTTTCAGGTTTTTAGAAGTTTTAACAAGCGCGTATATATGTTTTGAAAAACTTCACTTTTTTTATTGCATTATTCGGGATTATATGAACTTGGGAGGTCTTGAATATCACGGGTGATAACCGTAATGAATTTCTATAAGCGAAGCGAAATGAAAAACAGGTATTCAAGAAGTCAGAGATACTCGTAGTAGTGAAGAAACTCTGCAATGAGAGCGGAGCGAAGCGGCATTGCTTCAGATGAAGATTTCAAAAAAAGGAGCATTTTAAGATTGGATAATCCACTCCGATAATCCCTTCTTTTTCGCTTTGTATTATATATTTTATTTGCTTGCCGAATATATGGCTGTCTCCTATATAATGTTCTTTTTCTATCATTGCGGTCAAATAATGTTTTTAAATCATTTGACCGCGTTTTTTTTAAAAAACAGTATAAATAAACGGCGCGAGAGGAGCATTTGCAGAAGCGAAGAAAATAAGCAAACCCATTCCGAGCAATATCAGTATCAACGGAATCATCCACCACATTTTTTCTTGCCACAAGAAAGCGAGAAACTCGTTGATTATAGCAAAACGTTTTCTGAATTTTATTAAAAAGAATATAAAAGCTCCGCCGACTATGATTATAGCGGCTAAAAAAATATATCCTTTTATATTTAACGGACCAGCCGGTTCGTCTGAATTAGCGATTGCCGCGGCTGTTTCAATGACGTTTTGAACGGCTGCGTTTTGAACGGTCGCTTCAACCGCGCCGGTAATCGTATCGGATATTGCGGTTAGAGTGTCGGCGTTTATCATTTAAATCCCCCTGATAAATTTTTTATTTTAAAATTAAATAATTCTGTAAAACCAACGCGTCCATTCCGCTGGCGCTGAATGTAGAATAAGCGTTTGCGGGCGTATTAACAATAGGTTCTCCCTTTAAATTAAAGGAAGTGTTGATTATTACCGGAACTCCGGTTTTTTCGCCGAAACGTTCGATTAAACGGTAATATCTCGGATTATATTTTTTTATGACGGTCTGCAATCTTCCCGAACCGTCGATATGAGTAATTGCCGGCAAAACATTCTGTTTTTCTTTTTTTACGGGACACACCATTAACATAAATCGTGGCGGATATTGTTTATCTACTCCGTCAAATTCGAAAAAATCTTCGGCTCTATCCTCAAGAACTGACGGAGCAAACGGTCTGAACGGTTCTCGGAATTTGATTTTAATATTGATTATGTCTTTCATATCCTCGCGTCTCGGATCGCCTAAAATCGAACGGTTGCCAAGCGCTCGCGGTCCCCATTCAAATTCGTTTTGAAACCATCCTATAACATTTCCGTTTATCAGCAAATCCGTAACTCTATCGAACAAGTTTTCGTCGCCGGATATTTTTTCGTATTTTATATTATTTGATTTTAAAAATGTTTCTATCTCGTTATCTGAATATTTTTGTCCCCAGTAACAATGTTCCATTATGAATTTTCGCGGCTCGTTAAGAATCGAATGATAAACAAATAAAGCCGCGCCAATCGCGCCGCCTGCGTCGCCCGCCGCCGGTTGTATATATACGTTTTCAAAACCCGCCTGCCGCAATATTTTGAAATTGGCTACGCTGTTCAAACCCACTCCGCCGGAAATGCAAAGATTTTTTTTGCCGGTTTCTTTGAAAATATGTTTTGCCATTTTTAAAAGTATTTCTTCGGTAACCGATTGTATGCTCGACGCTACGTCGGCGTAATACTGATTTTTTTCCATTTCGGTTTCGGTCGCGGGATTGACGTCGTCGTATAACGAGGTCTGTCCGGTTACAAATCTGTCTTTTCTGTTTCTTGGCGAACCGAATAAACCGGTAAATTTTTCCGAATACGATTCCGTAGTATGATAATGATATTTTAAATAAGATTCGTCTATTGTAAAACTTCCGTCTTCCTTTATCTTAAGCATTTTTTTTATTTTATCGGCATATAAAGGTTTTCCATACGGAGCCATTCCCATTACTTTATATTCGCCTTCGTTGACTTCAAAACCAAGATAAGCCGTTATTACCGAATATAGCAATCCGAGCGAAATAGGAAACCGCAGCTCTTTAAATAATTTTATCGAGTTTTTGTCTTTTGAATTATTTTTCCAAAAAGAATGACCAATACCGTAAGCCGCCGTAGTCCATTCGCCCACGCCGTCAATCGTTAATATGGCGCTGTCTTCAAATGGAGAGCAATAAAACGAAGCCGAGGCGTGAGATTCATGATGGTCGGTAAATAAGATTTTATCAAGCGGTATTTCAAGCTTTTCATTAATAACATATTTTATCCAGAGTTTTTCTTTCATCATTGAAATCATTGATTTACAGAATAAATTCAATGTCTTAGGATAAAAATTTATTATTGTCCGCAATAATCTGTCAAATTTTCTCATGGGTTTTTCATAGAAAACCGCGTAATCCAATTCTTTTGATGTTATTCCTGCGGTCTTTAAACAAAATTCTATCGCGGACGAAGGAAAACCGCCGTCGTTTTTTTTACGTGAAAATCTTTCTTCCTGAACCGTGGTTATCAGATTTCCGTCTTTAATTAGCGCGGCTGCGGAATCATGATAAAAGCAGCTTATTCCAAGTATATACATAAATGCGTTAGTTCCTTATATTTTGATTCAATATTGCTTTCTATAATTCTCCAGAGTCGGTTCGATGTTTTTTCTTTCTACCCAATAAGTATCGTAATTATTGTTGAATCTGAAAAATTGTTTATTTAATGTTTTATAAAAAACCGATATTGGAGTTATGAAAAAAATATATATCAGAGATAATAATATGCGAGACATAATATGTCCCAATATTTCTCCGAATTTTTTCCATAATTCCCAAAGTTTTTTTAATAAATTCATTTTTTCTCCGACTATTTACTAAAGCATTTTTTAAAAAAATATTATTGCGAAATGAATCGTTAATATTCAGCTACTTTTTTAAACCGTTAAATAGGTTATTTTATTTATAGAATTTATGATAAACCCCGCAATTATTGCGGGGTTTATCTATACAATTATTTTTTTCAACCGTTTTAACGGTTTTTTATAAATAGTTTTGAATTGCAACTAATAATACGCATAAGTATTTTTTTAATTCAATTCTATTTTTTATGAAATTCGAATAATAAATCAAAATTTAGAATGGTATTTCTTCGTCTGTTTTTGAATCGCCGTCAGTTTCAGAGTTTTCCATTTTTGAAGTTTTTGATTTTGCCGGAGCTTGACCGGGTTCGGCTGTTTTTAAAGGCGTTTTTTCGAATTTTTCAAGTATTAATTCAAAAAGTTTCGCTCTTCCGTCCGCGGTAATAGGATGAAAAATATCCTCCCATTGTCCGCCTTTAGTGGAACGCGAGGGCATAGAAACCCATAACCCTTTTTGACCGTCCATTACTTTGAATCCTTTGCAAACAAAATTTCCTCCGATAACCACGTCGGCAAACGCTTTCACGTTATTCATATTTTCAACGCGATTCACTCTGACGTCTGTAAAAATTTCATTCAAATTCAATTCTGCCATAATTTTCTCCTCTTTTAACGCTTTATCTTATCTGCGCTTTCTATAATAAACGTAACTGGACCGTCGTTTTGTAAACCGACTTCCATATACGCCTGATATTTGCCGTATTTTATAACAATATCGTTTTTTGTCAAGCAGTAATTTTTTAAGTTTTTAAAAAGAGCGTTTCCTGTTTCTATATCGGCGGCTTCTATAAAATCCGGTCTGTTGCCGCGTAAACAAGAACCGTAAAGAGTAAACTGAGGAACTATAAGAATTTCTCCGTTTATTTGATTAATGTTAAGATTCATCTTTCCGTCGGAATCCTCGAATATTCTTAAGTTTATAATTTTGTCAGTCAAATATTCGATATCTTTGATACAATCGTCTTTTCTGAAACCTGCAAGAACAAGAATTCCTTTATTGATTTCAGAATAAACGGTTCCGTCAATTTTTACGCAAGCGTTTTTTACTCGCTGAATTACCGCTTTCATTTTATTTGAATATATAATTTTTAGTCGTTAATTCAAGACGCCGGCTTAAAGTTCTTGATAAATTGAATAATATTTTTATAGTAGTGGTTTTATTCTTTTTCAACATAGCGTTGAAATGAATTTTGCTCAAAAAATATGCCGACGTCGGAATTATGGTTTTTACTGTCGCGGTTCTTTTAATGTTGTCTATCAGAGACATCTCGCCGAAGTAATTGAGTTCGCCCAGCGTAGTGATGACAAATTCCTTTCCGGCGTCGTTTTTTTTTGTGATATTTACGCCGCCTGATTTAATAATATACATTCCGTCGGATTCGTCGTTTTCGCTGAATACTATGGAATTTTGTTCATACGAGAGTTCCTTGATTTCTAACGACAACTCCTCTAAATCGTGAAGCGATAAATTGTCAAACAATTGAACCTTGCTCAGCGTAATAACCGTTTCATCGTCCGCGGGCTTTACGCTTAAAAATGTTTTGAAGAAATTCATCTGGATTTCTCCTTATCTTTTTTTAATAATATTTTCATAAAATTTTTTGTTATCCATAACAATTTCGGATTCGGGACTCAATAATACTATTGAAAAAACGTTAATCCGGTTTATAACGAACAATTGTTCGTTTATATAAATATGAAATCCGGTTTTATAAGTTGATTTAATTATAAAATGCAGATAAATGTTATAAAAAAAGTCTCTGAAACCGATTACGAATATGACTGACAAAGATACGACTCCGCATTTTAAAATAAAAATCAGGATTTCATTTATCAAAGACTCTGTCTGTTCGCGTAAATCAAGCAAAGGAAACGAATAATATACGATACCCAATCCGCCTAACGATAAAACAAAATATTCGGCAAACTTAAAATATTTAAAATTTATAAGAGCTAACCCGATACTGAAAATCTTTGTAAAAAACAAAAGAATGTAGTAACAGATAATTATAAACGCGGTAAAAGATATGAGTTGAGACAATAATTTCAGTATCGTCCATAATATTAACGAAATATCTTCAAAACCAAAGTTGTCGACCACTACGCATAAAGTTATAGTTATGATTATCCAGTAACAAATTTTAGCGAGTATGCGCGAAGGCACGTCTGAAATATGCGGAGAGATTAATTCCAAAAATCCGGTTTTTTCGGCGGCTGCGTCGAACCGGAATATTTTTAATATTCCGGCTATCGCCAAATATATTAGTTTTGCTATAATCAATCCTATTATTAAAATTATTACCGCGTCGACGTAAATCGGCATTTCAGTATTGAAAGAATACATAAGGTTTTTAATGTTTGAAACTATTTTATACATTTATTCCCTCCGGATTAATTTTTGTTTTGAGCCTCGATTTTATTTCCGTTTGACGTAAATTCAATGTCTCCGTCTTCGTCGGTTCTATAAATATGTTTTATCATTTTTTTTAAACGTTTATAAGTCGACGGATGCGGATGATGAAATTTGTTTCCCGCGCCGACTTGAATAACGCAATAGTTTGGTTTGATTTTATCTAAGAATTCTTGAGAAGAAGACGTTTTGCTTCCATGATGACCGGCTTTCAAAACGTCGGCTTTCAAAGAAGAACCGAATTTTTTCGCGATTTCTTTTTCGCATTCCGCTTCGACGTCTCCCGTGAATAAAAAGGAATTTTGTTTGTATTTCATTCTAATCACTATCGAGGCGTTATTGACGTTGTCGTATGTTTTTCCTTTTTCCGGATGCAGTATTTTTACGGAAATATCTTTATCCCACTTGAATTCGTCTCCTCGTTTTGGAGTTTCGTATCCTATATTTCTGCGTTTTATCTGCTTAAGAATTTCTTTATAAGTTCTGGTCGTCGCCGGATGTCCCGAATCATAAATTTTTTCAATCTTGATTTTGTCCATTAGATTCAGCGTTCCCTCGATGTGATCTTTATGCGGATGCGTCAAAACAAGGATACTAATTTTTGATATTTTGTTTTTCTTAAGAATATCCGCGATTTTATCTCCGTCCTTTGGCGATTTGCCAGTATCAATCACAAAACATTTTTTTGATGGAGTTATGATTATTTGCGCGTCTCCCTGCCCTACGTCCGCATAAATGATTTTTAATTTTTTTCCGGAAACGCCGGCGCTCTCTTTTAAGATTCCCTTATCGGTTTCTACGGTTTCCATTCTGCCGAACGCGTCCGTTCCGTCTTTAACTTCAAAACCGTAATCCTCGCTTCCGGTTGTTTCCTGAGTTTTTTTTTCTATCGTTTCGGGTATGGATTCTTCCGTTCCCGTATCGCCTGCGACCTCCGCCTGCGGCTGTTCGGCGGCTGCGTCAGTCTGTTTTGCGCCGGTTTCCGTATGTTCCGGCTGAGCCGCAGTTATTACCTCCGGTTTTGGTTTGTAATAATCATTGTAATATTTATAACCTGCAAAACAAATTACAAGAATGATTGCCGCAATTAAACCGGATAAAATTATATTCTTGTTTTTTCCGGGTTCGGGTTTTTCCGGTTCGCCTTTTTCTTTGCCTAATATTTCAAAGGCTTTTATACTGATTTCGGATATGTCTTTTTCATCGACAGTATAGAAAAATAATTGAAAATCAAAATTTCCTGTCATTACCGGATATACGTCGGAAGATTTGAATTGCGGAAGACTTTCCTTTAACGCCTGAATCTTTTTTTCCGACCCTTTATACAAAATCCGAGTTTTGCCGATTTTTATCTGCGGGTCAATAATCCATCTTTTGATTTCCATATTAAATAATATATATCAAAGCTGTAGTTTTGTCAATTTAACAATTTAAAAACGCCGATGAAAAATAAAGAAAATATTATATTTCAAGGATAAATGCCGCGCCTTTTCCTAAAACGCTTTCGCAATAAATTTTATAACCGAGCATATCGCATAATTTTTTTACTATGAATAGCCCCAGCCCAACGGATTCTTCGTCGCCTGTGGGTTTAGGAGTTAAACGAGTAAATTTATTGAACATTTTAGATAAATCTTCCTTGCTCAATCCGGGCCCGGAGTCTTTTATGCGTATTTGAATTTTGCCGTTTTTTTTCTCTCCGGAAACCTGAATGTTTCCACCTTTGAAAGAATATTTAATAGCGTTAGAAATAATATTGTCCAACGCCTGTTTTAATAAAGATTCGTCAGTTTCTATTATTTCGTTTTCAAAACCGATTGCCGTTTCGATTTTTATACATTTTTTTTCCGCCGGAATTTTATAGTGCTCAATCAATTCTTTTAATATTACGCATACGTTTATTTTGGTTTTATTAGGCGAAACTCCGGCGTTTTCTATCATATTCGCGTCAAGAATATTTGTTATTATATGCTGCATTCTCGAAGCTCCGTTGTCGATAATCTCCGTTAATTGCCTGATTTTAGGGTCTTCCGTATAAGAAATAATCAAATCGTTTCCGCCTTTAATTAAACATAACGGATTTTTTAAATCGTGAGATGCAATTCCTATGAATTCGTTTTTTTCATTTATGACTTCTTCAAGTTTTATTTTTTGTTTATGAATCTCCTTATTCGATTTTTTCAATTTAAAAATAAAGAATAACACAAGTAAAATAATTATTGCAAGTCCGAATATTATCAATCTTTGATAAAAATTGTTTAATTTTAAAATTTTATTCTTAATCTCGAGTTTTTCAGATTCGAATTTCATCTGTTGTTCATATATGTTTTTTGCCCTTTCAATATCGAAGATTTCCAATTTCAAATCCGAATAAGATTTGTAATTTTCGAGATAATTAAGTCTGTCCCCTTTTTTCAAATATAGATTTTTCAAAAATTTGTAAGAATCGGCTTGTAAATCTTTCGCGTTTAATTCGGCGGATATTTTTAAAGACTCGTTTAAACAGGACGCGGCTTTTTCAAATTGATTCATAGCGGTATAGACGTCTCCGAGATTATTCAACGAATTGGCGGCGTCCCATTTGCTTTTTATTCTAACGCTTAATTCGTATGCTTTGATAAAATAATCAAGGGCTTTTTGCGGATTCTCTCTTTTTAAATATATTGTTCCAAGATTGTTTAATGGGAAAGTGAATATTTTCGGATTGTCGACAATCGTTATGTATTCAAGCGATTTTTCAAAGTATTTGACCGCTTCCGCATAATTGTTTTTGTGATAAAATATATTGCCTATATATGTCAGCGACTGGGCTACGCCGCTATCGTTTTTAATATCATAGAAAATGCCGAGCGCTTTATTATAATGCTCAATGCTTTTCTCAAAATTTTTTATATATTTATAAATGATTCCTATATTGTTATTTATTTCGGCTACGCCAAACAGATTATTTTTTTTTTCGTAAATTATCAGCGCTTTATTATAATATTCAAAAGACTTGTCGTATTGCGCTATATAACTGTTCGCAAGACCGAGATTTTTATATGCTTCAGCTTGCCGCAGCAAATCATTATCCGTTTCGGTTTGATTAAGAATATTTTTCCATTTTCTTATGTTTGCCTCGGGATTATCCGCGATTTCTTCAGAATCGACGCTTTTTAACGATTTTTCATCGGCAGAAATGAAATCAAGGGTATTAGTGAAAGCCGAAACATTTAAACGGTTTAAGACGACGCATAACGTTATCAGCGCAGAAAGAATAAAAAAATGTCCTGCTTTTTTCATTAAGAGAACCTCCATAAGCCGCATTCGCGGAAAAGCTATTAATCTTATCAAAAATATTCTTGCTGAAATTGCAATAATATTTTTGATAAGACACTAAATTCGCATTTAAAAATATTCGTTTAATTCCGAAAATGAAAAATGAGATTTTATGTTTTTATCTTGCAACAAATTTAATAATTTTGATTTTTCTTCTTTCCAGTATTCATTGTGAGTTTCTGAGTTTGAATAAAGAATTTTTAATTTATCTGATTTTTCCGCGTCGACGTCTTTTAATCTCTCGATTATTTTTTCGAGAGGCGCTGAATTTTTATTTAAGTTCTCCAATTCTATTTTTTTAACCCCTGTTTTTATTAAATCGCCGACGATTGAAACCGATTCCGTAAAATATGGGATTACAGGACCTATGTGAGCCCAGACGTTAATTTTTTTTTCGATTAATTTATTTACGGCGAACAACCTTTTCGCGTATGATGGCGAACCGTTTTCAAATAGATTCGAAATTGCGCCGTCCCTGTCCGAAACAGTGAAAAAAACCGAGACTTTAGGGAATTTTTCCAGTATGTCCAAATCCCGCAGAATCATATCGCTCCGCGTTAAAATAACGATTTCAATTTTATGCGCCGCCAGTATTTCAAGTAATTTTCGGGTGATTGAATACTGTTTTTCAACCGGCTGATATACCTCGGTTATTGAACCGAGCAAAACTTTTTTTGGTTGAATTTTCTCCAATTCCTTTTCAAGAAGTTCGGGCGCATTAATCTTTACGTCCACAAAACTTCCCCAATCCCGTTTATGTTTTAAATTGCGTTTTGAATAACGGGCGTAACAATATAAACATGAATATTGACAACCCGCATAATTGTTTATAACGTAATCCGCCAGCGAAATTTGAGTTTTGCTCAATATTTTTTCAGCTTTAATTTCCGACAAAATCATTTTGCTTTTTCTAATGCCTTTTTGAAGCCTGGAAACGAGCCGAGTATGGTTTTTTCGCCGACGCAGTAAGCTAATCTGAAATATCCCGACCTGCCAAAACCTGTTCCCGGAACGGCAAGTATATTTTGTTTTAATAAAATATCTTTAAATTTAACGTCGTCGTCGATTGGAGATTTTACAAAAAGATAAAAAGCTCCTTCAGGTTTATAAATTTCATATCCTACGGAAGTAAGATATTCGTAAAGCATATTGCGTCTGCGCTCGTATAAAATTTTATCGACTTGAACGGCGCTTTCATAAACGAGCGTTCCCACGACCCGCTGCATAGTGGCTGACGCGTTGACAAAACCGAGAACGCGGTTGCACATTACCATAGCGTCGAATAATTCCTGTTTTCCTTCGCAATCCGGATTTATCAACGCGTATCCTATCCTCTCGCCGGGCAATGATAATTCTTTGGAATATGAATTTACGATTATGGAATCGGGATAAATATTTAGAATAGAAGGAATCGGTTTATCTCCGTAGACAATATTTCTATACGGTTCGTCTGAAATTATGTAAATGGGTCTGCCGTTTATTTTCGAATGTTTTTTTAATAAATCGGCGAGCTGAATGAGATTGGATTCCGAATATATTTTTCCCGTGGGATTATTTGGAGAATTAATTATTATAGCTGCGGTTTTGTTGGAAATGCTTTTTTCAATATTTGATATGTCTATATCAAAATCTTTAGTTGAATCGGCTATTTCAATCTGACCGTTATGATTATCGACGTAAAAAATGTATTCGGCAAAATAAGGCGCTATCAATATAACCTCGTCGTTCTTATTCAATATGCTTTTCAACGCTATGTTTATAGCTCCTGCCGCTCCGGAAGTCATTATAAGGTTGTTTGGCGAAATTCGTTTTGCGTAAATATCAGATAAACGAACTGCGAGTTTTTGTCTTATATCCGCGTAACCGGCGTTTGGCATATAAGAATGGTTTTCAGGTTTCCGTTCGGAACATAGTTTTGAGTAATATTCAAAGAAAGCTTCCGGCGGCGGAGCGTCCGGATTTCCAAGACTGAAATCATAGACGTTATCGGCTCCGAATTTTTGTTTCAATTCGTTTCCGGTTTCAAACATTTTTCGTATCCACGAAGAATGCGTTAATTGTTTTTTTATTTTTTTTGATATGTAATTCATTTTTGCATTGACCGAACCTTTTTAAAAATATTCTTTAAAATATATTTAATCGTGAAAAATTTCAAGATTTATATTTGTTGAACCTCGAAAAGAGCGCGGTCGGAAATTGTTCCAATATATTTAATAAACTATTTGTATGTCATTGTAAAAAAATGAACGGGAAACGAATGCGAATGGATGAGAAAATATAAAAGTTCGCAGCGTTTGTAATTGTTCTTTAAATATTAATATAAATTGGAAGTCCGCCTCGGCAATTAATCTGATTGGATTTTTTGAGTTAAATCGTTTAAAATATTTCGAGCGATTTTTTTATTTATGCCCGTTATTTTCGTTAAATCGTTTATCGAAGCGTATCTGATGTTTTTTATGGATTTGAAATAAGCAAGAAGAGCTTCTTTTCGTTTTGTTCCTATTCCCTTTATAGAATCGAGTTCGGATAAATTTATATTTTTATCTCTTAAAGTTTTATGATACGTTATTCCGAATCTGTGCGCTTCGTCTCTAATGAATTGAAGAAGTCTTAAACCCGCGGAATGTTTGTCAAGTAAAACAGGTTGACATTCGTTTTCTAAAAATATTTCTTCTTCGCGTTTTGCAAGCGAAATAAGGGCGGTTTGTTCGGGACTTATTGAAAGTTCGTTTCGTATAACTTCTGCGGCGGCGTTAAGATGCTGTTTGCCTCCGTCTATTACCGCAAGCTCGGGAAACCGTATGTTATTTTTATTTTCAAGAATATTTTTAAAATGCCGTCTTAACAGTTCTTTCATCATATCGTAATCGTTAATTCCGTCCACTGTTTTAACGCGGTATTTCCGGTATTCGTTTTTTAAAGGCGTTCCGTTAAAAAAACTTACAGCCGAACCTACGGAAAAATCTCCGGCGAAATTTGAAATATCAAAACAATGAATTCTTCGCGGGATTTCCGCCAGTTTCAAACAGGATTTTAATTCAATCAGTTTTTCAGAATTGATTCTTTGTTTTATTTTTTCTTGTTCGATTGTATGTATGCAGTTGTTTTTTATGAATTCGATTAAATCCTTTTTTTTGCCTTTTTGCGGAATGGTTATGATTGTTTTGCTTCCGCGTTTTTCGCTCAACCATTTTTCAAGCGAGTCTATGTTGTCAGGTTCGAATTCTATAATTATTTCCGAAGGAATGAAAAGCGAATTTCCGTAAGACTGAAAGATAATTCTTGAAATAAGCTCGTCTCTGTCGAACGAGTTTTCGTTGAATTCAAAATTATAGATTTCATTGTTAGACATTTTGCCGAGGCGATACATGAATTTTTGACAGCAGCCGTAATCGTCTTTTACTCCGTAAGCTATAGCGTCGTAGCTTTCCATATCGGCAGAATCTATTTTCTGATAGTTGAACAATTCGTTAAGGGCGAATATTCCGTCTCTGTAACCGGCGGCTTCCTCGAATTTTTCCATAGCCGCAAGGTCGCGCATTTCAGTTTCAAGCGTTTTTATCAATTCTCCCGATTGTCCTGAAAGTATTTTTATTACTTTGCCGATTTTTTCTTTATATTCCGAACTCGAAATATTTTTCGCGCAGGGAGCGTCGCATTTTTTTATCTGGAAATATAAACAGGGCTGTTCTTTGAAACTGAAGTTTTTGCAGCGTCTTAATTTGAATACGTCGTTAATCACCGAGATTATTTTATGAACCGCCGGATTTGACGCGAATGGTCCGAAAATTTTAAGTTTGGAATTTAATACTCTGCGGATAATGAATAACCTTGGAAATTCTTCTTCGGGATTTATTGCGAGATACGGATAGCGTTTATCGTCTTTTAATTGGATATTATATTTAGGATTATGCTGTTTAATATACGAATCCTCAAGTATATACGCCTCGTTTTCATTGTCGGTTACTATAAATTTTATGTCTGAAATATTAGCGGTTAAAAATCTGGTTTTTATATCCTGAATGTTTTCTTTGAAATATGAAGTTACTCTTTTTTTTAAGTTTTTTGCTTTGCCTACGTATATTATCTCGTTATCAGAGTTTGTCATTAAATAGACGCCGGGCTTATCAGGAAATGTCAGCGCCAAATCCTTAAGAGATTCAATCGAGTTTTTGATATTATCCGCCTGTAAATTAATATTTTTTTTCGTAAGGCGGCTTATTTTATTTTGTTTGATTTTGTCTGTAAAGAATACCGGTTAGAAAATATTTGATTGGCGAATACAATATTCAACCGTAATTGCGCCGAGCCGCTCTACTTTTTAAATTTTTTTGGTGCAGGAAAGGGGACTTGAACCCCTATAGCTTGCGCCACATGCCCCTCAAACATGCGTGTCTACCAGTTCCACCATTCCTGCTTAAATTTAACGGTATTTTAATATAATTAGAACTATTGTCAAGATTTTTTTAAAATTTTTATTGTTGACAAAACAATTTATTTAAACTATTATTAGTTTAAATATTGAATATTCTAAAAAAATTACTTTTCAAAAAAATGTCTTAAACGATTTATTTAAAGACATTTCTGATTATGTATAAAATATAATTGCTTTAGCAGCAATTATATTTCGATTAAGATACTAACGTTTTATATGAAAATTTTATTAACTAACGACGATGGTTTTTTGTCAAAAGGCATAAGGGTTCTTTTTGAACATTTAAAAAAAATAGCCGAAGTTATAATTGTCGCGCCTGAAAGCCAGAGAAGCGCAGTCGCGCTGTCGTTGAGTCTTCATAAACCGTTGCGTCTTCATCAAATCAAAAAAAACGTATATATATCCGACGGGACGCCGGCAGACTGCGTAAATTTAGGATTATTCGCCTTAATGAAAAACGAAGCTCCGGATTTGATTGTGTCCGGAATTAATTCGGGACCTAATCTTGCCGAAGACGTGTTTTATTCGGGAACCGTCGGAGCGGTTCTTGAAGGAAGATTTAGAAATATCTGCGGACTTGCGGTTTCAATGCTTGCTGATAAAAACGGCGATTATAATTTTAATATTGGCGCGGAATATGCCGTGAAAATAATAAAAAAATATTTTTCTACAAAACAAAAAAAAATCATTTCATTAAATTTAAATGTTCCGAGCTTAAAAAAGATTAGCGATATTAAAGGAATAAAAATCACCAAACTTGATAATCACAAATACCCGGGAGAAATTACTGAAAGAATAGATACTTCAGGTCAGAAATATTATTGGATAGGCGGATCAAAGCCGGTTTTCGCTAATTCTAAGGATTCTGATTATAACGCCGTATTAAATAGTTTTGCATCCTTAACCCCGTTATTGCCTGAGATAACGGATATTGAGTTATTAAGGAAATTGAAGAACGGAGGCGGAATTAAATGATAGATATTCATTTATTGAAAAACATTAATATTTTTTCGGATTTGACTGAAGACGATTTGACGAAAATTTGCGGAATAGTGGAAGAACAATCGTTTCCGGAAAATTTTTTTATTTTTCGCGAAGGCGACAGAGGTCACGAAATGTTTTTAATTGTATCAGGTTCTGTGGAAATTTCGAGAAATATAGTGGCGGATAAAAGAAAACCTATTGTTACTCTGCATCGAGGGCAGTTTTTTGGCGAAATGACTTTGTTTGACGAGGAGCCGCGCTCCGCAAACGTTATGACTATGGAAAAAAGTTTATTTTTAAAAATCACTAAAAAGAGTTTTTCCAATTTTTTGGAGCTTAATCCGGTAATGGGTTTTAAAATTTACAAACGTTTTGTTCACGAACTTTGTTCGCGCGTAAGAATCACAGACGATAAGATTCAAGAACGGATATTCTGGGGATTTGTTTCAAAAACGCAATGATATTATGGAATTGACGATAAAAAAAAGATTAACAATTAATTCATTCGACAGACTCGTAAATAATCTGTCAAAACTTCCTGCGATAGGAAACAAGACCGCTATCCGTTTGGCTTCGTTTTTGATTAAAACGGACGCGGATTACGCAAATGAACTTGCGGAATCGATTATTAACGCAAAAAAATCAATCTCGCTGTGCAAGATTTGCGGGAATTATTCGGAAGGAGAATATTGCGTATTCTGCTCTAATCCGTCTCGAACGCATAAATCAATTTGCGTTGTTGAAGAGCCGCTTGATATATTCAATATTGAAAATACCGGAAATTACAAGGGATTGTATCACGTATTGCTCGGAACTATTTCAATTCAAAAGGGAATCGGACCCTCGGATTTAAATATTGGGACTTTGCTTGAAAGATTAAAAAAAAATTCTACTGAAGAAATAATAATAGCGACAAATCCGACTCTCGACGGCGATTCAACGGCTCTTTTTTTAAAACGAAAAATCGAGGAAATAGGAAATTTTAAAATTACAAGACCCGCTATGGGGCTTCCTTCCGGAAGCATTATAGAATTTACGGACAGAGAAACTTTGTCGAGAGCGTTTGTTAATAGAATAAATTTATAAAGCAGTTTATCTGCAATATATTTGGTTTATAAATAAATTAGATTTTTTTATTTGTTCATTTTTGAGATTTTAAATGAAAGTTTAAACGGGAATCTTCTGATAAGCGTTTTTTTGTAGTCGGCTCTAATTAAAATTCGCGATTACAAAACATTAATTAGAATCCCGCTGAGCTTTAGAATGAACTGCTGAAAAAATCTTTAAAAAAGGGGAGTGTATTTTATGAGTAAAAAATTAGCTATGATTGACGGGAATACGGCTGCGGCTCATATCGCTTATGCGTTAAGCGACGTTGCGGCTTTGTATCCGATAACGCCGTCGTCGACAATGGGAGAAGTAGCGGACGAATGGAGAGCCGCCGGAAGAAAAAATATTTTCGGTCAGACGGTTAAGATAATGGAAATGCAGTCGGAAGCCGGAGCGTCGGGCGCGGTTCACGGTTCGCTTTCAACCGGAGCTTTGACTACTACTTTCACAGCATCGCAGGGATTATTGCTTATGATTCCTAATATGTATAAAATATCGGGCGAATTGCTGCCGGGCGTATTTCACGTTTCAGCGCGTTCGCTTGCCGGTCACGCTTTGTCAATATTCGGAGATCACGCGGACGTTATGGCGGCCCGCCAGACAGGCTGGGGACTTTTGGCTTCTGCAAGTCCTCAGGAAGTAATGGATTTAGCTTTGGTAGCTCATTTAGCCTCTATCAAATCGAGAATTCCGTTTCTTCATTTTTTCGACGGGTTCAGAACTTCGTCTGAAATCGCAAAAGTCGAATTGATTGATTACGAAGATATAGCTAAACTTGTTGATATGGAAGCTATAAAAAAATTCAGAGACAACGCTTTGAATCCCGAGCATCCGAAACAGATGGGAACCGCTCAAAATCCCGATATTTATTTTCAGGCGAGAGAACGCGCGAATCCTTATTATAACGCTTTGCCCGGCATAGTGGAAGAATCAATGAAACAGGTAAGCGGATTAACCGGCAGACAATACGGATTATTTGATTACCACGGAGCTCCGGACGCTAAAAACATAATTATTTGTATGGCTTCAGGTTGCGACGTTATTCACGAAACCGTCGATTACTTAATGAAACAGGGCGAAAAAGTCGGCGTTCTGAAAGTTAGATTATACAGACCATGGTCGGATAAACACTTGTTGCAGGCTTTGCCTGAAACCGTTAAAAAAATCGCGGTTCTCGATAGAACGAAAGAATCGGGCGCTTTGGGAGATCCTTTATATCTCGACGTTTGCGCGTCTTTACTCGAAAATTCAAAGAAAAACATAAAAATAATCGGCGGCAGATACGGAATGAGTTCAAAAGATTTTACGCCGACTATGGTAAACGCGGTTTTTGAAAATTTAAAATCAGGAAAATCCAAAAACCATTTTACAGTTGGAATTGAAGACGACGTTACAAATACTTCTTTGCCAATTAAAAAAATAATTAATTCCGAATCGCCGAATACAATAAGATGCAAATTCTGGGGACTTGGTTCGGACGGAACTGTCGGCGCCAATAAAAATTCCATAAAAATTATCGGGGATCATACCGACGGTTATGCTCAAGGATATTTCGCTTACGATTCAAAAAAATCCGGCGGAATTACAATATCTCATTTGCGTTTCGGACCTGAAAAAATTAGATCGTCTTATTTTGTTACTCAAGCTGATTTTATCGCCTGTCACAATCAATCGTATATTACAAGATACGATATTCTCGAAGGCATTAAAGAAGGCGGAGATTTTTTACTGAACTGTTTATGGTCGCCTGAAGAACTTGAAGAAAAATTGCCTGCTGCAATGAAAAAAATCATAGCTTCTAAAAAAGTTAATTTTTATGTTATTAACGCTTATAAAATCGCAGAAGAACTTGGGCTCGGAAACAGAATCAATATGATTCTTCAAGCCGCGTTTTTTAAAATAACCAAAGTGATTCCTGATTTTGAACAGGTTCGCGGTTATATGAAAAACGCAGTGAAAAAAACCTACGGAAAAAAAGGCGATGAAATTGTTAATATGAATTACGCCGCAGTTGATAAAGGAGCCGACGCTTATATTAAAGTCGAAGTCCCTGAAAAATGGGCGAAATTGAAAGTAGCTAAAGAATCGGTTCAATATCCGAATGATTTTGTTAAAGATATTCTTGTTCCGATTAATTCGCAGAAAGGCGATACAATAAAAGTATCTAAATTCTCTCCGGACGGCTCTTTCCCGACTGGAACAACAAAATTTGAAAAACGCGGAATAGCGGTGAAAGTTCCTCTATGGGTTTCTGAAAATTGTATTCAATGCAATCAGTGTTCATATGTTTGTCCGCACGCTGTTATCAGACCGTATTTAATCAACGAAGAAGAAACAAAAGGTTTGCCGGAAGGAACTCCGGTTTTAAAAGCCGTTGGGAAAGGTTTTGAAAATTATAATTATAAAATTCAGATATCGCCGCTTGACTGCACCGGTTGCGGAAGCTGCGCGGACGTATGTCCTGCCCCAAAAGGCAAAGCGCTTGTGATGACTCAGCTTGAAGAAATAGTTGAAAAAGAAGTTAAACAATACGGATATCTTAATGAATTGCCTGTCAGGGATAACTTGATGGATAAATACACTTTGAAGGGAAGCCAGTTCAAACAGCCGTTATTTGAATTTTCAGGCGCTTGCGGAGGATGCGGAGAAACTCCATACGTAAAACTCGTAACTCAATTATTCGGCGATAGAATGGTTGTGGCTAATGCGACAGGATGTTCGTCAATATACGGCGGTTCGGCGCCCGTTTGTCCTTATACTGTCAACAAAGAAGGATGCGGTCCGGCTTGGGCGAATTCGTTGTTTGAAGACAATGCGGAATACGGATTGGGAATGTCGCTTGGAATTTCTCAAAGAAGATTGAAATTAGCGGAATTAATTAACGAAGCTAAAAATAATCCTTCATTAAAACAGGAATTGAAAGACGCTTTTTCAAATTGGCTCGAAAATGGTCAGGATGCAGATAAATCCGTTGAAATAAGCAAGGCGATAAAATTATTGCTTCCTGAAGCTTTAAAAACTGTTTCCGACGAATCGTTAAAAAAACTATTAAACGCTATTAATCAAAGTTCGGATATGCTCGTGAAAAAATCCGTATGGATATTCGGCGGCGACGGTTGGGCTTATGATATCGGTTACGGCGGACTTGACCACGTAGTCGCTACAAACAACGACGTTAATATTCTTATACTTGACACAGAGGTTTATTCGAATACCGGCGGTCAAGCGTCGAAATCTTCTCAAACGGGTCAGATAGCGAAATTTGCG
>ERZ795059.2014-NODE-2014-length-21712-cov-14.215866_pt1 | contig 21712 bp, 15 predicted proteins | sample MGYA00375143_ERZ795059 | MGnify/ENA primary metagenome ERZ795059 (study PRJEB30188, sample SAMN05720168) | activated sludge metagenome | isolation source: Anaerobic digester | place: USA | collected 2015-01-07 ... | reverse complement strand
ACTATCAAAGGGTTGAAAATCATAAGGTTCAATGGAGCCGCAAAAGCTGGCATAAGGCTTGAAACCGCCGCCGCGACCAACAACACAATTACAGCTAATTACATAGGGAATACAGGCGGCGGCTCAACCCCCAACAGATTCGGCGTTTATATGCTGACGAACGCCAACGGCAACATCATAGGGCCGAATAATGTAATATCAGGCAACACCGACTACGGCATATACATTTACCAGACAAACAGCCACACGATTAAGGGCAACGCAATCGGTTCCAACGCCGCGCTGACAGGCGCGCTGGCCAACGGGCGAGGCATATATATCTTCAACGGCTCAAGCAACACCATCGGCGGCTCAGGCGCGAACGAGGCGAACCTTATCGCCTACAACACGAACAACGGCATCAACACTCAATTGTCTGGCTGGGACGCAAGGTTCAACAAGTATTCCCACAATTCGATTTTCAGAAACGGCGGAGCCGCGACCGCGGGCATACTCAACGGCACGGCCGATGGAGTTAATCAGGGAATCAAGCCTCCGATCATAAACTCCATCGTCGCGAACGGGGCGAATTACGATATCGGAATGACCATCCAGTCGCCGATAACAAGCGGCTGCACTGGCGCGCTGCCCTGCGTTGTTGAAGTGTTCAGCGTGGACAACCCGCCCGCAGTGTCGCCTGACACGACGGCGGGAGAGGCGTTCCTGTTTGCCGCCGCGCAGAACGTTACGACGTGCGCGGCGTTCCCATGCAATATTTCGTTCTCCATACCGCAGGCGTCCGTCTGGGGCGCGGCGACGCGGTTGACCGCCACCGTGACTTCCGCAAACAACAACACTTCGATGTTTGCTGATAACAGATCGCTCAATCAGCCTCCGACGGTGTCCGGCTGCGCGTTTGTTCCCGCTAGCGGGCCGCCGACAACAGCGGGCGTCGTTATCTCATGCACGGTGTCGGACCCCGACGGGATTGGCGATATATCCTCTGTGACGACAACGGACACGAGCGGCGTGTTCGGAGCGGCGGGCGCGACGATAAACCTCACATATAACGGCGGAACGGGAAAATATGAAAAAACAGCGCTTACTGTTCAAAGCATAGCTCCGGCGGCGTACAACTTTATTGTCACCGCTACGGACGCGAGCGCGGCGACAGGCTCGTCTACCGCCACATTCACAGTGACGAACGCGGCGCCTACGGTGGCAGGTTGCGCGTTTGCTCCCGCGAGCGGCCCGCCTGCGACATCCGGCGTGGTTCTCTCTTGCACGGTGTCGGATCCGAATGGATTGGCGACGATGTCAACAGTTCGGACAACGGACACGAGCGGAGTATTCGGGGCGGCGGGCGCGACGATAAATCTTACTTACAACGGCGTGACAGGTAAATATGAAAAGACGGCTCTTACAGTTCAAAGCATAGCGGCGGCGGCGTACAACTTCACTATCACCGCCACGGACTCCGGTGGCCTGACAGGCTCATCGACTGCGACGTTCACAGTAACGAATGTCGCGCCGACGGTGGCGGGTTGCGCGTTCGCTCCCGCAAGCGGCCCGCCGACTACATCAGGCGTCGTCCTCTCCTGCACGGTTGCGGACGCCAACGGGCTTGCGACGATATCCACTGTAACGACAACGGACACGAGCGGAGTGTTCGGGGCGGCGGGCGCGACGATAAACCTAACTTACAACGGCGTCACAGGCAAATATGAAAAGACGGCTCTTATAGTTCAAAGCATAGCGGCGGCGGCGTACAACTTCACTATCACCGCCACGGACTCCGGTGGCCTGACAGGCTCATCGACTGCGACGTTCACAGTAACGAATGTCGCGCCGACGGTGGCGGGTTGCGCGTTCGCTCCCGCAAGCGGCCCGCCGACTACATCAGGCGTCGTCCTCTCCTGCACGGTTGCGGACGCCAACGGGCTTGCGACGATATCCACTGTAACGACAACGGACACGAGCGGAGTGTTCGGGGCGGCGGGCGCGACGATAAACCTAACTTACAACGGCGTCACGGGCAAATATGAAAAGACGGCGCTCACTGTTCAAGGCATTGCGGCGGCGGCGTACAACTTCACTATCACTGCCACGGACTCCGGCGGCCTGACGGGGTCGTCGACTGCGACGTTCACAGTGACGAACGTTGCGCCGACGGTGTCTGGATGCGCTTTTGTTCCTGCAAGCGGGCCTCCGGCTACATCCGGCGTGGTTCTCTCTTGCACGGTGTCAGATCCGAATGGATTGGCGACGATTTCAACAGTTCGGACGACGGACACGAGCGGAGTGTTCGGTGCGGCGGGCGCGACGATAAATCTTACTTACAACGGCGTCACGGGCAAATATGAAAAGACGGCGCTTACTGTGCAGGGCATCGCTCCGGCTGCGTATAATTTCACTATCACTGCCACCGATTCCGGCGGACTGACAGGATCTTCGACTGCGACGTTCACAGTGACGAACGTTGCGCCGACGGTGTCTGGATGCGCTTTTGTTCCTGCGAGCGGGCCTCCTGCTACTGCTGGCGTGGTTCTCTCATGCACGGTTGCGGACGCCAACGGGCTTGCGACGATTACTAGCGTGACGACCATCGACACGAGCGGAGTGTTCGGAGCGGCGGGCGCTACGATTTCTCTCACATACAACGGCATAACAGGAAAATATGAAAAGTCGGCTCTCACAGTTCAGAACGTTGCGATAAGTTCGTATTCATTTACAGTGACAGCGACGGACGCGAGCGCGGCCACAGGCTCTCAGGCAGGAGTGATTTTTGAAGTGACGAGTTCGCCGCCCACAGTATCCGGCTGCTCGATTATTCCTGTAAGCGGGCCTCCGGGCACGGCGGGCATCGTTATTTCCTGCAATGTGTCCGACCCCAACGGGCTTGGCGACATTTCGACAGTGACGACCACGGACACAAGTGGTGTGTTCGGGGCGGCGGGCGCGACGATAAATCTCACATACAACGGCGTAACAGGCAGATATGAAAAGACGGCGCTCACCGCTCAAAGCGTCGCTCCGGCGGTATATAACTTCACTGTAATCGCGACGGACATTAGCGGAGCCACAGGCGCTTCCGCAGTCACATTCACAGTGACGAACGTAGCGCCGACGGTGGCGGGCTGCGCGTTTGCGCCCGCGAGCGGACCGCCCGCTACGTCCGGAGTGGTTCTCTCCTGCTCGGTGGCGGACGCTAACGGGCTTGCGACGATTTCAAGCGTGACAACTACGGACACTAGCGGAGTGTTCGGGGCGGCGGGAGCGACGATAAATCTCACATACAACGGCGTAACGGGCAAATACGAAAAGACGGCGCTAACCGTTCAAAGCATAGCGGCGGCGGCGTACAACTTTACTATCACCGCAACGGATTCATCTTCGGCGACAGGCTCATCGACGGCGACGTTTACAGTGACGAACGCTCCGCCGACGGTGTCGGGATGCGCGTTCGCTCCCGCGAGCGGGCCGCCGACGACTTCCGCCGTGGTTCTCTCATGCACGGTGGCCGACCCGAATGGATTGGCGACTGTCGCGACAGTGACGACCACAGACACGAGTGGTGTGTTCGGCGCGGCTGGCGCGACGATAGCGCTCACATACAACGGCGTTACAGGCAAATACGAAAAGACGGCGCTTACCGTGCAGAGCATAGCGGCGGCGGCGTATAACTTCACCGTCACAGCGACGGACACAGGCGGGCTGACAGGCTCGTCCGGCGCGACGTTTACAGTGACGAACGCTCCGCCGACGGTGTCGGGATGCGCGTTCGCGCCCGCGAGCGGGCCGCCGACGACTTCCGGCGTGGTCCTTTCATGCACGGTGTCTGACCCGAACGGATTGGCGACAGTAGCGACAGTGACGACTACGGACACTAGCGGAGTGTTCGGGGCAGCGGGCGCAACGATAAATCTTACTTACAACGGCGTCACCGGAAAATATGAAAAGACGGCGCTGACTGTTCAGGCCGTGTTGCCTGCAGCGTATAACTTCACCGTCACAGCGACGGACACCGGCGGAATGACAGGCTCGTCGGCGGCATTGTTCACAGTGACGAACGCCGCGCCAGCGATATCCGGTTGCGCGTTCACTCCGCCGAGCGGCGCTCCCGGTTTTACCCCTGTTAGGCTGTCTTGCACGGTGACGGACTCTAACGGGCACGCGGACATCAAATCGGTGGCGGCGCCAGACCCCGGCGGCGTTTTCGGCGCGGCTCCTGTTACATTGACGAGGGTGGGCGCGACGGATGTTTATCAGTCCGCCGCGCTGACTGTTCAGGCTGTCGCTCAAATGACTTATGATTTCACCGCGACGGCAACCGATTTCAGCGACGCGACATCCAGCCAGTCCAACGTGCAGTTCACGGTGACGGGTCTTCTTTTCCCGGACGCGCCCGCTATCACTAACGCAAACGGGGCGAACGGAAAGATAACTATAACGCTGGTTGCGCCGACGATGAACAACGGCGGGCTTCCTCTGACTAATCTTGCGCAGCATTCGTTGTTCGTGTCGCCGACGCCCGGAGGCCCGTACGCGGCGGCGGGGTCGGTTGTTTCCACAGTCCCCGGCGCTACATATCAGGTCGTCCACAACGGGCCGTTCGTCTGGTATGACACTTATTGCTATGTGGCTGTCGCGGTGGATTCCGACGGCGGGGAAAGCGTGTATTCCAACGAGATGTGCGCGGTGGCCCAGCCACCGGCGTACAGCCCCGGAAAGACATGCGCCCAGTTGCCCGGAGATATCTACATCGCCCCGGACACCCCCGGCTATGTGAACAGGCCGACGGGAGTGACAATAGGCGCGCCGTCGCCGAGCGGCTTCAACTATGTGTATATCGCCGACAACCACAACAACCGGGTGTCCGTATTCGACGAGGACTGCAACTTCTATGAAACTTGGGGAGAATACGGCAGCGAGGACGGCAACTTCAAAAAACCCAACGCCGTTATCTATAACGCAGGATTCGTTTATGTGAGCGACACGATAGCGAGGATACAGAAATTCGACGCGGCGACAGGGACTTTTGTTTCGAAGGGAACGTTGACCGGGCCGTGGAAGATGGCGATGCTCCCGTCAGGCTCGATGCTTGTGGCGACGTATTATGAAAAACTTGCGGTGTTCGATCCCACCTCTATGACCGAGAACACAGGGGCGGCGACGACTGTGCCGGATTCCAACGGAGTAATTTACAACCCGTCAAACGGGCTGGTGTACGTTTCGGACAAGGTCAATCATGTTATTCGCGCGTACACGACGGGCGGGGCCGAACAGCCAGCTAACAATATCGGATACGGAGCGGGCAGCGGGTTCGGACAGCTTGACACGCCCGCCGGACTGGCCGTAGACGGTTCGGGAAATATATATGTCGCCGACAGCGGAAACGACAGGATTCAGATATTCAGCTCGTCAAACCAACTGATAAACACCATAGGCTCGACAGGAGCGGGGCCGGGGATGTTGAGGACGCCTTACGATGTGACCATATCTGCCGCCACCGGGCTTGTGTGGGTGACGGATTACCTCAACCAGAGATTCACCGGATACGCGCCGCCACCCTGACAGAGCGAGGATCGCCGTTTTCTTTCATACAAAAATATAAATAATTGAAATGTCGGTTACGGTTTTTTCTAAAAAAAAACCGGGTTATTCGGTTGGCCGCGCTCAAAGATTTTTCGAGGCAGGCCGTTTCGCGGCGGGCTTTTTCTTCTGCCACCGTTTTGCCACGAAAGCTTCCACTTGCGCCGGCTCCTCAAAGAGAATCTTGGAGTCTTTGCCTCTGCGGTTCTGAGTGCAGGTGTCGGCTTCGTAGTCCCGGCAGATGTAAGGCCTGTTCTCGTAATCCGAGCAGCGGTTGTCTTTAAGGAATTTGCAAGGAGACTCGAATTCGAGCACCCAGTCGTCCTCTAAGTCTTTATAGACCGCCACGTTGTGGTGCGAAATCAGCCAGCGTATATCCTCGAAATCAGACTTCGAAGTCGGGGCGTCGATTACTATAGCGGCGTATCGGCAGCAGCTCGCGTTGCATTTGTCCGGAACACACTTCTTCATATTGGTTATGCCTCTCCCGTGTGGCGCGCGGTTGTGAACAGCGCGGAAAAATAAAAAGGAATTATAGCGGATGCGCGCCCTTCGTAAAGGGTTGCGGCGAACGTCCCGCGAACTAAGCTCAAAGCTTCGAGCCGGAGTAGAGCACCGATTTGTCCAGCGGTATGTAGAATGTGGCCGCGAGCTTCAAGTCCTCCGCGGTGTTGTTCGGGAACGACACCACTTCGGTGACCACGCCTTTTGCTTTCAACATGTGTATGAGATCGCAGAAATCTCCGTCGCCGGACACGAGGACGACGGCGTCGAGCCGTTCTGCCATAGCGATAGTGTCGATGGCGATGCCCATGTCCCAGTCGCCCTTCGCTGTGCCGTCCGGCCTAACCCGCAGATCCTTGGATTTGATTTCGTAGCCGATGCCCGTGAGGATATTGATGAATCCCGACTGGTCGATGTCGGGTGTCTGCACGATGTATGCGATGGCCCTGATAAGTTGTCTGTCGTTCAGGCAGATGTTGAGAAGCTTTGTGAAGTCGACTTTCGCGTGATGTTGGTATTTCGCGGAATAAAACAGGTTTTGGACATCCACGAAGATGCCCACTCTTTGAGCTTTCAGCGACATTTAATAGCGCCTCCGGTGAGTTCGATGTAGTTTTTTAGCGAGATTGCGGTTGTGATATTCATTGTTCGTCGTTAAGGAAAAAAGCCTCCTGACGCTCTTTGTGAGCGATGGAAATTGTTTCGCTGTCGAGGAAATCGATGTCGGCTCCTCTGGGGAGGCCGCGCGCGGGCCTCGTCAGCTTTATGCCTGCGTTCTTCAGCCTTTTAACGATGTACGCCGCCGTGGATTCCCCTTCGAGAGTGGGATTGGTGGCGATAAGAACCTCCTTTATGCCGCCTGCGCCTGCCCGGCTGAACAGCGAGGCGAGATTCAGTTTTTCAGGCCCTGATCCGCGCGTGTAGTTTATCGTGCCGCCTAGCACGTGGTAAACGCCCTCGTGGCTGCCTGAGCTTTCAAAAGCGATTACGTCTTCGGCGCTCTCCACAACGCAGACGAAAGAGCGGTCCCGCGTTTCGTCCGAGCAAATTTCGCAAGGATCCTGCTCGGTGTTTATGCCGCAGACGGAGCATGGGCGGATGGCTTTCTTCGCTCTTACTATGGCGCGGCCTATTTCGCGCGCCTCCTCGTAGTCCATTGCGAGCACGGCTTCCGCCATGCGCCGCGCCGACCTTGGCCCGACTCCGGGCAGTTTGCGGAGCGCGTCTATGAGCTTTTGCAACGAAAGGGGTCTTTTCATTCTTCAGCGCGCCGTTCGGACATCACATCGGCGGGAATTGCAGTCCGGGGATCTTCGGCAGCATGTTCGCCATCGCTCCCATCTTAGACTGCGAGAACTCCTCCGCTTTTTTCATGGCGTCTCTGACGGCGAACAGCACGAGGTCTTCGAGCATCTCGACATCCGAGGGGTCGATCGCGGACGGGTCGATTTTCACCTCAAGTATGTCCCTTGTCCCGTTCACCTTGCAGGTTACTTTGCCGCCGGGGGCGCTGCCAGTGATTCGGGCCTCGTCCAGTTCGGCTTGTATTCGAGCCATGTCCTCCTGCATCTTTTCCAGGAGGCCTCCAATATTTCCCATATCGAACGACATGTGTTTTCTCCAGTTGTTATATTTCCCGGCCTTCGGGGAAAACCTCTTCGAAAGTGTCAAAGAGGGAAAGCTCCCTCGACTTGGCGGGTTGCGTTGTAAGAAAATCGTCAGGGTCGGCGGGGGCAGGGGATTCCGCCGGTTTGACTTCGGAAGCCTGCGCGCGCGGCGCGGCAGTCTTCTGCGGCGCGGTCGCCTCTTTTTGGGCTGCTGCTGACGGCTTGGCGGAATCGTCCGCTTCAATTTTCACGCTGTATGCCGCGCCGCCGGCTTTCTTTATCGCCGCCTCGATTATGTCTATGTTTTTTTTCTCAGACAACATTTCGGCGCTTAACGCGTTCTCCGCGCCGAAGCGGATGGTCAGGACGCCGCCGTCGATATTGTGCGGAGCGCCTTTTGCGAGCATGAAATACACCGGCATATAAGTTTCACGGACAGCCTTGAGCGCCGCGGGCCACGCGGCCTGAAGCGATTTGAGGGCCGGGTCGTCCGTCTGAGGCATAGGCGGCGGCTGGATGTCCGATCTTAACTCTGTTCTAGCCTGAGCCGAAGAGCGAGAAGGCGGAGCCGCCTTCGCATCGGCGGGCCGGGCAGGGCGCGGTTCCGCGGCGGGAGGTTGCTTTTCAACCATATGCGTATGTTTCTCAGCCGGGGCTTCCTCCGCCGGTTCGGGGGCGGGGGTGGGAGCCGGTTTTGCCTGCGCTCTTGCGGGAGCGGACGCGGAAGGAGCGTCTTCGAGAAGCTTCGGGCCGCTTATCATGTCCGCCATCTTGACCAGCAGTATTTCCAGCACTATCCTCGGATATGTTTCCCAGCGTATTCTGTCCTCGACGCGAGATATCTCGGTAAGCAACGCGACTATTGTCTCCCGCGAAACTGTCTTGGAGTGCCTGCTTAGAGTTTTCAAATCCTCGTCCGACAGAGCGTCCGACAGCGGCTTGATTCTCTGTTTGACAAGATAGATGTCCCGCATGTGCTCCATTATGAGGCGGATGAAAAGGTTGAAGCTCTTCCCCGCGTCAAAGAACTTGCCGAACACGTCGAACGCGGCGGACACGTCGCCTTCGAAGATGGCGTTGATGAAACCCGCTATCTCCTGCCGTTCCGGCATGCCGAACACTTTGGAGACGTCGTCGAGTGAAATGGAGCCTTCGCTGAACGAAACCAGTTGGTCGAGGATGCTGATGGCGTCGCGCATAGAGCCGTCGGCGGTTTTGACCACAACGCGGAGCGCGCCGTCTTCGATGCCGCAGTTTTCTTTTTTCGCGATAGAACGGAGGTGGTCCATAATCTCGATGTCTGTGAGGCGCCTGAACTCGAAGCGCTGGCAGCGGGAAAGGATGGTGGCGGGAAGCTTTTGAGGCTCGGTGGTGGCCATGACGAACATGACGTGGGCTGGCGGCTCTTCGAGAGTTTTCAGGAGAGCGTTGAACGCCTCTTTGGTGAGCATGTGGACTTCGTCGATGATATAGACTTTGAAGCGCGCCTGAATGGGAGGGATGCGGACTTTTTCGCGCAGGTCGCGGATGTCGTCGATGCCCCTGTTGGAGGCTGCGTCTATCTCGATGACATCGAAGAGGCTGTCTTTTGCTACGGCTAGGCAGACGTCGCACGCGTTGCAGGGGGTGGCCGAAGGGCCTTTTTCGCAGTTAAGGGATTTAGCGAGGATGCGGGCGGCGCTTGTTTTTCCGGTTCCGCGCGGCCCGCTGAAAAGGTAGGCGTGCGCAAGCCGGTTGCGCTCAATCGCGTTCTTAAGCGTGGTTGTGATGTGTTCCTGCCCGACGAGATCGTCGAACGTTTGCGACCTGTACTTGCGGTAGAGTGATATGTACCCCATGTCGCTCCTGACTGTTTAGAACAAGAAGGCCGAGAGGAGAAAGAGACCGTGCACCGGATTCCGACAACTTTCCACCCGCGCTATCCTCGACAGTTGACTCAGACCAAGTTTGTCCGCGGCACAGAAGCGTGTCCGCTTACCGCTGCTACCTTCCGGTCCTGACGGGGTTCACAGTCGCCCCTTGCGCGGGACCCGGTCCTCAACGCCACTTATCGAGGGCGGACCGGACGGAACAGCGCCTCGACCCGGGATTCAACCCCGCTATAGCGGGTTGCGGGCTACAGGGTACCGCTAACACCCCGTCTAGCACGGTCCGTTCCTCTTCTCCGCCTCTTATCGGCTTTGTCTGCGCCGCTTTTCCACGCGGCTCCGCTTCCTCGCTCCGCTTTTCTTTTTGCCGGGCAATCAATTATATTATACGCGCCGCCCGCGTTCAACACTATATCAACCTTATCCGGGATGGCAGGCAAAAAAAATAAAATGAGAATAGGCGTCGTCGACATCGGAACGCACACTTCGCGGCTCGCGCTTTTTGAAGCGGCCGCCCGAGACGCGCAGTTGCCCGCGCCATTTGCGGAGTTCAACTTCATCACGCGGCTCGGCGAGGGGCTGTCGGCTTCGGGAGCGCTCTCGGAGAGCGCGATGTCGCGGACGCTGGAAGCGCTTGCGATATTTAAAAGCGAGTGCGACGCTGCGCGCGCGGACGTCGTGGCGGCGATAGGCACGGCCGCCCTTCGTTCGGCGGCCAACTCCGGGGATTTCATCGCCCGCGCTCTCGACGCCGGGATTTCCATCAAGGCGATATCTGGAGAAGAAGAGGGCGCGCTCTCGTTCGCGGGAGTGGCGGCTGGCTACGGCGCTCCGCCTGCGCGACTGCTCGTGATAGACGTCGGCGGGGGAAGCACGGAGTTCACCTTCGGGGCGGAGGGCGAGCGCGCGGCGGGGGTCAGCCTCGACATCGGCGCGGTTTCCCTGAAAGAGCGGCACATCGAGTCTGACCCGGCGACGCCGCGAGAGCGGGAATCTATCCGGCGGCGGGCGGCGGCGGAAATCGAAGCGAGGGTATTGCCGATAAGCTACCCTGACGCGGTCTGCGCGGGCGTCGCCGGATGCGTCACCACTCTTGCGATGATGGACCTCGGGCTAAAGAAATACGACGCGGCGAAAGTTCACGGCCATGAGCTGACGGCGGAGGGCGCGCGGCGGCAGGCGGACAGGCTTTTCGCTCTGGATATCGAGGGAAGAAGGGCGGTTCCGGGGATGGAGCCGATGCGCGCGGACGTAATTCACGCGGGCGCGGAACTTGTGTGCGCCGCAATGGAAACTCTCGGAGTCAGGGCTATGCGCGTTTCGGAAACCGACATCAGGCACGGGCTGGCGTTGCGGGAGCTGCGCCGCGCGGGGTTTTATAAATGAAGTGCGGAGTATAAAATAGATAAAGAGCAGCCGCGCGAGAGCGGCCGGATAAAGGAGAGTTACCGTGAGCGCAATTGAACGTCCGTCATGGGACGACTATTTTATGAAAATAACGCACGATGTCGCCACGCGATCGACATGCGTGAGGCGAAGCGTCGGCGCGATAATCGTCAAGGATAAAAGAATGCTGGCGACGGGATACAACGGAGCGCCCTCAGGTTTGGAACATTGCGAGACGCGCGGCTGCCTGCGCAATTCGATGAACATTCCGTCCGGGGAGCGTCAGGAAGTGTGCCGGGGTCTTCACGCCGAACAGAACGCAATCATACAAGCCTCGCAATACGGCTTCTCCATCAACGGATCCACGATGTACTGCACGAACAAGCCGTGCATCACCTGCGCGAAAATGATAATCAACGCCGGCATATTGAAAGTGGTGTTCGAGGGAGACTATCCCGACCAGTTGTCCATCGAGATGCTTGAGGAAGCGGGCGTGCGGATGGTCAAATATCCCGGAGCAGAGAGCAAGCCATGAGGACGCAGCGCGCGCGCCGCGCCGCTCTGTTTCTATATTGTTGCGCCATATTCGCTCTTTCCTCGCGTCACGGATATCCTGAAATCGAAAGACAATTTCCCTTGTGGATGCCCGATCCCGGGATACTCGCGCATTTCATAATTTACTTTGGCCTTGGAATTGTTGCGTGGAATATGTTCAAACATGAAAAAGCGGCATGGCTGAGCAGGCGCGCCTCATGGGCCGCTGTTATTTTCACCGCGCTTTACGGTGTGTCGGATGAAATACATCAGTTGTTTGTGCCGGGGCGCAATATGCAGGCGCGCGACTTTATTATGAACACCCTCGCGGCGGCTGCGGCGGCATACTACGCGACCCGCCGCGCCGCGCGCGCGTCAAACCCCGCGGACGAACCGCCGGGCGGTGTTGCTGAATGACAATGTTCAAGCGATGGAGCCTGAAATGAGAAGTTCGAGGAGATTGTGTCCGCCGGGGACGTAGAGGCCGGAGACGGAGGCGGTCTTTTCGGAAAACGAGGCCGCTCCGCAGGGCGCGATTCCGGGCGCGGCGGCGATGAACGGAACCGGGTCTGATGTGTGTGTGCGGATGCTTATCGGGGTGGGGTGGTCCGGCAGGACGAGCAGGGCGCAATCGCCGCGCTCCTTCGCTCGTTCGGCGATAGGGCCGACCACTAGCTGGTCGAACCTTCGGATGCCTTCCATCTTCATTTCGAGGTCGGCCATATGCGCCGCCTCGTCGATTCCTTCGACATGAACCAGAACGAAGTCGAGGCGTTCAAGCGCTTCGAGAGCGGCTTCTGTTTTTCCTTCATAGTTAGTGTCAACCATTCCTGTGGCGCCGGGGATTTTGATTATTTCGAGGCCAGCTATGATACCAAGCCCCTGAACGAGGTCAACGGCGGAAATAACCGCGCCGGAGAGGCCGAACTTTTTAGAATAAGGGGCGCCGGAAGGAGCGCCGCCGCCGCTCCACGGCCAAATCATGTTCGCGGGCTGTTTGCCTGCGGCCTTGCGCGCTCTGTTGATTTCGTGGTCTTCAAGGACAGCGCGGGATTTTTCCATTAGGGCCAGCAGAGCGCTCGCGCCGGGGCCTGACGGAAGCCAGTCCACCCAGCGCTCTCCGAGGTGGTCGTGAGGCGCGTGGGAGCGCAACTTTGAAAAATCTCCGCGAGCCATCAGCAGGTTGCGGAAGCTGACGCCGTGCAGAAATTCCGCGTCCGGCGAATCAAGTTCGGATTTCAGGGCGGAAATCAGCCCGCCGGATTCCTCCGTACAGATGTGGCCGCCGCTGTAGTCGTGGAGCGTTTCGCCGTCTATCGTTATCAGGTTGCACCTGAAAGCGGCGAAACCGTCCGGGATGCGCGCTCCGATGCTTGCGGCTTCGATGGGGCCGCGTCCGGTGTAACATTCTCCGGGGTCGTAACCCATGATGGACATAATGGCGACGTCGCTGCCCGGTTCCATGCCGGACGGCACGTTGCGGGACAGTCCGACTGACCCGGCGCGAGCGAGAGCGTCCATGTTCGGAGTCTCGACGGCCTCAAGCGGAGTTGCCCCTCCGAGCGCGTCTATTGGCAAGTCCGCCATGCCGTCGCCGATTAGCACAATAACTTTGTTTATTCTGGGGTCGCGTGTCATTTCGCCTGTCATTTCGTCCCGAAGACGCGGATCACTGAGAGAACGCTGAAGACGCAGCCGAGAGCTTCGATTTGTTCCAGAGCGTCCATCATGTTGCCCTCGGAGACCTTGTGGGTGAGCCACACGATTTCCGCTTTGTCGCCGTCGATGGTGTCTTGTGCGACCTGCGCGATGCTGACGCCTTTGTCGCCGAGGCAATGGCTGATTTCGGCCATGACTCCGGGCCTGTCTTCGACCCGCATCCTGATGTAGAACGCGTTGTCCACGTCGCACACCGAAACCAGTTCGGCTTTGTTGAATATATCCGGGGCATTCTGGCAATTTCCTTCAGTCGCCACTGTGATAATGTCGCCGATGACGGCGCTGCTAGTGGCGGAAGGGCCTGCGCCCTCGCCGACAAACATCAGCGGCCCAATAGGCTCTCCCTCGATGTAAACGGCGTTCAGCACGTTGTTCACCGCAGCCAGTGGGTGATTCTTCGGAAGCAGCACGGGATGCACGCGCGCGTCCACTCCGTTTTCCCTGTCTTCAAGAACCGCCAGAAGCTTTATGACATATCCCAGCCCGGAAGCGAACCTCATTTCTTCCCGGCTCACGTTGGTGATGCCTTGCCTGAACATCGACGCCGCGTCCACATGTTTGCCGAAAGCGACGGTCGAGAGGATGGAAGCTTTATACGCTGCGTCGAAGCCTTCGACGTCGTTTGTGGGGTCGGCCTCGGCGTAGCCTCTAGCCTGAGCCTCGGCGAGGATGTCGTCGAAAGAAGCGCCAGTTTCGGCCATCTGAGACAGAATGAAGTTTGTGGTGCCGTTGACTATTCCGAGAGCGCGCTTAATCTTGTTGCCGCGAAGACAGGAGAGCAGGGGATGCAGGATGGGGATGCCGCCGCCGACGCTCGCCTCGAACAGGAGCCGCGCTCCGTTTTTGCGAGCCAGAGCTGAAAGTTCGGGCCCGTGTTTCGCTATCAGCTCCTTGTTCGCGGTGACAACGTGCTTGCCTTTTTTGAGGCAGTCGGAGACGATTTGGCGCGCGACGCCCGCGCCGCCTATCAATTCCACGACGATGGATATTTCCGGGTCTTCGATGATAGCCGAGGCGTCCGAGCCTAGAACCGCCGGACTGAAGTCAACGCCTCTGTTCGACTTAGTGTCTATGTCGACGATTTTTGTCAGAGACAGGGAGATTCCGGTTTTGGACGCAATAACGTCCGAGTTTGCCTTCAGCGCGCGGACGACTCCGGCGCCGATGGTTCCGAAACCGAACAGCCCTATCTTGACTTCTTTCGCATCCATCTGCGCAGCCTCACAATTCATGGTGTCGCGCCCGGATTAGCGGTCTGCCCGGAATCTTCGGGAGAAAAAACCGGAGAACGCGATTCGGGATAGCGCGCGGCGCGGGCGGGGCGTTTTTCAGCGGTCAGCCCGCATTTTTAGACGGCCTCACTATAGTCCGTTCCCTCTAGTTTTTCAAGGCGGACGTCGCTCGCGACGAACTCCAAGCTCTTGAGCCTGAAGATGAGGGAGAAATCCTGAGACTCGCCCGGCGCGAATGGTTTCAGCTTCACGTAGAGCCTGTCGCGCACGCGGGATTCCGAGTCATGCAGAAAGACGATAAGCCTGTACGCGGGAACGTTCCCGTCAGAGACATTGCGGGCGGCCCCGACCAGCCGGGCGTCTCCGTCCTTCAGGCGCGTTACGGCCAGCTTGGTTATGACGATCGGCTCTTCTTCCATGTCGGTCGGCGCGGCGGAACGCTATATCTTTCGCAGCCGCCGCCGCAGCGCGTCGTGCTCGGCGAGTATCCGTTTCGGGATCGCGTCGCCGAACGTGTCGAAGAACTTGTCAATGTCCTTAACTTCGCGCTTCCATTCCTCTTTGTCTATTTCAAGCAGCCCCTTAAGCTCTGCCGGGGACAGATTGAGTCCGGTCATGTCGATGTCGCCCGGATGAGGCATGTAGCCGATGGGAGTTTCCGCAGCCTCGCGCACCCCTCTGCAGCGTTCCGCTATCCAAGCCAGCACGCGGAGGTTGTCGCCGAATCCCGGCCAGATGAACTTGCCGTTGTCGTCGGTGCGGAACCAGTTGACATGGAAAATGCGCGGGGTCCTGAGCATCCGGTTGCCCATGTTCAGCCAGTGGCGGAAGTAGTCGGCCATGTTGTAGCCGCAGAAAGGCAGCATGGCCATAGGGTCGCGTCGCACTTCGCCCTGAAGGCCGAACTGTGCTGCGGTGCGCTCGGAGGCCATAGTGGCTCCCATGTAAACGCCGTGTTGCCATGTGAAAGCCTCGTACACCAGAGGGGCGACCCGCGCCCGCCTGCCTCCGAACAGTATCGCCGAGATCGGCACTCCGTGGTGATGCTCTATTCGGTTGGTGATGGACGGGCACTGCGAGAGCGGGGCGGTGAAGCGGCTGTTCGCGTGCGCTCCGAGTATCGCCTCGCCTTTTTCATTCTTCATGCCCGGTTTCCATTTCAGCCCCTGCCAGTTAATGCCGCCTTCCGCAGGCGGCGGGTCGTCATGGCCTTCCCACCAAACCGTGCCGTCTTTCTTGAGCAGCACATTCGTGAAGATCGTGTTCTTCGACACCGTCGCCATAGCGTTCGGGTTGCTTTTCGAGTTGGTTCCGGGGGCGACGCCGAACATGCCCGTCTCCGGGTTCACCGCCCAGAGCTGGCCGTCGGTGTCAATTCTCATCCACGCTATGTCGTCGCCAACTGTCCACACCCTGTAGCCCTTCTTTTTAAGAGCCTTGGGGGGGATGAGCATTGCGAGGTTGGTTTTTCCGCAAGCGCTCGGGAACGCGCCGGCCACGTATATTATGCGTCCTTCAGGGTCTTCGACGCCGAGGATGAGCATGTGTTCGGCCAGCCAGCTTTCCTGCGCCGCCAGATAGCTTGCGATTCTCAGCGAGAGGCATTTCTTGCCCAGCAGCACATTTCCGCCGTAGCCCGAGTTAACGCTCCAGATCGCGTTGTCTTCGGGAAAGTGAAGTATCAGCCTTTTATCGATGTCGAGTTCGGCTTTTCCGTGCAGGCATTTCGTGAACGCGCCGTCTGTGCCGAGGGCGTCAAGAACGCGGGTTCCCACCCTTGTCATGATAATCATGTTGAGAACTACATATATGCTGTCCGTAAGCTCGATTCCTATTTTGCTGAAAGGAGAACTCACAGGACCCATCGAGAACGGTATCACGTACATCGTCCGCCCGCGCATCGATCCGGAAAAATATTTGGACGCTGTAGAGTAAGCCTCTTTGGGGTCCATCCAGTTGTTGTTCGGGCCGGCGTCGTCCTTCTTGGTAGTGCATATATAAGTGAGATGCTCCGTGCGCGCGGTGTCGTTTTCAGCGGTCCTGTGGTACAGGCATCCGGGCAGTTTCTTCTGGTCGAGTTTTAAAACTTCTCCGGTCTTTATCGCTTCTTCTTCGAGTTGTTTCTTCTGCTCGTCCGAGCCGTCGATCCACACAATGTCGTCCGGCTTGCACATGGCCGCCATCTTGTTGACCCATTCGATCAGTTCCCTGTGATTCGTGTGCTCGCTTTTTACCATCGCCTTTCTCCTTTATGCTGAGGCTTTTAGCCTAGACCATTATTGTAATTACAGAACCGTAAATTGCCATATTCTAAAAATATCTCCCGGTGGAGACATTTCCACAGCAGCGTTTTCGCGAGATTATTGCGGAAATAACGACCCGATAAGGACCGCCGCGTAGGGTTCGGATAATCCCGCTCAGGAGCGGGGATTATTCTCGCGCAGGCAGGTGGGAACCCGGTTCTCTTGTTTTTTCCCGTTTTCGTACATCAATTTTTCCAGATGAAGCTGCTGGGGAATCGGGATGGGATATTCTTCAGTGAAGCAGGCCGAGCAGAAATTATGTCTGTCCATGCTCGTCGCCTTGAACATCCCCTCCTCGCTGATATAGCTGAGGCTGTCCGCTCCCAGCATTTCCTTTATCTGTTCCACGCTCAGTTGAGAGGCCACAAGCTCCTCCCGAGAGGCGGTGTCGATTCCATAGAAGCAGGGGAACTTGACGGGCGGGGAACTGACCCGCACGTGAACTTCCGTTGCCCCATTGGCCCTCAGCAGGCTGACAATCTTGCTGCTGGTGCTCCCGCGAACGATGGAGTCGTCCACCATCACGACGCGTTTTCCCCTGATGTTGTCGGAAAGCGGATTAAGTTTCATCTTGACGCCCAATTCGCGCATCTCCTGATTCGGCTGGATGAAAGTCCGGCCCACGTAACGGTTTTTTATCAGCCCGTCCACGAACGGAATGCCGGACGCCTGAGCGAAACCGATCGCTGCGGGCGTCCCGGAGTCAGGCACGCTTATAACGACATCCGCTTCCACCTGTGACTCGGCGGCGAGTATCGCGCCCAAGTTTTTCCTCACGGTGTAAAGCGTTTGGCCGAGCATCGTGCTGTCCGGCCTTGCGAAGTAGATGAACTCGAATATGCAGAGGGCTTCCCGTTGAGGCTTCGTGTAATCGACGGATTTGACCCCTGAATCGTCTATGATTACCAATTCGCCGGGTCTGATTTCTCTTTCAAACTGCGCTCCGATTATGCTGAACGCGCAGGTCTCTGACGCCACCGCCCAGTTGCCGTCTCCGAGCTTTCCGAGGCATAGCGGGCGGATGCCGAAAGAATCGCGGGCGGCGAATATCTTTCCTTCGCAGAGCGCGACGATGCTGAACGCTCCGCGCGCTTGCCTGAGCGAATCGGCGACCGCTTCTTCTGCGGTCGGCTTGTCCGACATCGCTATCATCTCCGCTATCACTTCGGTGTCCGAGGATGTCTCGAATTCGACGCCCTGTTCCTGAAGCTCTTCGCGAAGGGTTGCCGTGTTCACCAAATTGCCGTTGTGGGCGACTGCCACCTGACGGCGATATTTTGCGCCGCAGCTTTTTGAATGCCTTATCGTATTCGAGCCGGCAAGAATCGGCTGGGCGTTCACTTCGTTGCTTGAGCCGGTGGTGGAATACCGCACATGGCCCACCGCCATTTTCCCTTTGAGGAGCCTGAGTATTTTCTCGTCGAACACTAGGGTCACTAGGCCCATGTTCTTGTAACAGACGATTTCTTTGTCGCTGTATACGGCTATGCCCGCGCTCTCTTGTCCTCTGTGTTGAAGAGAGAAAAGCGCGAAATATGCCAGTCTGGCAACGTCTTTGTCTGGAGCGTGTATCGCGAAGACGCCGCAGGCGTCCTTCATTTTGTCTTGCTCAAACCCTGCTTTCATCTTCTACCTCGTAGGTCGAATAGAAATAAGGGGTCATCGCTTCGAACTCCGCGCCGCATGTGTCCACAAGCTTGTACGTCGGCAGCACATTCTTTTTTATTCTAATCTTCCGCATCTGGAATTCGTCCACGCCGAAAATCCGTCCTAACTGCGCGTCCGAGAATCCATACTGTTTTGCTTTTGTCAGCGCTTCTTTCGTCAGAGCTGCGATACCCTTGTTCGCGATTGATTCGATTTCCGCCTCGAAATCGACAATCTCCCGCATATTATAAAGAAACCAAGGGTCAATCCAACTCAATTTATGAATATTTTCCAGACTCATTCCTTTTTTCAGCGCGTGCTTCACGTACAGAATCCTGTCCGGGCCGGGCATTCGGAGTTTTTCCTCTATCTGTTCGTCCGTCGGCTCGGTTTTCAGGTCGTCCAGACCGCGCAGCCCGGTTTCCATCGAGCGCAATCCCTTCTGCAACGATTCTTTAAACGTTCTGCCGATAGACATCGCCTCTCCGACCGATTTCATCTGTGTGGTAAGAATTTGCGACGCGCCCGAAAATTTCTCGAACGTGAACCTTGGAATCTTAACCACGCAGTAGTCGATGGTCGGCTCGAAACAGGCCGGCGTCTTTTTCGTGATGTCGTTCGCTATCTCGTCTAGCGTGTAGCCGACCGCTAGTTTGGCCGCTATCTTCGCTATCGGGAACCCTGTCGCTTTCGACGCCAGCGCCGAGCTGCGGGACACGCGCGGGTTCATCTCAATGATAATCATTCTACCGTTGGCAGGATTGAGCGCGAACTGGACGTTCGAGCCACCCGTGTCAACGCCGATCTCGCGCAGGCACGCTATCGCAGCGTCCCGCATCCTCTGATATTCCCTGTCGGTGAGGGTCTGCGTCGGAGCCACCGTTATGCTGTCCCCGGTGTGAACACCCATCGGATCGAAATTTTCTATCGAGCAGATAATGACCGCGTTGTCCTTGCAGTCGCGCATCACTTCCAGTTCGTATTCTTTCCAACCCAGAAGGGATTCCTCGATGAGTACTTCATGAGTCATGCTGGCGGCAAGTCCGGACTGAACCTGCGCCTTGAATTCGTCCAAGTTGTAGGCGACGCCGCCGCCAACTCCGCCCATCGTGAAGCAGGGGCGTATTATCGCCGGGAACCCGACTCGCTTTATCGCGGCCATCGCTTCCTTGAGGCTTCCGACTTGGGAGGAGCGGGGAAGGTCGAGGCCGATTTTCTTCATAGCCTTCTTGAACAGGTCACGGTCTTCGGCTTTTTTTATCGCGTCTATTTTTGCTCCGATGACCTCGACTCCGAACCTGTCGAGAGAGCCTCTTTCTGCCACCGCGACCGCCGCGTTGAGCGCCGTCTGACCGCCCAGCGTCGGCAACAGCGCGTCCGGCCTTTCCCTCTCGATTATCTTCTCTATAACTTCCGGCGTTATCGGTTCAATGTAAGTGGCGTCCGCCATCATCGGGTCCGTCATTATCGTCGCAGGGTTCGTGTTGATCAGCACGACGCGGAATCCTTCAGCCTTCAGCACCCTGCACGCCTGCGTTCCGGAGTAGTCGAACTCGCACGCCTGCCCGATAACTATCGGCCCGGACCCGATCACCAGTATGGATTTTATGTCAGTTCTTTTTGGCAACGTTCTTTTCCAGAAGTTTGATAAATTCCCCGAACAGATATTCCGAGTCGCGAGGCCCGGCGGCGGCTTCGGGGTGATACTGCACAGAGAACGCGGGAAGTTTTTTGTGCCTGAACCCTTCAAGCGTTCCGTCGTTCAAGTTTATGTGAGTGATTTCAATTTTTTTCGGGTCAAGCGAGGCCGGGTCGATGCAGAAGCCGTGGTTCTGAACCGTTATCTCCACCGAGCCGGTTAGGAGGTTCTTCACCGGATGATTGGCCCCCCTGTGTCCGAACTTGAGTTTGAACGCGCTGCCGCCGAGGGCCAGCCCCAGAATCTGGTGGCCGAGGCAGATTCCGAACAGCGGCAACTCCCGCGAGAGCATCGCTTTCGCTGTGTTCACAAGATAGGGCAGGTTGGGGTCTCCGGGGCCGTTCGAAAGGAAGAACCCGTCGGGTTTCGAGGCAAGTATGTCTTCCGAGGCGGTCCCGGCGGGAAATACGGTGACGGCGCAACCGTAGGATTCCAGCAGTCGCAGAATGTTCCTCTTTATGCCGCAGTCGAGAGCCGCGACTTTGTATTTGCCTTTTTTCGACCATTTGTAAGGGCCTTCGGGAACCACTTCGCGAACCAAATCGCGCCCCACGATGTTCGGGGCCGTCCTCGCTTTTTTCACAAGGCTCTTCACGTTGAGGTCTTCGGTAGATATGACGGCAGTCATCGCGCCGGCGTCTCTGATATGTTTCGTCAGCGCCCGCGTGTCCACCCCCTCGATGCCGACCACGTTGTGTTTTGTCAGGAAATCCCCAAGCGAGCAGGTTGCCCGCCAGTTGCTCACTATCTTGCTGTACTCCTTCACCACGAAACCGCTCATCCATATCCGGGACGACTCGTGGTCTTCCTCGTTTATTCCGTAATTGCCGATAAGCGGATATGTCATAGCCACTATCTGGCCCCGGTAGGAGGGGTCGGTGAGAACCTCCTGATAGCCGGTCATGCTAGTGTTGAAGACAGACTCGCCGAAGCTTTCGCCCCGCGCGCCGAATCCCTCGCCGTGGAATGCTGTTCCATCTTCTAGCGCAAGTATCGCTTTCATAGTCACCGCTATTATACGGCCCGCGCGGGGCGTGTCCACATCCGCGCTCTACATTAAAATTAAACGGCAAGATAGGCTCAAAAAAACAAACGGCAATTTGCGAAATATGTTCTATTCGTCTATGAAAAATATAATTCAGCGGAGGCAAGCCCGGAAAAGAACTTGCCGTAATCGAGGCATGAAGCTCTTTTAGTTCCCGCACTCAGCCGCCAAGCCGTTCTAGGACTATCTTTAATATCCTTCTTATCGGTTCCGCGGCTCCCCACAGCAACTGGTCTCCGACGGTGAATAGTCCGAGGTATTCAGGCCCCATGTTGAGTTTTCTAATTCGTCCCACAGGAACTTCCAGCGTTCCCGACACTGCAGCGGGAGTGAGTTTCTTTCTTGTTTCATCCGGCTCGTTCGGAACCACGCTGACCCATTCGTTGGCTGACGCGATTATTCCGGTCAACTCGTCGAGCGGGACGTCTTTTTTCAATTTGACTGTTATCGCTTGGCTGTGGCTGCGCATCGCGCCCACCCTGACGCATATCCCGTCCACTGGAACCGGCGGATTCAGACCGAGTATCTTGTTGGTCTCGGCAAACCCTTTCCATTCCTCGCGGGTCTGGCCGTTTTCCATGAGGCTGTCTATCCACG
>ERZ795059.2011-NODE-2011-length-21723-cov-7.228771_pt1 | contig 21723 bp, 17 predicted proteins | sample MGYA00375143_ERZ795059 | MGnify/ENA primary metagenome ERZ795059 (study PRJEB30188, sample SAMN05720168) | activated sludge metagenome | isolation source: Anaerobic digester | place: USA | collected 2015-01-07 ... | reverse complement strand
TCTTTTTCCTTTTCGTCAATCGGTTCTGCTTGGCACATTTGGTGTAGAATGGCACAGATGCTTTCTTCATCATCGTAAATGGAAAAAGCGTGCTCATATTTAGCTATCGTATTTTTCGAAACAGCAGAAGTGATTAGTGCAACTGTTTTTAGACCTTTCGGTAGCTGTTGTGCGGTTCTTTCCGTTTCTATTTCAAATTGCGGGTTGATAATCAAGATATTGGGCTTCTGAATAGTCAATGTTTCGTGGAATAGTACAGGCGAAGCTATCTCGATGATTTGCAACCGCAAATTATCTATTCTGTTGAGTAGAGCGATTAGTCCGTTGCGTACAATGGTAGATTTTTCGGCAATGGCAACGCGGACGTATAGTTGATTTGCGTTCATCGATTTAAAATTTGTTTTTCAAGTTTCAAAATGGCAGGAATTAAAATAACATCTTCTATCATGCAATGATTGGTCAATTCCTTGTTACACGAAAAAATGTCCTCTAGAGCCGAATTCAGCAACAAATTATTCTGTTCGGCGGGATAATATTTTATGATGATATTTTTCAGTTCGGACAACCGTGCTTCTACGTGGCTGTCGTTCAATGGATGGTGTCCTTCTGCAAAAACCATTGCATTGTAGTTGTCTCTGCATTTCCCTTGCAATAGTTCGGTCATGTATTGAAACAATTTATGGTCTTCGTCGTCCATGTGGTGGCGCATTTCTAAAGCATATTCATCGAACGAACATAGGATGAGTGTTTGTATTTTTCCGTTTGCATCCATTTCCATTGCTTTTACCAATTTTTTGCGGATACGCGGCAAACGAAAATTCAGAAAATAATGATGCGAATGGCGCAGATAGTCTATTACAGAGGTTATGGAAATATTAGTTTCATCTTTGATATACGAAGTACCTTGGTGTATTACATTGACGATGCACAAAAAAGTAGCGCAATCAACGTTGTGTTTGTCGCAGACTTGTTGCACTGTCGCCTCTCCGAAACCCAATGGGATTTCAAAACGGTTGAGTACTTGCAGCATAGCATCATCCGAGCAAACGATATCACAAAGTTTGTCGGTAGGTTTGTACGAGGTAGGATTTTGTTTCATAAGTTATTGTTTTTTACAGCGTTTCACCATTTCGGGGTGTGTATTGATGTAGTAGTTCATCGCTTTGTAGCCGTATTGGTAAATTTCGCGATAGTTATTAAAATTGGCTTCGTTGTATTTTTGAATGGCTGCCGATTCGATGAGAAAATCGCATAACTCGCGACCCTTCAACGAATTTTGGTGCAGTGCGGCACGTATGGATTGTATCACTACGTCGCGTGTCCTTTTGAAAGGTCTGTTTTCTAAATAAGGCGTTACATCGACACCTATAAGTACACGGCATTGGTTGTGTATGGCTTGTGCCGGAAAGTTGTTCAGTGCGCCACCGTCGATATAATGCACGCCATCAATAATTTCCACTTCAAAAATGCCGGGGATGGCAGCTGAGGTGGCAACGTATTCTTTGAGTTGATTGCCGCTACCCACAATTTTGTAGGTACCGTTATCAATATTGCTGACACAGGCATAGAAATGTAGTTTGAGGCTGTCGAACGAGTTGTGCGGAATGAGTTCGGCGAATATTTTTTTAACAGCATCGTGGATCGACAATCCCAATTCGCCGACATGATTGTAGGTAATGAGATGACTTATTTTATACATTTTTCTTTCCGTTACCAAATCTAAAATTTTAAGTGGTGCAATGCCTTGTGCATAGAGTGCACCGATGATAGCTCCCATACTTGTTCCCGCTATGTGGGTGGGATAGATGCCGTGTTCTTCCAATGCCTGTAGGGCACCGATGTGCGCATAGCCCAATGCGCCGCCTCCGCTTAGCACTAAACCTATTCCTTCCTTTTTTTGTGCTACCGCCGTTGCCGTGATAATGGTAATTAACGTTACTAATGCGATGATTTTTTTCATGATTTCTTTTTCGTTAAAATGGGTTTCAATAATTGACCGGTGTAAGATTTTGTGCATTTTGCCACAGTTTCGGGTGTGCCTTCGCAAATGAGATGCCCGCCATTTTCACCACCTTCCGGTCCTAAATCGATGATGTGGTCGGCACATTTTATTACTTCCATATTGTGCTCAATGACAACTAAACTGTGTCCTTTGGCTACTAAATTGTCAAATGCTTTGAGCAGTACTTTTATGTCGTAGGTGTGAAGTCCCGTTGTTGGTTCGTCAAAGATAAAAAGCGTTGGTGTGTTGCTTTCTTCCGCCAAAAACGATGCCAATTTTACACGTTGGTTTTCGCCACCCGACAGCGTACTCGACGATTGTCCTAATTTTAAATAGCCGATACCGACATTTTGCAACGGCTTCAAACGTTTTACAATGCGTTGTGTGATAGCACTTTTGTCGGCTGAAAAAAACTCAATAGCTTGGTTGACGGTCATTTCGAGTATGTCGTACACATTTTTCCCTCGATAGTTGGCTTCTAAAACGTCCGATTTAAAACGGCGTCCGTGGCACACATCGCATGTCAGCACTAAATCCGCCATAAACTGCATTTCTACTGTTACTGTGCCTTCGCCTTGACAGGCATCGCATCGTCCGCCATCAACATTGAACGAAAAATGTGCCGGAGTAAAATCCATCTGCTTAGAGTAGGGTTGTTCGGCAAATAGTCGTCTTATTTCATCGTAAGCTTTCAGGTAAGTTACAGGATTGGAACGTGAAGATTTTCCTATGGGACTTTGGTTAACAAATTCAACGTTGGAAATGAGGTGAAAGCTGCCTTTTATGGTGTCCAAAGTGCCTTTTCCTTCAGCATAACCGTTCAATTTACGTTTCAGGTTGGAGTAAAGCACATCGCGTATAAGTGACGATTTCCCCGACCCGCTAACGCCTGTAACTACTGTCAGCACATTCAACGGAAATTTAACATTGATGTTTTTTAGATTATTTTGCGTAGCACCAATTACTTCAATATAGTTCGCCGATTTGCGTCGAGTAACGGGCAAATCGATGCTTTTTTCCCCTCTCAAAAAGTTCAAGGTGTGTGATTCGTCACATTTTATCGTGTTGAGTTGCGAAGTGGGTGATTGAAACAGTATGTTACCGCCAAGTCTGCCGGCGCCGGGACCAATGTCTATAATGTAGTCGGCTGCGCGCATAATGAGTTCGTCGTGTTCCACGACTACCACCGTATTGCCGATGTCGCGTAGTTGTTTTAGAACGCTTATCAGTTGCATGGTGTCGCGTCCATGCAAGCCGATGCTCGGTTCATCAAGTACGTAGAGCGAGCCAACCAGAGAACTTCCCAGTGATTTTGCTAAATTGATGCGTTGACTTTCGCCGCCCGATAGCGTGTTCGATTGTCGGTTCAGTGTGAGATAACCCAAACCGACCCGCATTAAAAAATCAAGTCGGGTAGTAATTTCGGTCAACAGCCGTTTGGCAGCCATCTGTTCGTGTTTGGTCAGTTTGAGTTGCGCAAAAAACGTTACCAATTCGGAAACAGGCAAATTTACCAATTCGGGAATTGATTTTCCGCCGACTTTTACCCACGAAGCCTCTTTTTTTAGGCGTGTGCCGCCACATTCCGTACAGACGGTTTTGCCGCGGTAGCGTGCCAACATCACTCGGTATTGAATTTTATATTGCTGTCCTTCTACCCATTTGAAAAAAGCGTTAATGCCTTGAAAATACTCGTTGCCCGTCCATATTAAATTTTGTTGTTCGCGTGTGAGTTGGTTGTAGGGTTTGTGTATGGGAAAATCGAATTTGGCGGCGTTGTAAATCAATGCTTTATTCCATTCGTTCATTTTTTCGCCACGCCAGCACATCACTGCTTCTTCGTAGATGGAAAGGTTCTTGTTGGGAATAACTAAATCGGGGTCAATGCCTATTATTTTGCCAAACCCTTCGCAAACGGGGCATGCGCCTGCCGGATTGTTGAAACTAAACATTTGCTCGTTTGGTTCTTCAAACAAAATGCCGTCGGCTTCGAATGCTTTTGAAAAAAGGTAACGTTTTGTTTTTCCGTTGTGTTCCACCACTACTTCGCAGGTGTTTTTGCCTTCAAAAAATGCCGTTTCTATGGAATCGGCAAGTCGGTTGCGCAATTCTTTCAAAGTGTTGCTGTCAATAATTACGCGGTCGATGACCAAACGCATCTTTTTTGGATTTTTGTGCAACTTTTCGTCGGCTGCCACTTCGGCAATGCGGAAAAATTCGCCGTCTATTTCTAATCTGCTAAAACCTTGTTGATTAAGTAATTCCAGATATTTTTGAAAAGATTGGTCGCTGTTCCAATCAAGTACGGTTTCCAAAATGGCGACTGTGCCGTTGGGTTGTTTGAGTATAAAATCTGCAACATCGCCTACGCTGTGTTTTTGAACCATTGTTCCCGAAACGGGCGAAAACGTCTGTCCGATGCGTGCGTATAGCAATTTGATGTAGTCGTATATTTCGGTGGAAGTGCCTACGGTAGAGCGCGGGTTTCCGCTGATAACTTTTTGCTCTATGGCGATAGCCGGCGGCAAACCTTTGATGTAGTCCACTTCGGGCTTGTTCATTCGCCCGAGAAATTGGCGCACGTAAGCCGACAGACTTTCTACGTAGCGACGTTGTCCTTCGGCGTAGAGCGTGTCGAACGCCAACGACGATTTGCCCGAACCGGAAAGTCCCGTTATGACCACCAATTGGTTGCGCGGAATTTGAACATCTACGTGTTTCAAATTATTGACACACGCATTTTTTATTTCAATAAATTGTTGCATAAATAGTTCCGTTAAAAAACGGATTATTTTCCGATGTTTTATTTTTTGATGGAAACAATTTGTCCCGTTGCGGGATTAAATTCCACTTTTACATCGGATTTGTTGAATAGTGCAGCAGGCAATGCAGCTATGCCGCCCAATTGTGGGGCAACTACATCCTTTTCTGCAAAAACAGTGTTATTATCGGTAATAACGATATGCGCTTTGCCCGGAACGGTATAAAAAATTCCGTTTTCAGAAGTGCGTTTGTCGTTGTTTTCGGCTACTTCTTGCCTAAAAACTTCGCAATTGACATATATCGGTGCGCCTGTCAAATTGTCGGAGGTTACAATACCTTCGCGGCGCGAAATTCGGAAAAGAACAGTAGCGCGTTCCGTTTTTTGCGGTTCGTATTCAAAATTGCGTTTTGTGGTACGCGTAGCAATTTTTCCTATAAATAAGGCAGTTAGCTCTCGTTCGTCGCTTTCCAATTTTGCAATCATCTCTTTTAATGCCGTTCCGTCCGGTAGCAGTTCATTTTCACCGGAAAGCAGGTTGGCTCTATTTTCGCGTATGCGGTAGATTTGTTTGGCAGCCAACTCTGCCATTTTTGGAATGGAATTAGCCATTAACGCTTCTTGACCGAGCAGATTCATACAAAAAACAGTATCTATCTCTTCCGACGCAATGTTCGGTTTGCGGTTGATGCGTTGGTTCTTTTCTATTGAAGTGTTTACTGCGCAAATAATGCCTTGTTTATCAAGCGTAACGAATGGTGCTACCGTGTTTGGCGCAACGATTATTTTAAAAGCTCTGTCATGGTCGGGACGCGCTATGGTGCGCAGTTTTACCGATTTTAGATTCCAACTCGTTTTGTTTTCCGTAATAAAATCCTTTACGCCAAGATACAGCCGTGCGTAGTTGACAAACGGACCTGTTTTTTGAATAGTCTGTTCCGCTTCCGCTTCTACATTTACCACCGTTTTGGGCAAATAATAGACAATGCCGTCTCCGATAGGGTCGTTTGGAAGGAAAGGTACGACATTTGTTTGAGAAAAAACGTTCAGTGTCGTAAACAACGAAGCGAAAAGAAAAGCATACTTTTTCATTGTATTTTGAATTTTAAAAGTTGATGATTTGCAAAAAACTAGTTTAATTATTCGCAAAAATAATAAAAATAACGATACCGTGTATTTGTTTTGTTTTAAAAATAGACCTTTATCTGGCGCAAGTTTACTTGCGCTAAAAAACCGTAGTGTTTAGCCCCTTCAGGGGGTTGGGGGTAAATAAATCCGTCAATTTATCAATTTGTAAATCATTTCACGCCGTTCGTCCCGTTGGTAAGCGATTAACGCGACAAACCGCATAGAGCGGTTGGTCGCAATCTGTAAATTTGTAAATTTCATTTAGGGGTAAATAAATAATGAAAGAGCCGTCTCAAAATAAGACAGCTCTTTACTGAAAAACTAATTTTTACAAAAACTTTTTATCGCACCACAACCTTTTCGATAGCGTTACCGATGCGGACAATATAAATTCCTGCGGGAACGGCAACCTGCCCTTCTGTTCCTTGAAGTGGAAGTGTGCGCACCAACATTCCCGATACATTATATATATGTGCTGTGAACTCTACAGCTCCCCCTTTAGGTGGTTTTGGGGCTTGTATCTCTATCACTCCCTTCCCGCCGCACACTTGGATGCCTTGTGAAGTGAGAGAAGTAAGCCCTGTACCATTAGGACGGATATAAACGTATTTCTTTGTTAGGGTAAGATTTGGAACTTCTATGCCGGGTGCTTCATCTCCTTCATTGAGCAAGGCATTTGAGTATATAGATACAGTTTCTGCATTAATGGCGGTCATTTTTTTTCCTAAAACTTCAAGCGTTCCATTGGTTATATGCAGTTCTTTACTAGCTATTCCTACATGAGAACTTGTGATTTTTAGCGAATTACAAGATAAGTTTCAGGATTAGACGATGCAAAAATTCCCAAACAGTAACCAGAGCTCGATGACTTCACATCCATATTCAACGACCCGTCTCCTGTAATGTTAAGCGGTATATCCGATTGATTGATAAGAATACCGGCATAATTCTTGGGGTAAGTTGAGTTCAAAATTTCATTCTCGTCTATCAAATTGATAGTGAGTGGTATTTCTGACAATATTGCTACTTCACCATCACCATCTGTTTTTCCTTTCGTTATCGTGGCACCGTTTAGCGTAAGGGTATTAGTACCGTGGATGTAGCTTACCGAGCCTGTGATACCTTCGCCTGTGATATTTGATGCGTTGGCTGAAGTAACCTCCACGCCACCGACCCAGAGAGGGTTAGCCATAATGCAAGCATAGTTTGTGTTTACAATATTTATGTTTCCATTATAATCCAAAACCTTCCAATTACGATTAGTAGCTATTGTATCACAGCAAGTAGAATCACCAGGGTTTGTTCCATTTGTTCCATCCTTAATATATATTCGCCCTTTATTACTTGCAGGTCTTATTGGTAATCGGTGAAAAAGATAGTCAAGCGCACAGGCAGAAAGATTATTACCAAAGCAACTCAAACTTTCTAACGCCGTAAGGTTGGTTATGTTCAAAAAAGAGAGATTATTATTAAAGCAATTCAAAAACATCAACGCCGTAAGGTCGGTTAGGTCCAAAGAAGAGAGATTATTATTATAGCAATACAAAGTTTCCAACGCCGTAAGGTTGGTTATGTCCAAAGAAGAAAGATTATTATTATCGCAAGCCAAATAAGTTAATCCACTATTATTAGAAACATTCAACCCTGTTATTTTACTACCATTACTAGAACAATCAAACTTATTAATATTTCCATAAACCCTCATTGTGCTAGCTTGTGCATAGTAGTTTTTAAAGCCTATCCAGTCTGTTCCAACAATAAGAGTAGTATCGTAAGTTCCGCATTCTACCTTTATTTGTGTATTTGCTGCATCAGCCTCAAGGTTAAGCTTTATCCACTTCCCTTGTTGTACTGTTAGCTCTATGTGGCGAGACATATTTTGCGCAATTGCAAAATTAGCAAACATCATTAGCCCTGCAAAGAGAGTAAAAAATTGAGTAATTTTTTTGGTTTTCATAGTTCTATTTTTTTAAAAAGTTAATTAATAGACAATAAAATAGCCCCGCACCTATTTGGCACAGGGTAAAACAAAGTCAAAATCCACAAAAACGTGAACGAATGTTAAATGCGGGGGGGGGGTAAAATAAAAACTACATTCGTACGAAATAATTCGGCAAGTTGTGCCGAAAAGTTTCCGTCAAGTCTATAAGTTGATTTTGCTTTCATCAGGCAGTTACATTTACGTTACAAAGTAACTAAAATAAAATGAAAACAACAAATAAATTTACAATAGCTAAATAGTGAATAAAATAGCTTTTATTGTGTAATTTTAGCTAATTACGCCCCAATTTACGGTTTGTCGGCGCAAATGTTCCAACTGTTGTTTCAATAGTTTGTTTTCCGATTTTTCCAATCTCGGGTCGGCATCAATCACCTCTTCTGCCACTCTTCGGGCAAAGGTAAGCATTTCGCCATCGCGCGATAAGTTGGTGATTTTCAAATCGAACGGCAGACCGCTTTGTTGCGTTCCATCCAAATCACCGGGACCACGCATTTTTAAATCTGCTTCGGCAATTTCAAATCCGTCAGTGGTATTTACCATTACTTCCAAACGCTTGCGGGTGTCATCGCCTATTTTGTACGACGACATCAGGATACAATAACTTTGTTCCGCACCACGACCTACTCTACCGCGCAATTGGTGCAGTTGCGAAAGTCCAAACCGCTCGGCACTTTCTATTATCATTACGGAAGCGTTCGGCACATTTACGCCTACTTCTATCACCGTGGTTGCTATCAAAATTTGGGTGGTTCCTTCCACAAATTTGCGCATTTCTTCGTCTTTTTCGCTCGGTTTCATTTTGCCGTGCACCATGCTGATTTTGAATTGCGGAAACGTCTCTTTCAACAACGCATAACCATCTTCCAGATTTTTAAAATCCAGATTTTCAGATTCTTGTATCAACGGATAAACAAGATAAATTTGGCGTCCGGCAGCTACTTGTTTAGCTATAAATCGGTTCAACGAAGCACGTTTGTTATCGTACAATTGGTAGGTTTGAATCGGCTTTCGCCCCGGCGGCAATTCGTCAATAACGGAAACATCCAAATCGCCGTAAACCGTCATTGCCAGCGTACGAGGAATAGGCGTAGCGGTCATTACCAAAACATGTGGCGGACAAACGTTTTTTGTCCACAATTTAGCGCGTTGCGCCACACCGAAACGATGCTGTTCGTCTATTATCACCAAACCGAGATTTTGAAAAACGACAGTATCTTCAATCAAGGCGTGCGTCCCAATGAGAATGTTTATTTTTCCTTCCATCAATTCCGCATGAAGTGTTTCGCGATCTTTCTTTTTTGTCGAACCGGTCAGCAATTGAACATTAAGTCCGATTTTTTCGCCCATTTTACCAATGGATTGGAAATGTTGATTTGCCAAAATTTCAGTCGGCGCCATAAGGCAAGCCTGAAATCCGTTGTCGATAGCCATTAGCATCGACATAAAAGCCACAATGGTTTTCCCGCTGCCGACATCGCCTTGTAGCAATCGGTTCATTTGACGACCGGTAGCCATATCGGCACGTATTTCGCGCAACACCTTTTTTTGAGCGTTCGTCAGTTCAAAAGCCAAATGGTTTTTGTAAAATCCATTGAATTTTTCACCGATGGAAGCAAAAACATAACCTTTGTATTTTTGCTCACGCAATCGATTTTGATAAAAAATACTGAGCTGAATATAAAACAGTTCTTCAAATTTGAGGCGTTGTGTGGCGCGTTCAAGTTCCTTCACGTTAGATGGGAAATGAATATGTACGATAGCGGTGTGACGCGACACAAAATTGTATTTTTTAATGATGGATTCAGGCAAAGTTTCGGGCAATGGAGCTTGAAGTTTTGAGATAGCCGTATAAATAAGTTTGCGGAGTGCTGCCGAATTGAGATAATGGCTTTTCATCTTCTCCGATGTGTTGTACAACGCCTGCAATCCGAGAACAGTTTTGGCATTGGCTTCCGTAAGAATATCTATTTCGGGATGCGCTATGTTTATTTTGGCTCCGAAACGGGTCGGCTTGCCAAACACCACATAATCTTGATTAATTCTATACTTATCTTCGATATAGCGTAATCCTTTGAACCACACCAATTCAATAAATCCCGTGCCATCGCCGAAAATAGCCACTAAACGTTGTTTTCGTCCTTCGCCGATTTTCTCTTTACGCACTATTCGACCGCGAAGTTGAATATAAGGCATCTCTTCATTTACTTCGCGTATGGTGTAAAATCGGCTGCGGTCAATATGTCGGTAGGGAAAATAGGTCAGTAAATCTTCAACCGAATAAATCGACAACTCCTTATTCAGCAATGCGGCGCGTTTAGGTCCAACACCGGGAATATACGTTATTTCCGTATCAAGATTCATTTAGATTTCAAAAGGGCTTCGCCTACGAGCAAATCGAAAAAAGACGTAATTTTGATATTTTCGGGATTTCCGGGTACAAGAGTAATTGCGCCACCGGCAGCTTCAACTACGCTCGCATCGTCGGTAAATGCAGGTAAAAACTCTTGTTCATAAGCTTTTAGCAACAATTCGGATTGAAACACCTGTGGCGTTTGAATGGATTTGTAGAGATTTCGATTGACCGTACGGCTACTTTGACCGTCAATTTTTCGCAAGCTCTCGGTAATATCGCCATAAGGAACCGCGGTTCCCTGTTTTTCGGCAGCAGCAAAACACCGCGCCAGCGTATCGGTCGAAACAAACGGGCGCACACCATCGTGGACTGCCACCAAAGAATTGCCCCAAATATGGCGTAAACCATTTTTAACGGAAAAGAAACGTTCTGCGCCACCCACCACTACTTCGTGCGGTATCTCAAATTTATAATCGGCACATAAATTCGCCCAATAATCCAACTGATTTTGCGGCAACACTAAAATAATATGAATGGAAGAATCGTAATGGTAAAAACATTCGATGGTACGCATAAGTATAGGCTTTCCTCCCAATACGAGAAACTGTTTGGGAATGACACTATTCATGCGTTTGCCTTTACCGCCGGCAACTATAATCACTTCCGTTTTCATCAACGCAAAAATTAATTGGTTCGCGACATGGTATAGTGCAACATATCCAGCAAAGCCGTTTTAGCCACCGAATCGGGGAATGTCGCTAACACTTCTCTGCCTTTTGCAGCGTATTCTTCCATTTTACGAGCAGCCATAGCACAACCGTCGTATTTATCTACCATTTTTTTTATGACCGCCACCATTTCGTCCGAAACGGATTGTTTTTCAAGAAAGCGTCCAAACTCTTCCTGCTCTTGCTCCGTAGTTTTGTCCAAAGCACAAATAAGCGGCAGCGTTATCTTGCCTTCGCGAATATCATTCAAAATCGGCTTGCCAATATGCGCTTGCGAAGTATAATCGAAAATGTCGTCTTTCATTTGGAAACAATAACCCATATATTCGCCGAAAATTCGCAACTTTTCTACTTTTTCGTTCGATGCGCCAACAGCTAAAGCTCCCATTTCCAAACATGCCGAAAATAATGCAGCCGTTTTGTACTGTATAATTTTAAAATAATCAGCTTCCGAAGGCAAACAGAAACTTTTTTCCAATTGCAACAGTTCTCCTTCGGCAATGCGTTTTCCCAAATTCACAAAAATTTCCAATGATTTGGAACCGCATAACAACACAGGCTGTATCGATTTCGTCAGCAACAAATCGCCAACCAATACCGCCGTTGTATTACCAAACATAGCATTAACCGATTGGTGTCCACGCCGTTCCAATGTTTCGTCCACCACATCATCATGAAGCAAACTGGCAGTATGCAGCATCTCCAACGCCACAGCCGACCGCCAACTGTTTTCGTTTATTTCTCCGCACAATTTACCGGAAAGAAGCACCAACATAGGACGAATTTGCTTCCCTTTTTTATTTTTGATAAAAGTAAAAACATCTTGAATTAGCTTGCTGTCAGCCACCAAAGAGTCGGAAAATCGTTGCTGAAATACCGCAAACTCTTTTTCAACAACTTTCCTTATGCGTAAAAGGTCTTTATCCATGTTTAATTGGCACTTTTGTCTTGAATTTACAAAAGTAAACAAAAAACAACAAAAACGGAAATTTTTGTACAAATACAATTTGAACGGAGAAAATGAAAATATCAAAGTAAAACAAAAGCCACTTTCAAAAGCGGCTTTTATACAACGACATTATCGTTTCTCTATCATGTTGAAGTTGGCGGCTCAGTTCATCAAGCGACTCAAATTTCCGCTCATCACGCAGCCGTTTTTTCAATCGCAATGTAACAGGTGTTCCGTATATATTTCCCTCAAAATCAAGTATATGCACCTCAACGGTTTGACGGTCACCCGCCACGGTTGGTCGCACACCAATATTCAACATTCCTTTGTGTTCTTTGCCACACACATCCACTTCAACAGCATAAACACCGTTTCGAGGCACCAATTTTTCGGCTGGCAACGTTAAATTTGCCGTTGGGAAATTTATTTGCCTTCCTATTTGACTACCGGACGCCACAAATCCCGTCAGCGTATAATCCGCACCCAATAAGCGATTGGCATTTTCTATATCACCCTGTTGCAAATAATCGCGAATTTTTGAAGAACTAACAGCAACCTCTCCCGATATGAACAGCGGGCAAGCGTCCACCTCCACGCCCATAGTTTGCCCCAAAGCAACATAGTCGGCAAACGTAGATAACTTATCGCTTCCAAAATGATGGTCATAACCCATCAGCAAACGCCGCACACAAAATCTATCACGCAAATCGCGCAAAAATTCGGCGGAAGTTTTTAAAGCCAATTGATAGTCAAAATTCAGCATCAAGCAATTTTGCAAACCCAGCTCGGAAAAAATCGCTAATTTTTCGGACGAAGTTGTTAGTAGTTTAATATCTGAATTGGGAGATAAAATACGTTGAGGAGAATCGGCAAACGAAACAACTAAGGATTCCAAACCAAATTGTGCGGCATATTCATTCAATCGGTTTAACAAAAAACGATGCCCCAAATGAACACCATCGAAAAAACCAATGGTGGCAAATCTGTTTTTATTTGGTCTGTTTGTATCGGAAAGAATATTCACTTCAAAAAAATATTAATTCACAAAGTTAAATAAAAAAGAGATTATCTCAAAAACCGAGAAAATAACGCCTGAATACTTAAAAATTGACGCATATTTAACCGAATACGAAAAAATAAGCTATTCTCAGGCGTTCAAATCAGGGTGAAAATGAGCGTAAATTATTGATGCTTTGTGATTTCCGACAACTTTTTCGATGTCCGATTTTTCCGCATTCCTGAGACGTTTCATACTTTTAAAATGCTTCAACAGCTCTGTTTTTGTTTTTTCGCCAATACCTTTCACAGAATCCAACTCCGAAGCAGTTTGCGACTTGCTACGTTTGGCACGGTGGAATGTAATGGCAAATCGATGCACTTCATCCTGTACCGATGCCAAAAATTTAAACATAAAATCGGTCGGTTTCAGTCCGATTACCTTCGGGGGAAAACCAAACAATAATTCGTTGGTGCGATGCTTATTGTTTTTAGCCAAGCCGGCAATAGGAATTTGCAAATTCAATTCATCTTCTACAACTCGACGCACTACTTCCATCTGACCTTTACCGCCGTCGGTAATTATCAAATCCGGCAATGGAACACCTTCATTAATCATACGCGTATAACGCCGACGCACCACTTCCTGCATCGAAGCATAGTCGTCAGGTCCAACCACTGTTTTGATAATGTATTTTCGGTAATCTTTTTTCGACGGCTTCGCTTTTTTAAACACCACACACGCCGCCACCGCATTGCTGCCGCTGATGTTCGAATTATCAAAACATTCGATGGTTTGAGGCAATTTCGGCAAATGCAAAGTAGTTTGAATCTCTTTCATCAAACGCATAGCGCGTTGGTCGGGATTCAACTTTTCAGCCTGTTTCAGTTTTTCGAGTTTATATTGTCGCACATTTTGCAACGACAAATCCAACAATTTCTTTTTATCGCCGCGTTGCGGAACTATCATTTTCAAATTTTCGTCGATTAAATCGGGTAAAAATGGAACTATCACAATTTTTGAAGTGCTGCGAAGCCGATTGCGCAATTCCAAAATTCCCAAAGCTAACAATTCTTCGCGAGGCTCGTCCATTTTTTTCTGATATTCTATTGTAAATCCCTGAACAACAGAGCCTTTAGCAATTCTAAGAATGTTTATGTAAGCAGAATGTTCATCGTCGTCGTAAGAAAAAACATCTAAATTATCATCATTAATAGTGGTTATTACCGTTTTAGCCTGATATTTTATAATGGCATCGTACTTTTCTTTCAATTGTTGCGCTTCTTCAAAACATTGTTGCTCTGCTAGTTCACGCATTTGAACCAACAAATAATCAGTTATTGTATGGCTGTTACCTTTGGCAATTTCTTTGATTTCATCAATCATTTTTCGGTAATCGTCTGCCGATTGTAAACTTTCGCATACACCCATACAATTGTGAATATGGTATTGCAGACAAACTTTAAATTTTTTGGTGAGTACGTTTTTTTCATCCAAAGGCAACCGACACGTACGAATGGGATACAATTCACGTATCAATTCCAAAAGTGTGTCGAGCATCCATACCGAACTGTAAGGACCGAAATAATCGGCACCTTTTGTTACTGTGCGAGTTTTGAACACTCGCGGAAATGCTTCACACGTAATACAAAGCCACGGATAAGATTTGCCGTCCTTCAGCAGAACATTGTAGCGGGGTTGGTATTTTTTAATGAGATTATTTTCGAGCAGTAATGCTTCATTTTCCGAATTGACTACAATATATTTCAGGTCGTGAATGTGGCGCACCAATATATTGGTTTTGACGGAATCGTGCACTTTATTGAAATACGATGATACGCGCCGTTTCAAATTTACCGCCTTTCCAACGTAAATAATTGTCCCTTCGGAATTGAAATATTGATAAACTCCGGGGCTTTCCGGCAAAGCAGCTATTTTATGTTTCAGCGACTCATTCATATCAACAAACACACATTTTCTAAAAAATTTCCCTACTAAATTTTAAAGCAAGAATTTTTTAGAAATCTCTTCAAAAAAGGAAAGAATATAATGGGTTGGTAAATTTTTGATTTAAAAATGTATCAACGATTCCACAACAATATCATCGTCAAACAAATCGCGACCTTTTAAATCGTCCAATTCCACTAAAAAATTGACATAAATCTTCTTCACACCAAACTTACGTACCAATTCGCAAGCAGCCTTCATGGTGCCACCCGTAGCCAAAAGGTCGTCGTGTATCAACACCACATCGTTTTCGTCCAATGCGTCTTTGTGCAATTGAATGGTATCGGTTCCGTACTCTTTGGAATAGCTCACTTCCACCGTTTCGGCAGGTAATTTACCCGGTTTGCGCACCGGCACAAATCCCACGCCCAATTTATTTCCCAATACAGGTGCCAAGATAAATCCGCGCGATTCGATACCGACAATCTTCGTAATGCCTTTATCTTTATAAAGTTTGTACATTTCATCCTCGAAGAATTTCATGCACGCCGGATTTTTGAACGCTGTAGTTAAATCTTTAAACAAAACGCCCTTGATAGGAAAATCTTTTACATTACGAATTTCCTTTTTTACCTCTTCTATTGTCATAGTTTTATTTGTTTTATAATTGTTCCATGTGGAACAATTGTGATTAATTATTCTATTTTTGTTCCACGTGGAACAATTTAACGCCCCAATAATACCAAAAGCACATTAATATCATTGGGCGAAACGCCCGGAATTCGACTTGCCTGCCCTATTGTTTCGGGTTGAATTTTTGTCAGTTTTTCTCGAGCTTCGGTCGATAACGACAAAATTTGCTCATAATTAAATTTATTCCCGATACGGATATTTTCCAAACGGTGAAGTTTGTCAGCAATCGCTTTTTCGCGCTCTATATAACCGGAATATTTTATTTGTATTTCGGCTGCTTCTATAATTTCTTCCCTACGATTTTGTTCTATTTGAGAAAGTTTTTCGGCTAAATCGGGCAAAACAGTTTTTAAAATGGAAATATTTAACTGTGGGCGTAAAATTAAATCGTACAATTTGACGGATTGTTTCAATGGAACCAAATTTTGACTTTCCAAATAAGGATTGATTTTTTTCATTTTTACCGAGTACGATTTGGTGTAGTTTATCAAATCATCGACTGCGGCATATTTTGTTTTCATCAAATTATAACGTTCTTGAGTGGCTAAACCAATGCGGTACGATTTTTCAGTCAAACGTTTGTCTGCATCGTCCTGACGAAGTAAAATACGGTATTCGGCACGCGATGTAAACATACGATACGGCTCATCAACACCTTTTGTTACCAAATCGTCGATTAAAACACCGATATAGGCTTCATCGCGATTAAGAATAAATTTATCTTTACCGTTAATTTTTAAATGTGCATTAATGCCGGCTATCAAACCCTGACCGGCAGCTTCTTCGTAACCTGTAGTACCATTGATTTGACCGGCAAAAAATAAATTTTTCACCAACTTGGTTTCCAAAGTATGCGTCAGTTGTGTCGGGTCGAAAAAATCGTATTCAATGGCATAACCCGGACGATAGGCTTGCGCATTTTCTAAACCCGGAACAGTTTTCAAAGCTGCAAACTGCACTTCTATAGGCAACGATGATGAAAATCCATTCAAATAATATTCTTGTGTAGTCTCGCCTTCAGGTTCCAAAAACAACTGATGTTGCTCTTTATCGGCAAATGTTACAATTTTTGTTTCAATGCTCGGACAATAACGAGGTCCAATACTTTGTATCTGACCATTATACAAAGGAGAATCTTTAAGTCCGCTCCGCAAAATAGAATGCGTTTCGCTATTGGTATAACTAATCCAACAACTGCGTTGTTTGAGCGGTCGCGGTTGGTAGTCGAGAAACGAAAACTTGTGAAAATCATTATCGCCCTTTTGTTCCACCATTTTTGAAAAGTCGATAGTGTTACCGTCCAATCGAACAGGAGTTCCGGTTTTCATACGATCAACTATAAAACCACGCTCTTTTAATTGTTCCGTTATTCCGTAAGCTGAAGGTTCTGAAATACGACCACCATGAATTTGAGTGCGACCAATATGTATCAAACCATTTAAAAAAGTACCGTTTGTTAAAATAATACTTTTAGCATAAAAATCTACATTCATTTCCGTACGACAACCTATCACCGTATCATCTTTAAAATGCAATTGAGTCACCATATCCTGCCAAATATTCAAATTTGGTGTCTTATCCAACATTTCGCGCCATTTTGTTATAAATTGCATTCTATCATTCTGCGAACGCGGACTCCACATTGCCGGACCTTTGGAATTATTTAACATCCGAAATTGTATAGTTGTAGCGTCTGTAACAATTCCCATATAACCCCCTAATGCGTCTATCTCTCTCACAATCTGACCTTTAGCTATTCCACCAATAGCCGGATTACAACTCATTTGAGCTATTTTATTCATGTCCATTGTTATCAGCAGAGTTTTAGAACCCATATTAGCCGCAGCACAAGCTGCTTCGCACCCTGCATGACCGCCACCTACTACAATGACATCGTAATTAAACAACATCTTATTCTGTTTTCAAAAAAGTAAAAAGCAAAAATACTCATTTTTTATTACAAATACAATTTGGTAAAAAAGTTGTTGAAAAATTGTTGTTTACTTTTTAAAAATAAAAGAATAACTATTTTTGCAAATTCAAATTATTCTATCATGTAATGAAATTTTTTGAAAAAACAATAGATAAAGTAAAATTATTAGAAATAGTTATCAACGGGTTATTAAAAGATAAATGAATATTTAAACTGTTATAAATGAATGGATTAAATTATTTAATAAGGTTATAAACATTCTATTATTATCACCATTCTTATTTTAAAATTTAATTTTTTAATATATTAATAATGAATAGTTGAAAAGCACTCAATTCATCTGTTTTTTTACAGATATTTTTCTGATACATTTTTTATATAATAAACTAACAACTAAAAAAAACATTTTAGAATTACATATATATATAAGTAATAAAAATAGAACTATTCAAAATTCCAAAGTTCTCTATGGGCGGAGTTCACTAATCCTAAATCATTACAATGACAAAGTAGTTAATATAATGAATCAAGAAATTCTACGAAAAATGATTTTTACAGCCATTTATGCAATTAGAAATCAGAAAAAATAATATCAAAAGGTTAAACAAAGGGTTTTATCTTAAAATTAAGAAGATATAAAAAATATGTAATGTTTTAAATATCAATTAGTTATGATTTAAAATATATAAAAATTGATTGTTTTATAAAAAATGATGTGAAATTGTGGTAATATTTTGTATATTTGCACGATAAATAGCATTTTGCATATTACATAACCAATAAAATTTTTTTTAGTATGAAAAAACAATCAATTTTTGCTCTGTTTATGGTAGTTTTTGCCTTGTCGGCTTGTAAACCACCAAAAGAATTTCTTCAAAATCTAACAGTTACTCCTTCTCCGCTCGAAAGTCATGCCGGAAAAGTGGAAGTTACTATTGACGGAAATTTTCCTGTAAAGTATTTTACAAAAAACATGATTTTGACGGTTACTCCGGTTTTGAAATCTAAAACTTCGGATGCCGTATTTAAAGCTGAATCTGTTGTTTACCAAGGTGAAAAGGTAAAAGACAACAATCAGGTTATTTCTTACAAAATGGGTGGAAAATATAGCCAAAAAGCTGTATTTAATTATGATCCCGCTATGGAAAGCTCTGAATTATGGCTGGAAGTTCAATGTAAAATTAAGAAAAAAGAATACACTTTACCGGCTGAAAAAATTGCTGACGGTGTAAATATTACTCCTCTTTTGGTTTCAAACAATGCAGGAACAGGCGATTTGGCTGCGCAATTTGAAGCTGACAAATTCCAACGCATCATACAAGAAAAACAAGAAGCCGAAATTCGTTTCTTAATTCAACAATCAGACATCCGCAAATCGGAAGTTAAATCAGAAAGTGTTATCAACTTAACCAAAAAGATCCAAGAAGCTAAAGAATCTCAAAATTTAGAAATGAAAGGATTGGAAATTTCTTCGTATGCTTCTCCCGACGGTGGTATTGAACTGAACGAAAAATTGGCTGAACAACGCGATAAATCGTCCGTTAAATTTGTAAACGACGAATTGAAAAAATTGAAAGCTGAAGTTACTATCAGTTCTAAATTTACTGCTCAAGACTGGGAAGGTTTCCAAAAATTAATGGAACAATCGGACATACAAGACAAACAACTCATTTTGCGTGTTTTATCAATGTATTCTGACACTGAACAACGCGAAAAAGAAATCAAAAATCTTTCGGCTGCTTACAAAGTGATTGCTGACGAAGTATTGCCGCAATTGCGCCGTTCAAAAATGACCTTATTAATAGATGTAATTGGTCGTTCCGACGAAGAAATTGCTTCATTGGCTGCTCAAAAAAGCAAAGACCTTTCTGTAGAAGAAGTTCTTTATGCTGCTACATTGACGAACGATTTGAACCAAAAAGCTGAAATTTACTTGTTAGCTACCGAAAACTATCCCGAAGATTTTAGAGGATTTAATAATTTAGGTGCTGTAAAATATGAATTGGGACAAATAGATGAAGCCGAACGCAGCTTGGCAAAAGCATTGGAACTGAATGCTAAAAACATTAATGCCAATTTTAATACCGGTTTGGTTGCATTGGCAAAAGGCGACGATGCTAAAGCTGAAGAATATTTTGGTAATGCCGGTGGCGTAGGTTCTGCACTCGATTGCGCCAATGGAGTTTTGGCTATTAAAAAAGCCGATTACAAAAAAGCAGTTAGTCTGTTTGGAGCTTCGAAAATAAACAACGCAGGTTTGGCTAAAATTTTGACGAAAGACTACACCGGAGCACGCAATGTGTTGGAAAGCATTGAAAAACCGAACGCCACTACCAACTACCTGTTGGCTATAGTAGGCGCACGCACCAACGACCGCACTTTGGCTTCGGACAATTTGAAAAAAGCTGTTGAGCAAAACGCCGACCTGAAAGCAAAAGCTGCTAAGGACGTAGAATTTGCCGAAATGATGAAAGACGAAAACTTCGCTGCCATCGTTAAATAAAAGGCTTTTTATAAATATGAAAATAACCACTCAAAAAAACGGGTGGTTATTTTTTGTTTACACGTATAACTTTTAAAATAAGGAGGAAAAAATGAAAAAATGGATAAAAAATAATTTAGTTAAAGTGATTTTAATTTTATTGATATTATTAACTTTTGGTGGTGTACTGTATGGACATTGTTGTTCTATTATAGATTGTCCATCTATTTATATTTTTATTTTAAGTGTAGCAGCTTCGGGTTGTTGGGCAATGCTACTATGTAGTTTAAGACCATATTTAAAAATAGAAATAGTTTCGGATAAATCGAATAATTATAAAATATATGTTAAAGTTATAAATAACGGTTGTTCTGATGCAGTTAATTTACGTATAGAAGCAGCTTTTGTAAAAAAAGACGAAAAAAAAGACATAACATACCATTTAAAACCAAACATGGAAGATTTTCTTATATTACCATCGAAATACCATAGCATAAGCGAAGAATACTTTAGAATTTTTTCAATAACAGATAAGAAAGGTAAAAGGTTTGAAAATGCAACAGGATGTATTACTGAAAAGCTGGGTATTTTGCGCATACGCGTACATGCTTATCATAGTTTTAGTGGTTTTGGAAAAGCGTTTGAACAAAAATTTAATTGTGATTTTAAAAACAAGAAATTTACTCCAATTAATTAAAAATACTTTTGTTTTTTTTAGCGCAGAAAAAATCTGCGCTTTTTTTGTGTCAAAAAATTTGTAAAAAAATAATAGAGTCTATTTCGTTCACTAAATGGAATTTTGCATTTCAAAAAGTAATACTGATTATTTCAATACTTTTGCGTATATTTGCAAGTAAAATTTACTAATAGAATTGAGCTAATGAATGATGACAAAAAATTAATTGCGGCTATTATAAATGGCATGCAAGAGAAAAAGGCGAAACATATAGTTACCATTAATTTAACAAAAATAGATGCGCCGTGTCGCTATTTTGTTATTTGCGAAGGTTATTCTAAAATTCAGGTAGCTACCATAGCCACTTCGATAAAAGACCGCACCAAAGCAGAAGTGAATGAAAAGCCGTTTGCCGTGGACGGATTTGAGAATAGCGAATGGATTGCAATGGACTACGGCACCATATTGGTACATGTTTTCATAAAAGAGTTGCGCGATTTTTACGATATAGAACATTTGTGGGAAGATGTAGAAATAGACGTTATTCCCGATTTAGATTAAAAAATTATGGAAAAAAAGAATCAAAATATCCAGAAACCAACAAAGCCGTTTAAGCCAAGATTCAATTTTTATTGGGTATATTTGGCGTTATTGGTATTTTTCTTAGGGTCGCTGTTTTTCAATCCCGAAGGAGCCATGCGCGAAGTGGCTTATTCTGTTTTTGAAAAAGCCTTGCGAGACGGTTGTGTCGAAAAAATAACCGTTTACAGCGGTAAAAATTTAGTGGAAGCTAAAATCAGTCCAAAATGTTCCGAAGAGGTTTTTTCGAAAAAATTCGACGAAGAAAAAGTTCCTATGGCAAAAGTGCGGATTTTGTCGTCCGACGAGTTCCAAAAACTTATATCCGAACTACAACAAAAAGAAGTATTTACCGGCGAAATGAGCATAAAAGAGGGCAAGGATTATTGGGAAATATTTTTCTATTCGATACTGCCGTTTTTGTTGCTGATAATGTTTTTTGTGTTTATGAGCCGTCGAATGGGTGGCGGTTCCGGCGGCGGAATTTTCAATG
>ERZ795059.2007-NODE-2007-length-21760-cov-6.749413_pt1 | contig 21760 bp, 14 predicted proteins | sample MGYA00375143_ERZ795059 | MGnify/ENA primary metagenome ERZ795059 (study PRJEB30188, sample SAMN05720168) | activated sludge metagenome | isolation source: Anaerobic digester | place: USA | collected 2015-01-07 ... | reverse complement strand
CTCTGACCCCGCCGAAACCGCCGACCGAAGGTCTCCGATTTCGGTTTTGTTAGCAGTTCTTACTCTAACAGGCCTGCCAGGTCCTCGTAGACGCCCACCAAGGCATCATAACAACGGTCAAAAACTGGCATGATTCGCTGGTAGACGGCTTGGTTGGCTCGGTTCGGCGAGACCACGTCGTCCACGCGTACAAACCGATCGATGACATCGAAGCTGTCGAACACGCCGGCCGCCACTCCACCGACGACCGCCGCGCCCATCGACGTGGCTTCTTCCAAGTAGTTCAGCTTCTGGATCGGGCAGCCGTACACGTCGGCCAGGATCTGCCGCCACACGGCGCCTTTGGCTCCGCCGCCGATCACGGTCACCGCCTCGATCGGGACGTGCTGGCGGAAAATGTTCACGATGATTCCCAGGTTCATCGTGATCCCTTCCAGCACGGCCCGCAATAGGTCCTCGCGGCGCGTGGCCAGACTCAGGCCGATGAAGGCGCCCTTCGCTTTGGGGTTCCAGCGCGGCGTCCGTTCGCCCAGCATGTACGGCAGGAAGATCAAGCCGCCGGCGCCGGGCGACGAACGCTCGATCTGTTCGTTGATCAACTCGTACACGTCCCTCTCGGTTTCGCGGGCCTGACGCTGTTCGAGCGTGCAGACGGTTTCTTTCAGCCAATGATAGCTCGATCCGGCCGCCTGCATGGTGCCCGACGGGTGCAGGTAGCCCGGCACGCAATGGGCCCAGTTCATGGTCCGCATCTGCGGGTCCACGATCGGTTTGTCCACGGTCAGCGCGATCCAGCTGGACGAACCAAGATAATTATAGGCGGAGCCCGGTTTGACGCAGCCCACCCCGACCCCGGCGCAGCTGCCGTCGCCCCCGCCCACGGCGACCGGGGTGCCGGCTCGAAGCCCGGTCGCGGCGGCGGCATCCGGCGTGACCGTGCCCAGGATGTCCGTCGACGGCCGAGCGGGAGGAAACAGGCGGAGATCCAACCCCGCCAACTCCAGGACCTGCTCCGACCAGCAGAAGCGGTTCAAGTCAAAGGCGTTCGTCCCCGACGCATCGCTGTAATCCGTGGCCGCCTCGCCGGTCAGCCGCAGATTGATATAGTCCTTGGCACACAACGTCTTGTCGGTTTGGCGGAAGACGTCCGGTTCGTGGTCCCGGACCCACATCAGCTTTTCCAGGGAATAACTGGCGCTCACTCGGTGGCCCACGATGCGGTAGAAGTCGGCCATACGGATCCGCTGCAGGATCCGCAGAGCCTGCTCGTCGGCCCGTTGATCGCAGTAGATGATGCTCGGACGCAAGGCACGCCCCTGCGCATCGACCGGCGTGCAGCCCATCATCTGGCCGCTCAACGCGACGCAGGCGATCTGACCCGGATCGATGTCCGCAACCAGTTCTCGGGTCGTAGTGCAGACGGCCCGCCACCAGTCGTCCGGCTCCTGCTCGGCCCAGTTGCCGTGAAAATACCGCGTCGGATAGCTGCACGTGCGGCTGGCCACCAGCCGCCCTTCGTCCGTGAACAGGGTGGCCTTGTTGCCGGAAGTGCCCAAGTCGTGAGCCAGAAGGTGAGTCGTCATGGTGATGCCTGAGGTGCTTTTCCTTCTAGTGCGTCGTCAAGGCTACGAGTTGGGGCCGCTCACAACCCCTTCCATTCCAAATAGGACAACGTGAACGGCTTGTCGTGCTTGGAGTTGACTTTGTCCGGTCCCGTGACCATGTCAAAGCAAGTGACGACCAGCTTGCCGTCCCACAGAATCGGCTCGCCCGGCTGATCCAGCCCGCCGTCGCTGCCATCCCCGTCGGAGCTTTGCGCCAGGACCGTAATGCGCCCCTGCGGGTCGACCTTGCAGACGGCGTTGTTCGAGAAATCAGCGACGAAGATGTTGTCCTGGCCGTCGATGCAAATTCCGTCGGTCGTCCGCATCTTGGCCCGAACCATCTTGGCGGGGAAGTCCGGCGCGGACATCGGCGTGGCAAAATCGGTCTTGGCGAAAACCGTGGCGCCGGTCACGCGGCCCTGGGCGTCGAACGTCACTTTGTGCAACGCGCCGTCGCCAAAGTTGCCCACGAATAAGTTCCCTCGGCTGTCGAAAGCCAACCCGTCAGCACCGTACTGGCAGTCGCGGTTGCTGGTGACCAGCGTGACCAGCAGGTTCCGATCGTCCTGCGAATTCGTCACGGCGATGCCTTCGTCATCCAGGCGGAAGCGATACACGCCGCTGGCCAGCAGTTTGTCCTCGGGATGGATATCGGGCACCGGCCGGACGCGTATCTTGGGCAGCAAGCTGACCGTGATAAAGACGTGCCCCCGGTGGACGCGAACGCCGTTGGGATGGCTGATCCCGTGGGCGACTACCGTCGTACGTTCGATCCGGCCGTCGCGAATCCGCAGCCGCAGCAACCGGCCTTGATTCAGTTCGCCGTCCGGTCCGTTGCCGGTCGGCCAGTTCTGATTGTCGCAGACATACAAATCTCCGTCGGGTCCAAAGGCGATGCCCATCGGGCAAGCTCGACCGGTCTCGGCCAGCGGCGGCACATTGACCCACGGGGTCACGCGGCGCTGTCGATCGATGCGGATCAGGCAGCCCGGCTGTGCGGCGTCGGCAAAGTTGGGACAGGCCACCACCAGGTTCCCGTCCGCGTCGATCGCCATGCCGTCGGGCGTGGGGCAGGCGTCCGGCAGCGACACCAGCAGTTGCGGGCGCAGGCGTCCCTCTTGGGCAAAGCCGCCTTGTAGGAAGAAAACGCCAAACAGCGCGATGCAGATCAAGCCGCAGGACAGGGGCGTTCGTGGTCGAGGCATCGTTGTGTTCCTTAAAGGTCCCTTCGGTCGGCGGTTTCGGCGGGGTCGGAGACCCGCGCCGAGCAGTTTCGTTAGCGATTCTCAGCACCAGTTCTACCTGCGCCCGCGGCGTCTTTCCATCCCGCCTGGCACAGAATTGGTGTCCCGGAAAGATCGTCACCATGGTGCTCTTGTTTTCCAACGCTCCGGACGTCATGCTACCGGAGATCTCACCCCACGAGGAGCCTGCCTGATGATGGAACGATTTGCCCTGCTGGCCTGGCTGACGGCGTGCGCCGCGCAGGCGGCCGAGCCCAACCTCTATGGCCGGCGCGAAACATGGGCCGAGAGTGTGTTGGCCACCCGCCAGAACGTGGCTCGGCTGCAAGCGCAGAATCTCAAGCTGCCCGCAGACGGTACGGACTGGGCAGCCGTCTGGGAAGATTTGTATCGGCGTTTCTGGACGGACTGGCCGGAAACCGACTGGCTGCTGCAAGATCGTCCGTTTCGTACGCCCACAGATGATTCCGACGCGCAACGGCACTTCGGCTGGTTCTTCGAGGCCAGGCGAGACGCGGGACTTGAGCAGCAATTGATTCGCCGCGTGCTGGACGACTTGGGCGACGCGGGCCAGACGCTGGCGCCCCGTCTGGAAACGTTGATCCAAGCCGCGACGTCGCCCGATGATCCCGCCTGGCTGAACCTGTACGTTGACGCTTGCCGCCTGCGCCGGGCGGTACGACTGCGGTCTCTCAGCGGCCAAGTGCCGCAGTTCGTGTTCACCAAGCACTATACGCTGGGCGGCTCGCACTACGCCTACACGGAAGGCCAGTCGGATGCACAAGCGGAACGTCATTTCGTCCCCGGCTCGGCCCTTTGTCTGGCGTGCTGCGACGGCGACCAGCCGCGTGTCGAGACGCTGATCGGCGATCCGGGCGGCGTGATCCGCGATCCGGACGTGTCCTACGACGGCCGCCGCGTGCTGTTCGCCTGGAAGAAGTCCGACCGCGAGGACGACTACCACCTGTACGAAATGGACTTGGAGTCGCGCGTCATCCGGCAACTGACCCACGGCCTGGGTGTCGCCGACTACGAGGCCATCTACCTGCCGGACGGCGACATCATTTTCAACTCGACCCGCTGCGTGCAGATCGTGGACTGCTGGTGGACCGAGGTCAGCAATCTGTACCGCTGCGACGGCGACGGCCGTTTCCTGCGGCGGCTGACGTTCGATCAGGTCCACGACAATTATCCGACGGTCACGGACGACGGCCGCATCCTGTACACGCGTTGGGAGTACAACGATCGCGGCCAGATCTATCCGCAGCCGCTGCTGCAAATGAACCCCGACGGGACCAACCAGTGCGACTTCTACGGCGGCAACTCGTGGTTTCCGACCACGATTCTGCACGCCCGCGGCGTGCCTGGGACTCAGAAAGTGGCGGCTATCGCCACGGGGCACCATTCGCGGCAGACGGGCAAACTGATCCTGATCGACCCGGCGAAAGGCCGCCAGGAGAACGCGGGCGTGCAGTTGATCGCTCCGGTCCGCGACACGCCGGCGGTGAAGATCGACGCCTTCGGCCAGAAAGGCGAGCTGTTTCAATATCCGTACCCGTTGAGCGAGACCGAGTACCTGGTGACCTATCATCCCGTTGGCTGGCGCTGGGCCGAAGGTGCGTTCGGGCCGCGGTTCGGGGTTTACTGGATGACCAGCAGCGGGGCGCGCGAGCGGCTGGCGGACGATCCCCGCTTGCCTTGCAGCCAAAGCGTTCCCGTGCGGCAGCGCACCACGCGCCGGATGCGTCCCAGCCTGGTCGATCATCGCCAGACAACGGGAACCTTCTACGTCCAGGACGTGTACGCCGGGCCGGGCTTGGCAGGCGTTGACCGAGGCACGATCAAGACGTTGCGCGTGGTGGCGTTGGAGTACCGCGCGGCGGGCATCGGCTCCAACCGCAACGCCGGGCCGGGCGGCGGGGCGTTGATCAGCACGCCGGTCGCCATCGGCAACGGGACGTGGGATCCGAAATGGATTCTGGGCGATGCCACCGTGCGCGAAGACGGCTCGGCCTTTTTCGAGGTCCCGGCGCGGACGCCGGTGTATTTCCAACTGCTGGACGAGCGCGGCCGCATGGTCCAGACGATGCGCAGCTGGTCCACGCTGCAGCCGGGCGAGAACGCCTCGTGTGTGGGCTGCCACGAGCACAAGAACAGCGGCCCCGTGGCCGGCCTGCCACTGACGCAAGCCCTGGGCCAGCGGGCGGAAGCGCTCCGTCCTTTCTACGGCTCCCCGCGCGGGTTCAGTTTTCCTCAGGAGATTCAACCGATCCTCGATCGCCAATGCGTCCGCTGCCACGACGGCCGGACGGACGTGCCTTACGAACTGACCGCGCGCGGGGCGGAAGACATGCACGCCAAGCGGCGCTGGAGCCAGTCGTACCTGGCCTTGACGCATGCCCGCGAGGACAAGCCGACTGAGGGACTGTGGCGGGGCGACGCCGGCCACGCGATGGTCAACTGGGTGAGCGCCCAATCCGCGCCGCCCATGCAACCGCCGTACGCCGCCGGCGCCAATCGCAGCCGCCTGATCGAACTGCTGGAAGGCGGCCACGAGGACCTGCGGCTGTCGCGCGAGGAGTTGGACAAACTGTCCGCCTGGATCGACCTGGGCGTCCCCTACTGCGGCGACTACGTGGAAGCCAACACATGGACGGACGAGGAGCGAGCGAAGCACGAACGGTACTCCGCCAAACGCCGGCGACTGGAAGAGGAAGACCGCCGGAACATCGCGGCCTGGCTGCGGCAGAGCAACGGCAGCCAGGAATAGGCATTCCGCCCCTGCTTGGGCGTGTCCGCAGAACCGGGAGTCCAAGGCTGATTGACAGATTGACACGAGTCATGCGGCTGAGTACCGTGCCCACTGGCAGGCAACTGTGCGCGGTGACCAGTGGCTCGCGGTTCAACGAGAATGCTTCTTTCTCGACCGCGCCCGGCATAACAGGGAGTACGAAGATGAGCACTTCCAATCGACTTGGAATCTGGCCGGCAGTTCTGGTGATCCTCGCGACGACGGCGGGAGTGGCCGCCGAAGTGCCGTCGCCGGACGGCGCGGCAGCACTCGAACAAGGCTTCGCGCAGCCGCCCGATACCGCCCGGCCGTGGGTGTATTGGTTCTGGCTCAACGGCAACATTACCCAGGAGGGCATCACCGCCGATCTGGAGGCGATGAAGCGGGTGGGCATCGGCGGCGTGCTGATCATGGAGGTCGATCAGGGCGCTCCCGTCGGACCGGTCGATTTCATGAGCGACCGCTGGCGAGAGTTGTTCCAGCACGTTGACGCCGAGGCCCGGCGATTGGGACTCGAAGTGAACATGAACGACGACGCCGGCTGGAACGGCAGCGGCGGGCCGTGGATCAAACCCGAACAGTCGATGCAGGAAGTGACCTGGACGGAGACCGAAGTTGCCGGCCCGCAGCGTTTTGACGGCGTGCTGCCCCAGCCCAAGGCCACCGCCGGCTTCTATCGCGACATTGCCGTGCAGGCGTTCCCGGCGGTGGGCGAGTACCGCATCCCGGGCATCGAGTCCAAGGCGGCCTTCCAGCGGCGTGGCGGTCACAAGCCCGCCAAGGGTGAACTGGCGCCGCAAGACATCATTGCCGACAACGCCGTCCGCGACCTCACCGCCGGCATGCAGGCCGACGGGCGGCTGGCCTGGGACGTGCCGCCGGGCAAGTGGACGGTGCTCCGCATCGGCCACACGAGCACCGGGGCACAGAACGCGCCCGCACCGGCGTCCGGCCGGGGACTGGAGTGCGACAAACTCAGCCAGGCAGGCATCGAAGCGGCCTTCGCGGGCATGATGGCGAAGCTGGCCGCCGACACGGGGGCGCCGAGCCGCCGGCCGGCCGGCGGGCTGGTCGCAACCCACATCGACAGTTGGGAGAACGGTTCGCAGAACTGGACGGCGAAGATGCGCGACGAGTTTCGCGCTCGCCGCGGGTACGACCTGATGCCGTTCCTGCCGGTGTTCACGGGCCGCGTGGTCGGCAGTTTGGAACGTTCGGAACGGTTTCTGTGGGACGTGCGGCGGGCGATTTCGGAACTGGTCATCGAGAACTACGCCGGCCATTTTCGCTCTCTGGCCAACGACGGCGGCCTGCGGTTTACTGTCGAGGCTTACGGCGGCCCCTGCGACTGCATTCCCTACGGCGGCCAGGCGGACGAACCGATGGGCGAGTTTTGGACGCCCGGCGGCGGTGCGCTCGACACCTGCCGTGGGATGGCTTCCGCGGGACACGTCTACGGCAAGCGGATCATCGGCGCCGAGGCGTTCACGTCGGGCGATCAGGAACGCTGGCGGGAACACCCCGCCGTACTCAAGGCCCTGGGCGATCAGGCGTTCTGTGAAGGCATCAACCGCTTCGTCTTCCACCGCTACGCCATGCAGCCCTGGCTCAACTACCAACCCGGCATGACCATGGGGCCGTGGGGCCAGCACTACGAGCGGACTCAAACCTGGTGGGACCAGTCGCGGGCGTGGCACGGGTACCTGGCCCGCTGCCAGTTCCTCCTGCGGCAGGGCCTGTTCGTCGGCGACATCTGCTACCTCCAGCCTCAGAACTCGCCGGCCGGCTTCGGCCGCCATCCGCGCGCCGGGCACGACTGGGATGAATGCACCGACCACGCCGTGCTCACGCGGATGTCGGTCCGCGACGGACGGATCGTGCTGCCCGACGGCATGAGCTACCGCCTGCTGGTGCTGCCCGAATCGCGGACGATGACGCCGGAACTACTGGGCAAACTGAAGGAACTGGTCGAAGCCGGCGCCACGGTGCTGGGCCCCCGACCGCAGAAATCGCCGAGCTTGAGCGGGTATCCGCAGTGCGACGAGGAGGTGCAGCAGTTGGCTGCCGAGTTGTGGGGCGATTGCGACGGGCAACGCGTCAAGGAGCGGGCCGTGGGCCGCGGGCGGATCGCATGGGGCGTGACGCCGGAGAAGCTGCTGCAGAAGAGCGGCATCCAGCCCGACTTCACCTGCCCGCTGCCGTGGCGGTTCCTGCACCGCACGACGGACGCCGCGGAGATCTACTTCGTGGCCAACGGTAGGGATTTCGAGACGACCGCCACGTGCGGTTTCCGTGTCGGCGGCAAGGTCCCGGAGCTGTGGTGGCCGGAGAGCGGACGGATCGAACCCGCCGCAGTCTGGGCATCGCAGGCGGGCATCACTCGCGTCTCGCTTACGCTCGGCCCGCACGGCTCGGTGTTCGTCGTCTTTCGCCAGCCGGGCGGCCCCGGCGATGCGCTCGCTGCGGTGCGCCGTGATGGCAAGCTGCTGCTCTCTGCGGCGATCGAACCGCCGCCGAAGATCATCGTCCGCCAAGCCCGCTACGGCGTGCTGGATGACGCGCAGCGCACCCGCGACGTCACCAAGAAAGTCCAGCAGCGGATCGAGGAAGACAATCGGTTCCCCGTCAGCGCGATGGCCGAGGACGACGACCCGGCCTTCAAGGTCCTCAAGACGCTGGTCGTCGAGTACACGGTCGACAACCGGTCGCTACGAGTCACCGCCCAGGACGGCGAAATGATTCACCTGAATCCGAACGGAGTGAATGCTCGTGTCGAGAAGGCCCGCTACGGCGTGCTCGACGATCCCCAGCGGACCCGCGACGTGCGCGACAAGGCCCAGCGGCTGATCGACGCCGGCGAGAGCAGTTTCCAGGTCGCGCGGATGGCCGAAGGCGACGATCCCGCGTTCGGCATCGTCAAGACGCTCGAGCTGGACTGCATCATCGACGGCCAGCCGCTGCACCTCACCGGCACCGACCCGGACACCGTGGACCTGGCGATCGGTCCCGTACCGCCCGGCGCGATCGTGCAAGTGTCCCGCGACGCGGATGGCCGGCTGCGGCTGGTCGCACGCGAGCCGGGCGAATACGAGTTGGTGAGCGGCGCGGGCCCATCGCGGCGTGTGAAAGTCGATGCCGTCCCGCCGCCAGGGCAACTTCGTGGCCCGTGGGAAGTCCGTTTTGATCCCCAGTGGGGCGGCCCGGCCAAGCCGGTGACTTTCGACAAACTGCAAGATTGGAGTCAGCACACCGACCCGGCAATCCGCTACTACAGCGGCGCCGCAACCTACCGCACTACGTTTGCATCCAAAATCGAAAATCGAAAATCCAAAATCGCTCTCGATCTCGGCCAAGTCGCCGTCATGGCCGAGGTGAAGCTGAACGGCAAGGACCTCGGCATCCTCTGGAAACCGCCGTTTCGCGTGGACGTGACCGACGCGCTCCAGCCCGGCGAGAACTCGCTGGAAGTCAAGGTCGTCAACCTATGGATCAACCGCATGATCGGCGACGAGCAGCTGCCCGAAGACAGCGAGCGGAACCCCAACGGCACCCTCAAGGCTTGGCCGCAGTGGGTCCTGGAAGGCAAGCCCAGCCCCACGGGCCGCTACACCTTCACCTCCTGGCGGCTGTGGAAGAAGGAGGCCCCCCTGGCCGAATCTGGCCTGGTAGGTCCCGTGACCCTTCAATTCGCTGCGGAGGTTCCGCTTCCTTGAACACCGAGCGCGTGACGATGGCGCCACCACTCGTTTCCGCCCAGATCGCTCGCTGCTGTGTATCGCTTCGTTCGTCGCCAGCCAGCCTCCTGCTCCTGCTGCAAGGCAGTGGTTTTCGACGCAAGTCATCCGTACAATGAGAGCTGACTGAACTGCACTTGGTCCGCTTGCAGGAGGCTGCCCCATGATATCCGAAGAATCGAAGGCCGTGGCCGAAAAGGCGCGGCGAATTTACGAGTCCCGCTACCGTGAGGAGATGGAACGGAAGTACCAAGGCCGGTATCTGTGCATCGAGCCAACATCGGGCAAGTATTTCCTTGGAGACACTTTCGACCAAGCGGTCAACGCGGCCGCCGACGCCTTTCCCGACCGGCTGACGCACACGCTACGCATTGGATACTCCGCGGCCCTTCACCTGGGAGTTCTGATTCAGTGAACGGAATTGTCGATGAGTCACTCCGGGCTTTGCTCGATGTTCCTGTGGCAGCCGCTGAGGCAGACGACAGAAGTTCGTTGCGGGTGTGGATCGACACGGCATTCAACGGGGGCCTAGTCATCCCGCGCCAGTACGTCGAGCGGCTGGGATTGAAACAAGCATCAACAACAGCGGCCCTTCTTGCCGACGGCCGTTCGATCGATCTGGAGACATTCACCTGCTATCTCGACTGGTTCGGCGAGAGATACCGGACGCAGGTCGTTGCGAACGATGGCCAGTTTCCACTGCTGGGGACCATCTTGTTGGCGGACAGGAAGCTGACGATCGACTACAAGGCGAAGACGGTGACGCTAGAGTAGTCGCAAGGAACGGTCAGGCCCCCATTCGCCGCGCAGGTTCCGCTGCGTTGAACGTCAAGTTGTGCACCAACCGCACCTTAAGAACCGCTAACAAAACCGTTCGGCGCGGGTCTCTGACCCCGCCGAAACCGCCGACCGAAGGTCTCCGATTTCGGTTTTGTTAGCGGTTCTTAGTCTCGGCGAACACGACTGGTTCTTTGTCTGGCCGAGTGCTCGATCATGTTTTCAAGGTGCGGAGTGACGGAGATGGTTTCCCAGATCCGAACATGCCATTCAAGCCGACGAAAGCTGGAAAGACGGGACCGCGGGAATCCCCCAGGTTCTTCCATTTACCTCTTCGGCGGACAACTCGGCCAACTTGGCGCGCCGTCGTCCCACCTCCAGGATCAATTTCCTCAGATTGCCGCCGGTACACGCCCACCGCCACTCGGTGCGGATTTTCTCCAGACCTCGCAACAGGAATGGTCGCAGTCCCAAGACCTATGCCCGCGGACCTCCCGATCTCTTCTTACCGGCCGTTGCGAGCATTATACAGAACACGTATTTTGATGCAAAAGCAACTACCATACATAAGTATGAATTAAATCGACAGTTCGCGCGTCTGCCTGGCAGTCCCCAATGGTCCATCGAAAGGTCTGCGTCATGAAGCTTCTGGCGATTAGCGATGTGTACATTCCTGCCGAGTTCATGCCCCAGGGGTTCGCGCCGCTGGCCGAACTCGGAGTGGAGGTCGAGGTGCGTCGGTGGGAGCATCCGACGCTGGTCGACCTGCAGCAGGCCAATCTGGCGATCGAACAGGGCGGTCCGGACGCCGTGCCGCTGCCGGCGCACGTGACGGAGGGCATCGCCGACTTTGACATCGTTTGCGTCCAATTCGCGCCGCTGGGCAGCCGGTTGATCGAATCGGCTGCCGCGCTGCAAGTGATCGGCGTCTTGCGGGGCGGGACGGAGAATGTGGCTGTGGATGTGGCCACGCGGCGCGGCATCAGCGTGCTGAACACGCCGGGCCGCAACGCCCGCGCGGTGGCCGAATGCGCCCTGGGGCTGATTTTGAGCGAAGTCCGCAATATCGCCCGCGGGCATGCGGCGCTGAAGTCCGGCCGCTGGACGCGCGACTTTCCCAACCGGGACTCGATTCCCGAACTGAACGAGAAAACCGTGGGACTCGTCGGCTACGGCGCCGTGGCCCGGTTGCTGGCGGGCTACCTGCACGCCATGGGCAGCCGCATTATCGCCTACGATCCGTTCGTCAGCGGCGATACGGCGCCGGCGCAGATGGTCGATCTGGAAACACTGATGCGCCAGTCGGACGTGATTTCGATTCACGCCCGACTGACGGCGGAAACCCATCATCTGGTGGGCGAGAAACAACTGCGGCTGATGAAGCCCACCTCCGTGCTGGTGAACACGGCCCGCAGCGGCCTGGTCGACGAGCCGGCCTTGATCCGAGTGCTCCAGGAGCGGCGCATCATGGGCGCCGCGTTGGACGTGTTCGACGTCGAGCCGCTGCCGGCCGATCACCCTTTGGTCCAGTTGGACAACGTAACCATCGTCCCGCACATCGGCGGCAGTTCGCTGGATGCCTTCCGGGGCAGCCCGAAACTGATGGCCGGTCATCTCCGCCGCATGCTCCTGGGGCAGGGCCCGCTGCCGGTGGTCAACGGCATCCAGCCGCAGCTGCGGATGGTGTGAACTGCGTTCTGTCTCCTGAACCCAGGCATCTGCGAAGCTGCAGGCCGCTGTCCAAAGCGGTGACAGGGCACCGCACTCCGAGGATTGGCTCCGCCTTTTCAAGTTATTCAGAAGGGGGCTTTACCGGATTCGAATCGCTGTGCCCCGTGTTGCACAAGGGCCGCGTTTGCTACACTTTTCAACATGAACACAAACAAGAGCTTCGACTGCGTGTTGTGCGGATCCTGCGTGGTGGACATTCTCGTCCGGCCGGTGCCGTTGGACGCGCCCATCGGCGGCGGCAAACTGCTGGAGGTCCAACCGATCGAGGTCACCACGGGCGGGATCGTCTCCAACTCGGGCATCGCCATGGCGCGGCTGGGTCTCAAGGTCGCCGCCTTCAGCTACACGGGCAGCGATGACTGGGCCTCGGTGATCCGCCGGAATCTGGAACAGGAAGGCGTCGACACGCGCTGGCTGCTGCCGCATCCGACGGGCGCCACCAGCACGACAGCGGTGCTGATCGACCCCAGCGGCGAGCGGAGTTTTGCGCACTGCGTGGGCGCGCCGCGGCTGATGGACAAGGCCCACTTCCTGAAGCACTTGGACGTGTTCGCCCAAAGTCGCTTGACCTTGATCGGCTACTATTCCCTAATGCCGCGGCTGGAGCCGGACTTGCCGGAGATCCTGCAGGCCATCCGCGACGCGGGCTGCCAGACGGCTTTGGATGCGGCCGGCAGCGGCGGCGCGATGCAACCGCTGGACCGGATCTTGCCGCACCTGGACGTCTACGTGCCGAGCCGAGCCGAGGCCGAGCATCAGACGGGTGAAACGGAACCGCGGCGGATCATCGATGCGTTTCGCGCGTGCGGCGCGCCGGGACTGCTGGGCGTCAAACTCGGCAGCGAGGGCGCGCTGCTCAGCCCTGCCGCCGGACAATACGTGGATATTCCCATCGTTCCCCCGCCGGGGCCGGTGGTGGATACGACCGGCGCGGGCGACGCCTACTATGCCGGCTTGCTGACGGGCTTGCTGCGCGGCATGACCGTCGAGCAGGCCGGGCGGCTGGCGGCGGCGACCGGCGCCTGCTGCGTGACCGGCTACGGCGCGACGGCGGGGCTGAAAGGTTTCGCGGAAACGGCGCGGCTGGCCGGGCTGGAGGGCGTGGATTATGCCACGTTTCGCGAAAAGGGGACAGGACCCTTTTGCCGGAACGGCCCGTAGGGGGCTTCGCCCAAAAGGCTCCTGTCCCCTTTTCGCGAAACTCCGTTTAGATCTGAACCAACTTGAACAACTCAGCACAAGGAGAAGAATCATGGCAGGTGACTATCGTTTTTCGTTTGGCCCTTGGAACATTCACGAGGGCGCGGACCCCTTTGGGCCGACCGTGCGTCCGTCGATTCCGTTCGCACGCAAGCTGAAGATGTACAAGAAGCTCGGCTTCGACGCCGTCCAATTCCATGACGACGATGCCGTGCCGGACATGGAGAAGCTGACGCCGGCCAAGATCCGCAAGGAAGCGGCGGCCATGAAGAAGATGATTGCGGCCGAGGGCCTGGTGGCCGAATTCGTCGCCCCGCGGCTGTGGGAGAACCCGCAGGGCATCGACGGCGGATTCACCGCCAACGATCCGGCTTGCCGCAAATGGGCCAACGAGCGGGCCAAGCGGTGCATCGATATCGCCAACGGCCTGGGCACCAAGCTGATCGTCCTCTGGCTGGCGCGCGAAGGCACCTACATCCGCGAGTCGAAGAACGCCATCGAGGCTTACCGCTGGTTGCTGGAATCCATCAACGCGATGCTGGAATACGACGACAAGATCGAGATCGCGATCGAGCCCAAACCGAACGAACCGACCGACCTGGCGTACCTGCCCACGATCGGCCACGCGCTGGCGATGGCTCAGCAGACCGTCGATCCGAAACGGGTGGGCGGGTTGATCGAAACGGCGCACGCCCTGCTGGCCGGTTTGGACCCGTCGGACGAGATGGCGTTCGCCCTGTCGATGGGCAAACTGTTCAGCGTCCACCTGAACGACCAGAACGGACTGAAGTACGACCAAGACAAATCGTTCGGCGCGGCGAACCTGCGCGCGGCGTTCAACCAAGTGCGGGTGCTGGAACTGGCCGACTATCCGTCCACCGGCCGCTTCGTGGGCCTGGACGTCAAGGTTATGCGGACGCAGAAAGCCGACGTCGCGACGAAGCATTTGTCCAACAGCCGGGCCGTGTTCCTGCGGTTGCTGGAAAAGGTCCGCACGTTCCCGAACGACATCGCCAAGGACTGCATCGCCGCCCGCGATTACGAAGCGCTGGAGATGCTGGTGCTGGAGCATTTGATGGGAAGTTAGGAGATAGCAATGGACGCAGCAAATCGTCGCACTTTCTTGGGCGCCACGGCAGCTGCCGGAACGCTCGCCCTGGCTGGGCCCGTACACAGCAGTACTCGGGCGGAGGCGGACAAGACGCTGAAGCTGGGCGTGATCGGCGTCGGCTGGTACGGGATGGTGGACGCCAAAGCGGCGCTGAAGGTCGGCGGCGTCGAGGTGACTGCGGTCTGCGACGTGGACCGCGAGCACCTGGACCAGAGCGTCGCCGAGCTGGAAAAGCTGCAAGGCAAGAAGCCGCAGACGTTCAAGCTGTACACCGAGATGCTGGAAAAGGCGGACCTGGACGTCGTGGTCATCGCCACGCCGCCGCACTGGCACGCGCTGCAGTTGATCGCTTGCCTGGAGCGCGGCCTGGATGTGTATGCCGAAAAACCGCTGGCGTACGATATCCGCGAAGGCCGGGCGCTGGTCGAGGCGGCCAAGAAGCACTCGGACCGCATCGTCCAGGTCGGCTTCCAGCGGCGGCAGAGCCAGGCTTGTCGCGACGCGGCCGAATTCATCAAGGCGGGGAAGGCGGGAAGAATCGTCCAGGCCGACGTGCAAATCCACTATCGCACCGGCACGCTCGACGCGACTCCGCAAGAGCCGCCGGCGTCGCTCGATTGGGAACTGTGGTGCGGTCCTGGACCCAAGATCCCCTACAGCCCGCAGGTCGGCCACAAGAACTGGCGGCTGGAGAAGACCAGCGGCCACGGGCACCTGGTCGACTGGGGCATTCACAACATCGATGCCACGCGGATGATGCTGGGCCTGTCGATGCCCAAGCAGATTACGGCCGCTGGCGGGCTGTACTGCCTGCAGGGCAAGATTACGACGCCGGACACGCTGACCGTGCATTTCGAGTTCGATCAATTGCCCGTCGTGTGGCGGCACCGGCTGTGGGGAGCGACCGAATGGGACCCGTCGGTGAACAACGGCATCTTCCTGTACGGCGACGAGGCCACGGTGTTCGCTTCCGATCAGCGGTGGGTGGTGATCCCGAAGGACCAGCCGGCCCAGCGCCAGGAGAACATCGTCCAAAGCGACCTCGGCCCGCTGCACATGGCCGACTTCCTGGAGTGTGTCCGCACCCGCCGACCGCCGGCGTGCCCGGTCGAGGAAGGCTACAAGTCGACCGCGACGGTCCAGCTGGGCATGATCGCCTACGAGTCCAACTCGGTCGTCCGCTGGGACGAAGCGACGGAGCAGATCGTCGACAATCTTGAGGCGTTCAAACTGCTCAGGCGGCTCTATCGCGCGCCGTACGTGCATCCGTACGGAAAGGGGTGAGGATACCCTTGGCGTTTTTTATTCTGGCACGGCCTACGTGTTGGCCGTGGCTCCCGCGGGCACGGCCAACAAGGCCGTGCCACAGTGAGCGGACACGGCCAACAAGTAGGCCGTGCCACAGGAGCTGACCGCCGTCTTCACACGTCGCACAGCCGGACGGCTTGCGTCAGGCCGGCCAGCGGGTCGCGGGTGGGAATGAACTCGTGGCCCACGAAGCCCTGGTAGCCGATGTCCAACAGGGCCTTCATGATCGGCGGGAAGTTGATTTCCTGCGTTTCGTCCAGTTCGCAGCGGCCTGGATTGCCGGCCGTATGGACGTGTTTGATCGCCTCGCCGCACTGGCGAATGCGGCGGATGACGTCGCCGTCCATGATCTGGACATGGTAGATGTCGAACAGCACGCCCAGACGCGGCGAGCCGACCTGCCGGATGATCTCCATGCAGTAATCGACGTGATCGCCCTGGTAGCCGGGATGGCCTTTCATGGGGTGGTCGGTGGCGCGCGTGTTGAGGATCTCGATGGCCAGGTTGATCTTTTTCTTTTCCGCGTAGCCAACGATTTGCTTGAAGCCGGCCACGCAGTTTTTTAGGCCCTCGTCCGGGTCGATCACGCGGCGGCCTGGGGGCAGCTTGCTCAGGTCCGGGTTGGCACCGTGGTTCCACTCGCCGGACTCTTCGGCGTAGCCGGTAAACGTGATCACCGTCTTGAAGCCCGCCTCGACGCACTGGTCGATCCGCTGCCGGAGCATCTCGATACAGCCGGGCTGGTAGCGCGGGTTGTTCATGCCTTGGACGAACAAGTGGCTGTTGCTGATGGCGCAGGTCAAGCCGAATTTCTTCACCGTGGCAAATTGTTCCGGCTCCAGAAGTTCGATGCTCTGGCAGCCCAGATCTTTGGCAACCTGGCACAGCTGCTCTAGGCTCCAGTAGTCCGCGAAACACCACGGCGCGACGGATTGCCTGATGCGGCCTTTGACGACGGCTTTTTCGGCTCGGACCTCGGCGGCGGCGGACATCCGAGTCCAAACGCCGGCGGCGACGGCCCCGCCCGCGGCTTGCAGCAGTTGACGGCGATCGAGCGGCGCAGATGTGGAACGTGGTCGTTGGTTCATGGTCGGTACCTCGATGACTGTACTGGCATAGTCTTCCCCAGGCGTGCTAAAGTACACTGGCAGTGGCGGGAAAGCAAGTCACGGGAGCCGGAAGCCATGCCAATCGAGCAGTTAGGGCCGTATCGCATCGAGCGTCTGCTGGGACGCGGCGGAATGGGCGCGGTCTACGAAGGCGTCCATCAGGAAACCGGCCAGCGGGCCGCCATCAAGGTCTTGGCCGAGACCCTGGCGGCCGATGCACGCTTCCGCGCCCGTTTTCAGGGCGAGGTGGAAGCCCTCAAACGGTTGCGGCACAAGAACATTGTGACCCTGCAGGGTTACGGCGAGGAAGAGGGATTGCTGTACTTCGTGATGGATCTGGCCGACGGTCCCAGCTTAGAGGCGGAACTGCGGTCCGGGCGGAGGTTCACTTGGCGCGAGGTGGTGGACCTCGGCGTGCAGATGTGCGCGGCGCTCAAGCACGCCCACGATCACGGCGTCATTCACCGCGACCTGAAACCGGCCAATCTGTTGTTGCTCGCGGACGGCACCGTCAAGCTGACGGACTTTGGCATCGCCAAGTTCTTTGGCGGTTCGAGCTTGACGATGGCCGGCAGCATGATCGGGACGCCCGACTACATGTCGCCGGAACAGATCGAGGGCAAGCCGGCCACGGCGCGCAGCGACTTGTACAGTCTGGGGTGCGTCCTGTACGCCTTGTTGTCCGGCAAGCCGCCGTTTGCGGGCGGTTCGGTGACGGCGGTCATGGATCGAGTCCGCTCCGAGGTGCCCGCTCCACTGCGGCTGGTCGCTCCGCAAACGCCTCAGGAACTGGACGACATCATCGCTCAGCTGCTCAGAAAGAACCCGGACGAGCGCGTGGCGACCCCGCAATTGTTGGCCAACCTGCTGCAGGCGATGCGGCACGCGTTGGTTCTCCAAGAAGAGGCCGCCAAGTCGTCTGCCGTTCTGGAGGTGGATGACGGCACGACCGTCGTGGGTGACGTGGGGCAGTCGCCGGACCAGGAGGCAAGCGGAACGCTCACTCGGGAGCCATCGCGTCCGCGAGGCACCATCGAGGACGATTCCCGCGGCGGACCGAAGTTGCCTGCGCCGACTTCCCCGCCGGAACCAGCGGAAGCCGGCTTGGACGAAACCGTCGAATACACGCTGGAAGAACAAGCCGAGTTCGATTCAAGTGCCCAGCGCAAGACGCACTACACGCCCGTCTCGGATCGCGATTGGCACAGCGTCATGCGTGCGGCGGACGACGAAGCGGCCGTCCCCCGGCAGCGGCTGACCATCGCGCTGTTGGCCATCGCGCTGCTGGCGGTCGCGTCGTTGATCGTGTACCTGTCCCTGCCGCTGTCCGCCGATCAATTGCACGACCGCATCCGTCAAACAAGCAGCCAGCCTGCCCAGCGCGACCGCTGCTCGCAGTACATCGCCGAGTTCCTGGAACGCTTTCCGCAGGATGCCCGCGCCGCCGAAATTCAAACGCTGCGCGCCGACCTGCAATGCCAGTCCCTGCGGGAGGATCTGGCCGAGAAAGTCCGCACGCTGACCGACCTGGAACAAGCCTATCTGGACGGCATGGCTGCGGCAGACGAAAAACACTGGACCGAGGCGGCCGCGTGCTTTCAGAAAGTCGCGGACGGCTTGCACGCCAAGGTGCTCAGCGCGGCCGATCGCCGCTTGCTCGATCGGGCCCGCCACATGCTGGCTAAATGCCCGGCCGAACCATAAGGATCAGTTCACCGATTCCACGGGCAGGGTGTGGGTGGCGTAGCGACATGGGAAGCGTCTTGGTCTTCCCGCAAAACATGAGATCGGAGGGTTGAAACATGCAAACGCAGACGAAACGTGCGGCCTGGGCAGTCGTTGATGAATGTTTTGCGCGGCGAATTCTCGCCTGCGCCGTCCTTGTCTGGGGGACCGTCGCGGGGGCGGAAAGGGACGGATTGGCCGGGGAGCCGACCGCCCGACCGCGGTTGCCGCGCGACAAGTTGCTCGTCTATCGTGGACCTGACGGCATCCCGTGCGAGGCGCGGACGATCGAGGAGTGGAGCAAGCGTCGAGCCGAGATACTGGACGGGATGCAGCTGGTCATGGGCCGGCTGCCTGGCGCGGAGAAACTCGTGCCGCTGGACGTCCAGGTCGATGAAGAAGTGGACTGCGGCGGATACGTGCGGCGCCTGATCACGTACGCATCGGAGCCCGGCAGTCGAGTGCCTGCGTATCTGTTGATACCCAAGCCGGCGCTCGAAATGTACGCGAAGCCTGTTCCCGCCGTGCTCTGCCTGCATGGCACCGATAACGTGGTCGGACACGGAACGGTTGTCGGGCTGGGCAAACGTCCCAACCGGCAGTATGCGAGCGAACTGGCCGAGCGCGGTTATGTCACCTTGGCGCCGAATTACCCGCTGTTAGCCAAGTACCAGCCGGATCTCAAGGCCCTGGGTTGGGAGAGCGGAACGCTGAAGGCCGTGTGGGACAACCTGCGGGGCCTGGACCTGTTGGAGTCGCTGCCGTACGTCAAGCGGGGCGGGTTCGGCGCCATCGGCCACTCGCTGGGCGGTCACAACGCCGTTTACACGAGCGTCTATGACGACCGGATCCGCGCGGTTGTATCGAGTTGCGGGCTGGATTCGTACCTGGACTACTACGGCGGCAAAATCGACAACTGGTATCCCGAGAAGGGTTGGTGTCAGACACGCTACATGTTGAAACTGGCCGATTACCGCGGCCGACTCGAACAGATCCCCTTCGACTTCCACGAGCTGGTCGGAGCCTTGGCGCCGCGGCACGTGCTGATCATCGCTCCGCTGGGCGACACGAATTTTCGTCACGACAGCGTCGATCGTATCGCGGCAGCCGCGCGCGAGGTCTTCCAGTTGTACGGTCACCCCGAGCGTCTGCGCGTCGAGCATCCGGATTGTCCCCACGACTTTCCGCCCCCGATGCGCGAAACGGCCTACCAGCTGTTCGACGCCGTGCTGAAGTAGGCGATCGGTACAGCCGCGGCCATTTCCGCCTCGCCCCTTTGCACTACGATTCCGCAATTTGTCGCTGTCGACGTTGTGCGGATTGTACGTCTTCCCGCTCGGCTCAGATCTCCGAACACTGGCCGGGGACCGGGGCTGGGTAGCGGCCTTGAGCGTCGGCCTGGACCGGCGCGGGGCTGTCGGCGGTGAGGTCGGCGACGTTCGGGCAGAACTGGAACTTCGAGGCCAGCGCTTCCTCCCAGGTGATGACCTTGCCCGAGTGGACGGCCGCCCGGCCCATGATCGAGGCCAGGTCGGCGTAGGCGGCGCGGCGGGCTTCGTTGTGCGGCCGGTCGTGGCGGATCGCTTCCAGCAGCACGTTCCATTCCATCTGCCAGGGATTCACCTCCGGCTCCGACTTCCAGGCGAGGTTGTCGGCGGCGATCCGCTGGTCGTGGTAGATCCGGGTGTTGATCGGCGACGCGCCCCAGACGCAGAACTGGCCGGCGCACTTCGTGCCGTGGACGTAGGTGGCGAACTCGTTGTGGCAGTTGGGCAGGTAGCGCCCGTTGACCATCGCCTTGGTGCCGTCGGGGAACGTGTACTCGATCGCATAGCTGTCCAGATTCTGGCCGCACTCGTCGCTGTTGGCCACGCGGCCGCCGACGCCGTGCGCCGAAGCGGGCCAGGCGTCTTTGATCCAGCAGCACTCGTCGACCTGGTGGACCATGAGTTCGATCAGAATGCCCGAGGACGCCCACAGGAAGGCCCATCGCACGCGGAGCTGTCCGAGCAACTCGCTCCCAGTCCACTTGTGCGGCCCGAAGTGGTAGCCCGACTCCATGCGATACGCGCGGATCAGCTGGATCTGGCCCATGGCCCCGTCGCGGATTCGCTGGATCATCGCCTGCCGCGAGTTCGAATGACGCCACATCAAGCCGGCTGCGATTTTCAGGTTTTTCTTCTCTGCGATCTCGCCCGCCTGGATGATCTGCCGCACGCCCACCGGATCGGGCGCAAACGGCTTCTCCATGAACACGTGTACGCCCTTTCCGACGGCATAGTCGAGCTGCGTGGGACGAAAGGCGGTGTAGCCGGTCAGCATGGCGACGTCGCTGGGACCCAGGCAGTCGATGGCCTGGCGATACGCGTCGAAGCCGATGAACCGCCGCTCGGGCGGGACGTCGATCTTGTCACCGAACTGCTTGGAAAGCGTCTGGTGCGACGCTTTCAGGCGGTCTTCAAAGAGGTCGGCCATGGCGAACAGCTTGACCGGCCCGCCGGGAGCGGACAGCGCGTTGGCCACCGCCCCGCTGCCGCGTCCGCCGCAGCCGATCAAGGCCAGCTTGATCGTGCCCTCGCCGGCCGCATGGACGCGCGGAACGGCCATGCCGGCCAGCGCAGAGGTTGCGGCCAGTTTGCCCGCCAGACCCAGGAATTCGCGGCGAGTGTCGTGCGCGGTCGAGGCATTGCGAGGTGATCGGCTCATGGACAGCTCCTTGCTGCTGGGAATTCCCCTGCAAACGGAATTGCGTGAAAGGAGGCAGGAATCTCTTGTGTCCCGCCATGTTAACAAAGCGGCTCGCAATGTTCCAGTCGGTGCGACAACGCCGCAGCTTGGCTTTGTCGCAGAACACCTGGGGCCGCACCAACTTGATCGTGGCGTCCCGCCGCGTTATCATCCGGAGAGTCGGGCCGCTCGGAAAGGAAGAGTAAAAGCATCCAAGCAGAGCGGACGTGGGAAATACCGGTTCAACACTCCTTAACGAGCATCGGAGCAACCATGCAACGGGACACGCAATCATCGCAGCAGCCGGCGGGTACGAAGTCGCGCCGGGAATTCTTGAAGCTGAGTGGCACATTGACGGCCGGCGCGGCCCTGGCCGGGGTGGCCATGCCGCACGTCCATGCGGCGGAGGACAATACGATTCGCCTGGCCTTGTATTCGCAGCGGCTGCTCATCCGAAGCATGCAGCTCGTCGGAGCGACCAACGGTTTTATTCAGCTTCCGTTTCTTCGGCGCGGCATGACGCAGGGCCTGATGAGTGGCATCGTTGCCGCTGCCCTCCTGTTCATTTTATTACAGGTAGCCCTCCGCAACATCGACGGCCTGGCGACTTTACAGGAACCCGAAAAAATTGCTATTTTGCTCGGTGCCGTCGTTGTGCTCGGTGTAATCATCGGTTTAATCAGCACATTCCAGGCGGTT
>ERZ795059.1999-NODE-1999-length-21820-cov-10.870113_pt1 | contig 21820 bp, 16 predicted proteins | sample MGYA00375143_ERZ795059 | MGnify/ENA primary metagenome ERZ795059 (study PRJEB30188, sample SAMN05720168) | activated sludge metagenome | isolation source: Anaerobic digester | place: USA | collected 2015-01-07 ... | reverse complement strand
ACATATGTTCTTCTGCTGAAATCCATCCCAACACCCTAAATAAACTCCACTTTTCTTTATTTTCTGGCGAGTAAGAAAATCTTATCCATTTTCTTGCAAAATTAATCTAATTGCTGCATTATCTATTGTTGGCTAAATCTGATGGAGCGTAGAATTTTGGATGCACTTGACAAAACTTGCTTTATATGATAAGAAATTGTTTGTAACAGTTCAGGGAGGTAAGTCATGAGAAATAAAGGTTACAAAACAGAAAGTCTTGACAAGACAATTGAAAGATTTGTTGATAAAAACAGTGCAAAAGAACAGATTTTGAATGAAATGTATGAGGAAATGAAACTTGGTATCATCATGGATAATTTAAGAGAACTCAGAAAGAAAAAAGGGCTTACTCTCAAAGAAGTTGCAGAACTTATGGAGACATCAGAAAGTGCGATGTCGCGACTTGAGAAACAAATTAAAAATGTAACAATCTCAACACTTGCCAGATATGCCAAGGTCCTTGGTCGAAAGATCGAAATAAGGGTCGTGTAAATTTTAACGACATAAATGGACACTGAGCTTATCACAAATTGTGACAACCTCGGTGCATACAAATTTTAGATGAACTGGAAACAAAATATGACAGACAATTCAAGATCATTTTTGATGCGGTAAGAAGATTGATCGGAACCGGTAAAAAAGAAAGCAAGCATATTTGGATTTATAAAGAATCCATAAGCATCAGATCCCCATTTCCTTGATATTTAAAATTCCTCATTTATTATACTACTGAATTTTTTGGTAACGATGAAAAATTGGAGGTTTCTATGACTATCGTAAAACGGCTTGAGCAGTTGAGAATGATGATGAAAAAGGTCGGAATTGATGCATATATCATTCCGAGTGCTGATCCGCATCAGAGTGAATATGTCGCCCCGAGATGGAAAACCCGTGAATGGATAAGCGGTTTTAACGGTTCAGCGGGAACAGTCGTCGTAACGATGAAAAAAGCAGGGCTCTGGACTGACGGCAGATATTTTCTTCAGGCGGAAGAGCAGCTTAAAAACAGCACGATTACGCTTTTTAAAGCAGGTCTTCCTGAAACTCCCGATTACAAGGAATGGCTCACAAAAGAACTCAAAAAAGGGGCAAATATCGGTTTTGATTCATCAGTCATGTCAATAAATGAAGTTGACGATCTTAAAAGAAGTTTTGAATCAAAAGGGCTGAAAGTGAAACCGGGGAAAGACCTTGTTGACGCTATCTGGAAGGATAGACCGGCATTCCCTTCAGCCAGAGCAGTCCTCCACCCGATCAAATATGCAGGGACAGGCAGACCGGATAAGTTCAAAATGATCCGTGAGAAAATGGCTCAGTCAGGAGTTGACTATCACCTTTTTGCATCTCTTGACGACATCGCATGGATCTTCAACATCCGAGGAAACGATGTAAGCTGTAATCCGGTCGTCATGGGTTTCGGACTCATTGGAAAGAAAAGTGCAGAGCTTTTTGTCAAAAACGGCAAATTCAACGCAAAAGATGTTAAAACTCTTGAAAAAGACGGCGTGAAATTAAGAGATTACGACAAAATATACAAAGTTCTTGAAAAGCTCGGCAAAGGGAAGCTTTTCCTTGATCCGGCAAGATGTTCGCAGTCCCTTCTTGATGCAGTTGACACAAAAAAGGTCGAGGTTGTAAAAGGGATGAACATGTCCCAGATTATGAAAGCTGTCAAAAATGCTACGGAGATCGAAGGGATAAAAAAAGCCCACATCACCGACGGCGTTGCAATGGTGAAGTTCCTCTGCTGGCTTGATAAAACTCTCGGCAGAGAAAAGATTACTGAAATATCGGCTTCAGACAAACTTGAAACATTTAGAGCGGCAGGTGAGAATTTTGCGGGCTTAAGCTTTGACACAATTTCCGGCTACGGCGAACACGGAGCGATAATTCATTACAGCGCTACAAAAGAAAGCTCGATAGAAGTAAAACCTGAAGGTCTGTATCTGGTCGACAGCGGCGGACAGTATCTTACCGGAACGACTGATATCACAAGAACGGTTGTCGTCGGGAAACTGACAAAAAAGATGAAAAAGGATTTCACAAATGTCCTGATCGGTCACATCAATGTTTCAACAGCGAAATTTCCGCAGGGTTTTACAGCAGGAACACACCTTGATGCACTTGCCCGCATTGCTCTTTGGAAGAACGGGCAGAACTATAATCACGGGACCGGTCACGGTGTCGGTGCATATTTAAGCGTTCATGAGGGACCGATGGGAATATCACCCAGATGGCTTGAAACAAAGCTCGTTCCCGGCATGATACTTTCAAACGAGCCCGGATATTATGAAGCGGGAGAATACGGCATAAGAATTGAAAACCTTGTCCTTGTAAAAGAGATCGAAGAGACAAAATGGGGCAAATTCCTCGGTTTTGAAAATATTACAATGTGTCCTATCGACATCAGGGCAATTGAACCCGGAATGCTTAATGCTGAAGAGAAGAAATGGCTTAACGACTACCATAAAGATGTGTTCAGAAACCTGAGCCCGCAACTTGGAAAAGAAGAGAAAGAGTGGCTTAAGAAAATGACTGCTTCGATTTAACATATTGAATTAACGGAGAAATTTATGTGCGGAGTTGTTTCGATCGTCTATAGAAAAAACATTGCAAATCTTGGAAATGAAGCGGCATCACTGCTTAAAAAGCTTGAGTATCGCGGATACGACTCGACCGGCGGAGCTTTCATAAAAGAGGATGGGACTGTCACTTTGAGAAAGAAAGTCGGAGCCCCCTCAAGGGTTATTGAACAGCTTGAGATCCCTAAACAGAGCGGGTTCAAGTTCATAGGTCAGGTTAGATGGGCGACTTACGGAGCGGTAACTGATGTCAATGCACAGCCGCACGAAGTAAACTGCCTTGTCCACATGGTCGGGGCACACAATGGAAATGTAAGTAACACTGATAAGCTCAAGGATTTTCTTGCCGACAACGGACACACAGTGCTTTCCGACAATGACGGTGAAATGGTGGTCCATCTTGTTGAGCACTTTTATTCAGCTCTCATGCATAAATGCAAGCCATCAACAAATGATGAAAAGATCGCGCTGATGATAAGAGCGATCAGAAAAGCACAGAAAATGATCGAAGGAAGTTATGCCGCATGTGTCACTCTGCCTGAAATTCCGGGAGTTTTCGCCATAAAAGCGGGATCATCACTTTATGCAGGAAAGGGTTCTGACAATGCCGGGAACTTCATTGTCGTCTCAAGTGATCTTACCAGTATACTTTCAAAGACAAGGTTCCTTATCCCGATGTCAGAAGGGGAAGGGATCTATTTTGATAACGACAGCTACAAGCTTTTTTCACTCACGGAAGACAAAGAATGGGTGACCAAACTCAGCAGAAGCCGGCTTAATATCGCAGACATCCAGCTCCAGCCGAAATTCCACTTTTTCATGGAGCAGGAGATATTCTCTTCACCGAGAAATATCGACAATCTGATGCTTTACTACTTCAATGATGAGTCAGAGAAGGAGCTTCATGCAATATTTGAAAAAAACAAAGATACAGCAAGAGAGATATTGTATTCCCTTTTGGCTCTGTATGATGTTTACGACAGCAATGAACTTAAAAAGGAATTTGAAAACATCCGCAAACTGAAAACTTTTAAAACGATCTTTGCAAAAGCATCAAAATACTGTGCAGATCCGAAGCATTTTGTCTTTAAATCTGAGGAGACCACCCTTCTTGAAGAACTTCTGGGGATAAATGAAAAATATTTTACCGAGCTCTGGCTGATCGATTCGATGCTTGTGTGGAAAAAGAAGAGGATGATCATAAAATACCGTGATAAACTGGTCAATGCATTTAAAGAAAGCGGAAAAAGAGGAGGAAGAATATATTTCGTAGCAAGCGGAACATCATATCATGCCGCTCTTACCGGTGCATATTTTTTCAACAATCTGACAGACATATCAATAATACCTGCAAATCCGGGCGGTTTCAGGTCGGGTTTCATAAATTCGCTCAGGGAAAATGATATTGTGGTGGGTGTAAGCCAGAGCGGAGAAACGAAAGACCTTGTTGATATTTTCAACGACATCAGAAAGGTTTGCAGCGACAAAGTTCAGCTTCTTACAATTGTGAACAACGAAAACTCGACACTTCCGCAGGAAAAAAGTGATTTCTATCTTCCGATCATGTGCGGTTCAGAGATCGCTGTTGCCGCGACCAAGTCTTTCATAAGCCAGATCGCTCTTTTCTATATCCTTGCGGCACTTGTGAAAAACGAAGAGGATGATGTTTTCAATGATCTCAAAAAGATAAGATATTTCATGGATTTCACACTTAAGAACATCGACATTCCTGTATCCGACACAGCGCTCAAACTTTTCATGAAACCTTCGATACACATTCTCGGCACATCGCTGACAGGACTTGCAAAAGAAGGTGCTCTCAAGATCAGAGAAGTCGTTCTGAACCACACTGAAGGTTATGACGCCGCTGAATTCAAGCACGGACCTAACACCATTTTAGGAAAGAACACGATATATTCGCTCACCGACATGGAACTTCTTCTTGGAAATATGATCGAAATGTTCGAACAGCTTTTTGATAAAGGTTTTTTAAAAGGGAACGGTGCAAAAGCCGATATGGTGAGAGAGTATACGAACACAGTTAAGAACCTTAAATTCCGTAAGGTTGACGATGACACTGTAATAAAGCCCTTTACATCAAAGGAAGATCGTAACGCAATGAAGAAGATGTACAGTCTTTTTGCCGAAAAGACAGGTATCGAAAACTTTTTTTCGAACTATCCTCTTGTTTTTGTGTGTCCTCCCGATGAGAGGGACAAAAGGATAACAATATCCCAGATCCATACTCATAAAATCAGGGGAGCCGACATAGTTCTCATTTCGGAAGACGATGACGATCTCAAGAAAGCCGCAACCGGTAAGCCCGCTTCGACAGGAAAATACTGGTCGAAATTCATCGAACTTCCAAGGACAGGCGACAGGAACATATTCATCTTCGAAGCGGCGGTCGTATTACAGCTTCTTGCATTTAAAATGAGTGTTGCGAAGATGAAATATCTCAACAGAAGTCAGATAGAAAATCACGGAGTACATCCCGATGTTCCGAAAAATGTCAGCAAATCTATAACCGTTGACTGATAAGGGAGGATGAAGAAATGGCTGCATTTTCAAGATTGAAAAGATTCAGCGAAATAGGTGCTGTTGCGGCCAAATACGGTCTTACCCCGTTCATTCCGAGAACCCTTCTGAGCGTTTTTAAGCTTGAGAACAGAAATGCCGAGGAGAAATCTTTCAAGGATATGAAGCTCGAAGAAAGGTTCCGTCTTGCATTTGAGGAACTGGGGGCGACTTTCATAAAAATGGGGCAGATCCTGTCTCTTCGGGGCGACATAATCCCCATTTCGATGGCGGAAGAGTTCGAAAAGCTCACTGACAATGTCAATCCGATGGATTTTGCACTTATAAAACCGATCATTGAAGAAGAACTTGCTGCATCGCTTGAGGAGATCTTTGACAATTTCAATGAAACCCCTATCGCGGCGGCTTCAATTTCACAGGTTTATTCGGCAATCCTGAAGGAAACAGGGGAAAGTGTTGTAATAAAAGTGAGAAAGCCCGGTGTGGTCGAGACCATCAAGAGCGACATGGAGATCATAATCTGGATCGCAGATATTCTTCAAAAGACATCATCGTATTCAAAGAACATCAATTTCAAAGGGATAGCCGAAGAGTTTTTCTGGACAATGAATCAGGAACTCGATCTTGTCATTGAAAAATCAAACACCCAGAAACTGGCATCGAATTTTGACGGTGAACAGTGGGAATGGCTCTCTTTCCCGAAAATGAATGAAAAATACTGCACCGGCAGAATTCTTGTCATGGAGAGAATAGATGGCGTTAAGCTTGACGATGTTATTGAATGCACAGATCAGGCGATGTTCGACCGGAAAATAATTGCCGACAGAGGTGCAAAAGCGCTGATGAAAATGGTTCTTCTTGACGGCTTTTTTCACGGCGATCTCCATTCCGGCAATATTTTCTTCAAGCCGGGGAATCATATTGTCGCAATAGACTGCGGAATGTGTTGCAGGATAGACAGATATTTAAGGGAAAAGATCGCAGACATGTTCATTGCTTTCATTGCAAGAGATTTTGAGAAAGTTGCAAATATTTACATTGATATGAGCGAAAGCGGAACCCCTGTTAACAAGAAGGAGTTCATAAGTGACATCAGGAAAGTCTTTGATTCACTGCCTGACAACCTGTCTGAGATAAATACGACCGAAATTGTGAAAAAGTCTTTTAATATCATGTTCAAACACAAGCTCAAGATACCGCGGGAACTCACGCAGCTTATAAAGAGTTTTTCCCTGATAGAAGGGCTTTGCAGGGAACTTGATCCTGAATTTGAACTGATGACAGTCGCTGAAAAACTTTCAAAGGAACTTTTTGCTGAAAGATATTCACCCGACAGGATAGCAGGAGATGTTTTTTCGCTTCTTATAAAAATGATAGATCTGCTTAAGAACCTTCCGGGAGTTCTTTCCAACATTGCGGAAAAGATCGAGGATGGAACGATCCAGCACCGCTTCCTTGTCCTTTTCGGAAGATCGGAAAGGAGTTTCATTTCAAGGATGGTGACAAGGATCTGCTCGGCTTTCATAATTACCGGATCAATGATGGCGGCCGGGTCTGTTGACAACGAATTTTATCTTTTTGTCATATACGCTCTCTTCGGAGTTTCTGTAATTGTTTTAATTCTGACATTTTATAAGGGAAAAGACCGCGATGGATAATATAAGAAAGCACATTGAAGAGATCGAAAAAAGAGAGCTCTCGTGGGCCGCTTGTCTTAGCTCTGCTTCAAAAGGAAGAGTGAAATATGAAGAACTGTGCAGCATCAGACCTGCATTCCAGCATGACAGAGATAGAATTGTCCATTCCAAGGCATTTCGACGGCTCGGTGACAAGACACAGGTCTTCCTTTCACCGAAAGGAAGTCATTACAGCAACCGGCTTACACATACTCTTGAAGTGACCCAGATAGGAAGAACGATCGCCAAAGCACTTTTTCTTAACGAGTCGCTTACCGAAGCGATAGGGCTTGGACACGACCTGGGGCATACCCCGTTCGGACATTCAGGCGAAAGAGCTCTCGGGAAACTGCTGAAGAACGGTTTCAGACACGAAAAGCAGAGCATAAGGGTTGTCGATTTCCTTGCACGGAACGGTCAGGGGCTGAACCTGACATATGAAGTGAGGAACGGGATCCTGATGCATTCGAAAGGAAAGGGACCTCTTTTGAAAAAAGATGCTCTCCCTGAAACTCTTGAAGGTCAGATAATAAGACTCGCAGATATAATTGCGTATCTTAACCATGACATCGATGATGCTGTCAGAGGCGGCTTCCTTGACATAAAAAAGGTTCCGCACAATGACATTCTGGGTGAAAAAGGGTCTCAGCGGATAAATTACATGGTGACGGACCTCATTTCAAAAAGTTTCGAAGCTATCGAAGCAAAAGAGAAAATAATCAGGTTCAGCAGTGAAACCACGAAGATGATCGAGGATCTGAGAGACTTTATGTTCTCCAACATTTATGAAATGCCTGAAATAAGACGCGAATTTGAAAAATCTGAAAAGATCATCAAGTCACTTTTTTATTATTTTAAGGAAAATTATGACAATTTTACAGAATTCTATTCTAATCCTGTAAGTGATGATCCCGAAACGAACATAACTGATTTTATTGCAAGTCTTACCGATTCCTATGCGATCCATCTTTACACAAAACTTTTCATACCGGAAAGACTGAAATTCCCGGATTTTAAAAATGAAGACTAAACTTTTCATTATTTTTATCGTTGCGGGTTCCGTAATCATGAACATCTATTATTTTACAAAAGATGAAAAATGTGTTGAGGATTCTGTCAGCACAGAAGTGTTCATATATCCTGCCGACCACTCATCAATAGATTTTGAGCTGAGTTACGATCCGGAAAATCCTCAATATATGAATTTTTCTCTTGAGGGCGACAACATAATTTTTGCAAATTTCTACCTTAAAGGTTCCATGATAGATTCGTATCGCAGAAAGTATGACAAAAGACTGTCTGACAAACTTATCAGGAATATTCAGGAGATCGTGTATTTTCTAAACGATTATAAGATCTGGTTCAACGAAAGAGACAGAGTAACACTGTTTTACAACGAACAGAACGAAAAAATAGTTTACCTCAGGTTTAAAAATGCTGTAAGAAAAACCCTTTCAGATGTTTATCTTTTTGAAACGATCGATGGTGAAAGATATGTGAATTCAGACGGCAGTTATCTCCAGCCCTGTATTGTAAACGGACCTTTTGACGGCTGTCCTGATGTCAGATTTATCAATGAAAGCAATACTCTTGTTCCGGTTTTTAATGTGAGAATGCATCATAATGTAAAACTTCCTTTTCTTGCAAAGCTCGTGAATGTCGATCATTCAAGAAACTCAGGCGGAGAAATGGAATTTATTTACAGTAACTATGCGACCCGGGCTTTTTTCAAGGGGCTGGGACACATTAACGACAAATTGAAAAAGAACTCTCTTTACAAAAAAGATGCAGTGATAGGGAAAAGCGGATTTGTTCTTCAGGACGGTTCAGGCGGAGTCGTATATTTTCTAAGAAAAAATGAGAACACGCCTGTTTCCCCATTCCTGTTCCACCACATTGAAAGAAATTTTCTTCCCCAGAAATATGACAGGAATTTTCAGATAGTTAAAAGCTTCTATGCAAGACAGCTTGAATTCGGTTTGAAATTCGAACAACAATATTATTGAGAGGATAATTTGAAAAAAAGGATAATTTTAACATCAGAACTGCCCGGCGAAAGATACAAAAAGCTTTTAAATGAAAGCGGTGTCGAGGTCAAAGTTCTTAGTCCGGAAGAAAGAAAAGATCTTCGCAATGCAGTTTCATCGTTCGATCCTGAAGGGTTGATAACTCTTCTGTCAGATAAGATCGACAAGTCAGTGATTACTGCGGCACCCCGTCTAAAGGTTATTTCCAATTACGCAGTCGGATTCAACAACATTGATGTGAAATACTGCAGTGAAAAAGGGATAACTGTGACAAACACCCCTGATGTTCTTACTGATTCAACGGCAGATGTTGCGATCCTGCTTCTTCTTACGGCTTCAAGAAGGAGTTATGAAGGAGAAAAATTTACAAGAGAAGGAAAATTCACTGGCTGGGAGCCGGACCTTTTTCTCGGGAAATCTTTAAAGGGGAAAACTTTCGGTGTTATCGGTATGGGCAGGATAGGTAGGGCAACAGCGAAAAGGGCAAAAGCATTCGGACTTAAAATCGTTTACTGGAACAGAACAAGGATAAGCATTGACAAAGAGACGGAGCTGTCCGCAGAATACTGTGAGATTGATGATCTGATCAGGAACAGTCACTTCATTTCTCTTCATCTTCCCTTCGTTCCGGAGCTTCACCATCTGATAGGGAAAAAAGAGATTGCTTCAATGAGATCTGATGCAATACTGATAAACACTGCAAGAGGCGCTCTGGTCGATGAAGATGCCCTCGCTGATGCTCTGATCGAAAAAAGGATCTATGCCGCGGGCTTTGATGTTTATGAATATGAACCGGTCATAAATCAGAAGCTTTTTGCGTTGAATAATGCTGTCCTTCTGCCGCATATCGGAAGTGCCGCTGAAGAGACCAGAGCTGAAATGGCTGAAATGACCATAAACGGATGTCTGTCAGTGCTTGAAGGAAAAAAACCTGCTAACAGTGTGAACTGATCTAATATTTCAGAAATCTGCCGATATCTTCCTTGATAACTTTAAAAGAACCGTTCCAGAAGGATGTGTTGTTAAGGTCAATGCCGACACTTTTTCCCACATCCAGTATGCTTTTTCTGCCGGTTTCTGAAAGAAGCCGCTTATAATCTTCAACAAATGAAGAACCCCTTTCAAGATATATTGCATAAAGTCCTTTGGCAAAAAGGAGTCCGAAAGCATAAGGAAAGTTATAGAAATTGTAGTCCGCAACATAGTAATGAGGTTTTACAAGCCACATGTACGGGTGGAGATATTCAGGGTCAAGTCCTTCGGCATAGGCCTCTTTCTGTGCCGAAAGCATGATCTCCTTGAGCTGATCGACAGAAAGTGATGAAGAAGCTCTGTTCTCAAACACTTCAGTTTCAAAAAGGTATCTGCTGTAAATATCAACTATAACCTGTCCGGCGGACGATATTTCCGCTTCAAGTATCGAAAGCTGCTGATCAGGTGTGCTCTCTTTCAGTGCGGCATGATTCACGATGGTTTCGCAGAATATTGAAGCAGTTTCGGCAAGCGGCATCGGATAATTTGAGTTGAGAAAACTTTCATTGTTGAGGCAGTGTCCGTGAAAAGCGTGTCCAAGTTCATGGGCAAGAGTTCTCACATCGTTATATGAACCGCTGAAATTTGAGAGTATCCTGCTTTGGTTTATGCTCCTCAAATTCGCACAGAATGCTCCTCCGACTTTTCCTTCTCTCGGTTGAGCATCGATCCAGCCGTTCTCGAACGCATTTTTGGCAAAAAGTCCGAGATCAGCACTGAAAGATGAGAATTTTTCAACGATAAAATCCTTCGCCTGTGAATATGAGAACTGCATGTCGGTATTGCTGATCGGCGCAAATATATCAAAAAAAGGAAGACCGTTCCTGTGCCGGAGCATCAGCGCTTTTTTCCTGAAATATTTTCTGAAAACCGGGAGATATTTTTTGAGTGATCTCATCATTGCATCAAGTGTTCTTTTGTCCATCCGGCTTCTTAAAAGGGTCATTTCAAGAGGAGATTTATACCCTCTTAAACGGGATGTCGTAATGACTTCCCCTTTTATTCCGTTAATGCATGCACATATCGATTTTTCGATCTTAGGATATGATGCAAGTTCGGCTTCGTAAGCTTTTTTTCTTGTCAGTGGATCTGGAGAATATGCCATGCTTCTGACTTGAGGAAGTGTTTTCTGTTCAGCAATTTTCCCGTTTTCAGTGAAATCGACAAGAAGTGAACTGGTAAGGACATTGTGTAGGTTTGTCCATGCGGAAGATCCAGTTGCCTTCATATCGGAAATGATCTTTTCCTTTGAACTGTCGAGCATGTATTTCCCCTTTCTTATCATCTCTGAAAGGTGAAACGAATGGTTTTTCAGGGACTCACTTCCGTTTAGAAGATCTGCATGCTTATGCTTAACGATCCATTTGACGAATTTCACATCTATCACTTCGATCTGACTGAGCTTCTTTTCAAAAAGCTCCATGAATTTAACCGCTTCCTGATCGGCAGTATTGACTGAAAAGCTGAGTTCCGCAAAATCTGAAAGTCTTGAAAGTGCAAGGCCTGCGGAATTTCTTTTTGCGATATATTCTTCAATTATCTTTTCAACAGGGTCTTTCCGTTTCTTAAGTCCGTCAGCCCAGTTGTCGTAATCCTCGATAGCTTTATCTATATCGGAACAGCTGGCAGAGAACATCTTTGAGTCAAAACCGGGGAAAAGGTCATCAAGCCGCCATCTCATTTCGTGCTGCATATTTTTCTCCTGAAACGAAAGTTATAAGATCTCAAAACGGTGAATGATACTCCGCACCCCTAATTTTTTCAAGTGTTTATAATTTTCAAGAATTTGACCCGGGGAATTACACCAATGTCATTGATTCGGGTATGGAAAATCACATAGCCATTGAAGTTTTCACAGGTACGGGCTCTGATACTTATTTTTTCCTCACCGATGAAAGAGGAAATGTAGTTGCATTGACAGATGAAGATGGTACAATACTTGAGCGTTACAGGTACAGAGTCTATGGAGAACATGAAGTGCTTGATGATCTGTTTGAAGAAAAAGATTGCGGTGTTGACACCTGCTACGCCGGAAATGTCCACAACTTCCTCTGGGGCGGCTCACTCTATGAACCGGAAACCGACCTCTACTGGATGAGAAACAGATACTACCACAAAGACATGCACCGCTTCATCAATCAGGACCCCATCGGAATCTGGGGAGATGCGAATAATCTTGGCAACGGATTCGCTTATGTCGCAGGAATGGTGATTGAAGCAAGTGATCCTACTGGGTTGGGTCCTGTTGGGGATTGGTTTAAAGCTCTTTTTAATGCAATTGTAAATTGGTTTAAAACTGGGGTATGGAGCTTTAACTACAATTCAAGTGAATCCGCTCCAAGTCCCGAATCCGAGGCAGAAAAAGCAGAACAGGAACGGCAGGCTGCGGAAAAACAAAAAGCCGCCGAGGCATTAAATCAAGATAAAACTGATGCAGATAAAGCCGCTGAAGAAGATGGAAAGCCCGAAGAAACAGATTCTCAAAAGACAGAGGAAAAAATAAAAGAATTGCTTAAAAAAGGTATAGCTGCTTTATTAATCAATGCTTTGTCTCCTTGGGGGCCAAAAGCAGATGGTGAAGACGGGAAAGGTCCAGAAGGAGAAAAAGGGTGGACTTTTATGGTTTCGATTGATTTATTTAAATTGTTTTCGAAATATCCTTCAGATCCTTATGTAGACCAGACAGATGTGGAAAAAATGATTTTCTATAGGATGCTAGTTATGAAGTTGCTGAAAAAAGGAGAAGAAATGCCGGAAAGAATTATTATTGATGATCGCAGTGACACCGGCAGACACGGAGTACGGTTTTTTGATAATCCCTATTTTAGACAGAAAGATCCGTTAACTGAAATTCTTTATCTTGAACGCGATGACGCAGGAAAAATTTATTTCAATCGTTTCGGAAAAAACGGAATTTATGGAGGAAGCGAGAGGAAGAACGGGTATGAAACTGTCACTGAAAAAGGGTTTAACAGGGGAGATATAGATCCATACTTCTATTGATTGGGAGGGTCATTGTGAAAACTATAATTATAATTCTGATCATATTTTTCATGGGGGTGATTTATTCTGAAGAAAACACAAAAACTCCTGCTTTTAAAAATAGTGAAGAAAACCCCATAAAAGAAAGTGAAAAAAAAGGGGAAAAAAAGAAGGTCAGCACGGCTGAAAAAGTGTTTTTCTGTGCAAAAGGATATAAAGGTCCGGCATTTCTTGGCTGGTGTAAAGATGGTAATTACTATGGACCGGTTCATATGGGAAGTATTGGTGTGGCAGTTGCAGATGGGTTTTACGGATTGGTTCAGATCAGTGGTTTCTTATCGTTGTCAGATAATTTTTATGGATTGGTTCAAATAGGTGGTTTTGGTGTGGGATCTAAAAAAATATTTTATGGTTTTGGACAGATAGGTGGTGCCGTTGCTACTTCAGAAATTTTTAACGGAGTTTTTCAATTTGGCGGACTTTTTTCAGTTGCATATAAAAAATTCAACGGACTTGTCCAGATTGGCGGACTGATTACAGGTGCAGATAAATTTCATGGATTTATTTCTTTAAGTAGCATTATGTCAGGAATATCAAATTTTGAAGGTGGCTTTCAAATAAGCCTTTTTTCTATGTCAGGATTTAATTTTTTAGGACCTTTTTTGTCCACAGAGAAACAAGAAAAGTTTTTAAAAGATAAAAAAATTCACGGTTTTTACGGTGGATTTCAAATTGGTGTGCTTGTGAGCGGAGCATCGACATTTAAAGGTGTTTCTCAGATTGGAGCTTACAATGTTTCATTACAGCATTACGGTGGTCAGATAGGCATAGTGAACAGATCGAAAGTTGTCCGGGGTGTTCAGATCGGAGTTGTAAATTATACCGAAAAGCTTTATGGACTACAGCTTGGACTCGTTAACATTGCACAGAACGGATTTCTGCCGTATACAACCATTTTGAACATCGGGTGGTAGGCTACTTTATAAAAAATAACCCCCAAGGAGACCCATCATGAAGTATTTTTGGATCTTGATTGCAGCTTTTATGTTTGTTCCAGTTTTTGCAGAAACAGCCTGATTATTTTCTTGACTAATTCGTCCACGCAATTTATCGTGCATTAGCTTTCTGATTTTTCTAATTCGGGGATATTTATGAGCAAGAATGAGCCGGTGCACAACAATTTGTTTGGCAAAACCTTCCAGAGTATTGAAAACACTAACGATTTCATAAAAGGTGCTCTGCCGGCAGGGATCGTGAGAAAGCTTGATTTTTCAACATCAGTGATCCAGTCAACAAGCCATGTCGATGATTCATTAAGAAGTCACCTGAGCGATTTTGTCATTAAGATAAAAACTAAAGATGATGAAAATGTTGATCTCTATTTCCTTTTTGAACATAAGTCGCATAAAGATAAGAACATTCTCTGGCAGTTGCTGAAATATCAGTATCTCATGCTTGAAGAGGATTATAAAGCGGAAAGAAAGTTCAGGATAATAATCCCTGTGGTTTTCTATCACGGTCACGGAAAATGGAACTTGAAGAGAAGTTTTTCTGAATCTTTCAATGTCCCGCATTATTTCAGGAAACACACGCTCAACTTTGAATATTTTCTTTACGACACAAAGGAGTTTGACCTTTCACAAGGGGATAGATTCAGCAACAATGTGTTTCTGATGAGCGTTCTGTCGCTGATGAAGCAGTACGGAAAAGTGGATGCGGAGAAATTCAGGACAGTTGTAAGATATATGAAAAGCAGCGGAATGGACTGGAAAGATGATCAGACACTTGTTCTGATAAGGTATTTTGTAATGACGAATGAAGTTGATAAAGATAAAGTAATGACTATAATAACAGAGGAATTTGGACCTGATGCGGAGGAAATGATGCCGTCACTTGGAAAGAAAATATACAACGAAGGCAGACAGGAAGGTAGAGAAGAAGGAATCCAGATCGGAATTGAGAAAGGAATTGAGAAAGGAATTGAGAAAGGAGCTTTTGCCAAAGCTGTTGAAACTTGCAGGAATGCTCTTAGATCAGGGATATTGCCTGAACTGGTTGCCAAAATAACGAATCTTCCACTTGAAAAAGTTCTTGAAATTCAGAAAACTCTCCAGACAGATTAAATTTTCATTATAGAACACAAAATTAACCGGTAAGATATAATTGAACGAGGCAATGTTGTTGCATTGACAGATAATTCTGGTAATATTCTTGAGCGTTACAGGTACAGAGTTTGGTGGCAAATGAGAGGAATAATTCAGCCGGAGGTAGATCCATGGGAGTAATAGCTGATAAAATTAAAGATAACAAGCTATTTTATTCGCTACTTTTCGTCGAAGAAATTAGTTATTTTAATCTAATTGCTGGATTGATTTTAGGATATAGTATAGATTCAGTTGGACGATCAGGTTTAGCAGTTATTTGTGTAATAGCGTCCTTTATAATGATGTTTTTAGTTCATGTGATATTTTTTATAAGTAGTTTTTTTCATTCCAAAATTAAAATTATGCGAAAAAACACAGTCATGTTTTTTCTATTTCGTCTGATATTAATAATTATGTGTCTGGTTCTTTTTGCACATTTTGAGTAAACAGGAGTTCAAAATGAAAAAACATCTTTTCTGGATATATATAGCGATTCTTGAAATAAACATGGTTATCTCCATGCTGCTCCAACACCTTCCAAAGATGATGGGTTATATAACAAACAAGGAAGGATTGAAAGTGTTGGCAATGTATGATGGATGCTTTAAGGTGAGTATAATCGTAATGTTTCTGATGTTTGAAGTTTTTTTTATCGCGAGTTTCTTTATTGATGAACTTGCCGCAAAGAGAAAGAGGGCAGCAATAATATTCCTGATTAATCTGATGATTGTTTCACATCTTTTTATGTTTCCTTTAGTGTTTTTTAATGGTTAAGTTTTTAAATAACCCCCAAGGGAGGCCCACAATGAAGTATTTATGGATACAGAAAACAGCGAAAGGAAAGAATGTCCCGATTTGAATATCCTTGCATTTTTGTTTTCCCTTAATATGTTATTGTCGTTGTTGGTTTTTATATAATTTCTGAAATGAGGCGGAAATGAACATTCAGAATCTTATGCAGCAGGCACAGAAGATGCAGAAGAAAATGGCTTCTCTTGATGCTGAGTTCAAAAACGAGATATTCAAGACTGAAACCGGTGGCGGAGCTGTCACAATAACAATGAACGGTGATATGAAAATTATCGAAGTGAAAATGTCAGATGAACTCATAAAATCACAAGACCATGAAATGATTGCAGATCTTTTTACAGCCGCAGTTAATCAGAGCATCGATACCGTTAAAAAGGAAAAGGAGACCCGGCTTTCAAAAGTTGTTGGAAAAATGGGCGGAATGCCAGGTCTTTTCTGAGGTGAAATGATCCATCCTGAAGTAAAACAGTTGATCGAGGAGTTGAAAAAACTCCCCGGAATATCGCTCAAACTTGCACAGAAGCTCGCATATTCGATATTAAATGACGCTGAACTTAAAAAAACACTTGGAAATATTGTGAAGCTTTCGGAAAATATAGAAGTGTGTCATGACTGCGGCTTTTTCAGAACTGAGGGTTCAAGTTGTGTGAACTGTTCAGGAAAAAGTTCAGAAATATGTGTCGTGGCGACATATTCCGATATGAGCGCAATTGAAAGAACGGGCTGTTTTTCGGGTTCTTACCACATTCTCGGGGGCTTGATTGCCCCTCTTGAAAATACTCTGCCTGAAGATTTGCTGATAGACCAGCTTAAAAAAAGAGTTGAACAGAATCCGGGGGTTGAAATACTGCTTGCGCTTCCCTTCTCAATTGAAGGAGACGCAACAGCCCTTTACATAAAAGATGAACTTGACGGACTTAACATGAAACTGTCCCGCATTGCAAGAGGACTTCCAGCCGGCTGCGCTCCCGATGTCCTTGACAGAAAGACTGTTCTTGAGGCATTCAGCGGGAAGACATATATTAACTGAAACTTTGCTTATACGGAGGAAAAAATGCCAAAGAAGAAAGTTGTTATGAAATGTATCGACGGAAACCACGCGGCAACCCATTCGAGTTATGCTTTAACCGAAGTTGCTGCTATCTATCCTATCACCCCAAGCTCCAACATGGGCGAAAATGCCGATGAATGGAGCGCTTACGGCCTCAAAAATATTTTCGGTGAAAAAGTTCTTGTAACTGAACTTCAGTCTGAAGGCGGAGCAAGCGGAGCAGTTCACGGTTCATTAAGTGCAGGCGCACTCACGACGACATACACTGCTTCACAGGGACTTCTTCTGATGATCCCGAATCTTTACAAAATGGCAGGAGAGCTCCTTCCCGGCGTTCTTCATGTCAGCGCAAGAGCTGTTGCGGCTCATGCCCTTTCAATATTCGGAGATCACAGCGATGTAATGGCATGCCGTCAGACAGGTGTCGGGCTTATTTCAAGTAACTCGGTTCAGGAATCAATGGACCTTGGTCTTGCGACACACATCGCCGCAATCCGTTCAAGTCTCCCTTTCATTCATTTCTTTGACGGATTCAGAACAAGTCACGAAATTTCAAAAGTTGAAATGATCGACTACGAAGACATCAAAAAAATAGCCCCCTACGAAGAGATCGCCGCTTTTAAAGAGAATGCGATGCGCCCCGACAGGCCTGTACTCAAGGGAACAGCACAGAACCCTGACATCTTCTTCCAGGCGAAAGAGGCATCAAATCCATATTACGACAGAGCTCCAGGAATAGTTCAGGAGGCATTTGACAGAGTTTTCAGCATAACCGGCAGAAAGTATCATCTTTTTGATTATTACGGTCATGCAGAAGCTGAAAGAGTAATAATAGCGATGGGTAGCGGATGTGAAACCATTGAAGAAACAATAAACTACCTTCTTGAAAAAGGAGAAAAGGTCGGTCTTGTGAAAGTGCGGCTTTACAGACCTTTCAGTGCTGAACACTTTATGAGAGCTCTTCCTGCAACGACAAAGTCAATTGCTGTCCTTGACAGAACAAAAGAGCCGGGAAGCGAAGGCGAGCCCCTTTACAAGGATGTTTCCACGCTTCTTTATGAAAGAAAAGAGACAATCAAAGTCATTGCCGGCCGCTACGGTCTTTCATCAAAAGAGTTTACTCCGGGCATGGTAAAAGCGATATACGACAACCTTAAAGCCCGTGAACCGAAGAATTTTTTCACAGTCGGGATCAATGATGATGTAACATTCACATCACTGGGATATGAACCGCTTGACACCGTTGTTAAAGGGACGGTTCAGTGCAAACTTTACGGACTCGGTTCAGACGGAACGGTCGGTGCATCAAAGAATGCGATCAAGATCATCGGTGAAGAAACTGATATGTATGCACAGGGTTACTTCTCATACGACTCAAAGAAATCGGGCGGCATAACAGTCAGTCACCTGAGATTCGGCAAAGAAAGAATTCAGTCACCATATCTTATCACTGATGCTGATTATGTAGCATGCCACAATCAGGCATATGTATATCAGTACGATCTTGCAAAGACACTTAAAAAGGACGGTGCGTTCGTTCTTAATACAGTCTGGGACGAAAAAGAAACTGAAGAAAACCTTCCTGCTTCACTTAAAAAGGATATTGCAAGAAAGAACGGTAAGGTTTATATAATTGATGCTGTTAAAATTGCTGACAGACTCGGTCTTGGACAGCGTATCAACATGATAATGCTCACTGTTTTCTTCAAACTTGCCAAAGTCATTCCTTTTGAAGATGCCGTAAAAGACCTCAAAAAGGCAAATGAAAAATCTTACGGTAAAAAGGGCAAAGCTGTTGTTGACATGAATAATGCGGCAATCGATGCGGCGGCGGCTGAACTTAAAGAGATCAAATATGACTGTGAAAAATGGCTCCATGCTGAAGTCAAAGAGATCGACATCAAGAAAGTTCACGAACAGTTCGTTGACGAAGCTGAAAAAATAATGGTTGAAGGAATTATCAATCCGATAGCACGGCTCAACGGCGATGACCTCCCAGTGAGTGCGTTTGCTTATGAAGAAAGAGGAATGCTTCCGGGTCCCGACGGTTCCTTCCCGACAGCGACAACAAGATTTGAAAAGCGCGGTGTTGCAATTAAACTTCCGAAATGGATCGCAGAGAACTGCATCCAGTGCAATAAATGTTCTTATGTATGCCCTCATGCCGCCATCAGGCCTGTGCTTGTAACAAAAGAAGAGCTTGAAGAAGCTCCCGAAACATTCAAAACGATCAAGGCAGTAGGCAAAGAACTTGCAAACCTTGAATACAGAATGCAGGTATATCCTATGGACTGTCAGGGTTGCGGAAACTGTGCTGATATCTGTCCGGCTCCGAAAGGGAAAGCCCTTGACATGGTTTTCTTTAACGAGATCGTTGAAGTTGAAGCGAAAAACAACGATTTTTCAATTAATGTTCCGGTTCGTGATGACCTTATGCCCAAAACCACTGTGAAAGGAAGTCAGTTCCAGCAACCCCTTTTCGAGTTCTCAGGAGCATGTGCAGGTTGCGGTGAAACTCCTTATGTGAAACTTCTGACACAGCTTTTCGGAGACAGAATGTTCGTTTCCAATGCTACCGGCTGTTCATCTATCTACGGCGGAACCGCTCCTACAATTCCTTACTGCAAAAACAAGGACGGATACGGACCGACATGGGCAAACTCCCTTTTTGAAGACAACGCTGAATACGGTTACGGCATGGCTCTTGCAGTCCGCCAGAAAAGAGGCAGGATCGAAATGCTCATGAACGAAATACTCGATTCAAAATGTGACTGCAGTAAAAATGTAAGTAACGAACTCAAAGCACTTTTCAAAGAGTGGATCGCCAATAAAAACGATGCAGACAAAACAAAAGAGATATCTCCGAAGCTTATTTCTGCTCTTGCAAATGAACCGGTCGAATGCAAAACACTTGACCAGATATTTGAACTCAGCGAATATTTTGTTAAAAAATCTGTCTGGGTTCTCGGCGGAGACGGATGGGCTTATGACATCGGTTACGGCGGACTTGACCATGTTCTTGCAAGCGGTGAGAACATCAATGTCCTCGTTCTTGATACCGAAGTTTATTCCAACACCGGCGGACAGGCATCAAAAGCGTCCCAGTTCGGTCAGATCGCAAAATTCGCAGCAAGCGGCAAAAAGATGAGAAAGAAAGATCTCGGAATGATTTCAATGACTTATGGATACATCTATGTTGCTTCAGTTGCAATGGGTGCAGATCACAATCAGGTTCTCAAGGCAATGCTTGAAGCAGAAGCTTATGACGGCCCGTCAATAATTATTGCCTACTCTCCATGCATCAATCACGGAATCGACATGACTCGCAGCCAGAACGAAATGAAACTTGCTGTTGAGACCGGTTACTGGCCTCTTTACAGATTCAACCCTGCTTTAAGAGAAGAAGGGAAGAATCCGTTCCAGCTTGACTGCAAGGAACCGACAAAAGATCCTCAGGAGATCATCAATAACGAAGTCCGTTTCAAAGCTCTTGACAAACAGTTCCCGGATGAAGCGGTAAAACTTCAGGCCCTCCTTAAAGCAGACCTCAAAGCAAGATGGGAACGGCTCAAAAAACTTTCTGAGAATACAATACTTTAAGATTTTTCAATAAATTACGGTAGGGGCGAAAGATTTTTCGCCCTTACTTATCACATTGATATGATGTTATTTCTGTAAAGATTCGTAACTTCTTTAAATTCTGCAAAAACTCTCTGTATTTCAAGAAATGTGGAACCTGCCTTTGCATAATCCTGTTTTGAAAATGACTCTTTAAGTCTTGACACAAGCGATTTGTTGCCGAGTCCATCCTTTGCTATAAGGTTTCTTAAACTTTCTATGCTCTCCCATGTTTTCTGATCGAGATCATTTTCGTGTTCAACAAACCTTTTAACACTTCTCAATTCTTTAATTATATTGGGAATTTCTCTCTGGAGCAGTTCAACCTCCCACTTTCTCAGCGCACTGAGATAAAAAGATCTTACTATCAGCGGTGACAACGGTGTCTGTTTATAAAGCTCAGGAGTGTTCTCTATTGAACTTATAACTTCAAAAACTGTTGCGGGTGTTTTTCCAAAAAGCTGTTCTCTTTCTGAAGCATTGTATTTTTCAAAAAGATCGTGCTCACACACATATTCCCGGTCTGTTGCAAGATAACTGTTCGATTCTCCGGACTTTTTGTGAATTTCAGCATCAAGATCGGCGGCATTTTTCCCACCGGCATATTTCATTCCGTCAAGCATTGCTATCAGAAACGCACTCATTGCCAGATATGAATTTGTATGGGGATTGGGAGCCCTTATCTCAAAACGGACAGACATGGGACTCGCCCCTCTTACCAGGCATGCGAGAACCGACCTGTTCCTTGAAGGACTGACAGGGGACATTCCAAGAGATGCGGCGATGGATACAGGTGCCTCAAACCCCGGTTTCAGCCGTTTAAGAGCTGAATTGGAGTGGGATACGAAAGGATTCACAACTTCCCAGTTCTTTAAGATACCCATCAACGCACCGTAACCGGCACTTGAAAGGAAAAGCTTTTCGTCTGAAGGCGCGAACAAGTTGAATTTACTGCCATTTTTCAGATGGATCACTGCTCCGGTGTGCATGTGCTCTCCGCTTCCGGCAACACCTTCGACCGGTTTTGCTATAACTGTAACCTCAAGCCCTGCCCTTCTGAAAACCTCTTTTACAACTATTCTTGCCCAGAGCTCGTTGTCACACGCAGTCACCGGATCTTTGAATTTCCAGTTTATCTCAAGCTGTTCCATTACATCAAAAAGCCGGCCGTTTGACGAGATCTTTCCTTTAACTCCACCGACCTCTTTGTGCCCCATTTCCGGCTCAAAACCATAATAAGTAAGCATTTCAAGAGATTCTTCAAGACATGTTCTTATCTGTCCTTTTGTCCTTTTCCAGTAAGACTCCTTAAGCATCTGGC
>ERZ795059.1995-NODE-1995-length-21851-cov-12.149523_pt1 | contig 21851 bp, 17 predicted proteins | sample MGYA00375143_ERZ795059 | MGnify/ENA primary metagenome ERZ795059 (study PRJEB30188, sample SAMN05720168) | activated sludge metagenome | isolation source: Anaerobic digester | place: USA | collected 2015-01-07 ... | reverse complement strand
AAAGGTAAAACCGTTAGCAAGTTTTTTATATTTTTAATTGGACACTAGTGATTTTAGATATTAAATTTTAAAATTTTCTTTTTCGGATATTTCGAACAATCTGCCGCTTGATTCGTAATATTTTTTTTCAACTGAAACGTCCTGATTGTCAGTGAAAATCTTTGTGTTTCCGCCGTAATTATCATATTCATATTTTAACGCCGGCAAACCGGTATATTGCGTCCAAAAGCAGACGCCCGCATTTTGATGCGAATGTAATGAATGTTAAGGAATGACCCCTTTTTTGACCCCTTTTTTTTGACCCCTTTTTTTAACCGTGCGTTGTTACCGAATATTCGCCATCATCTGAATTTTTCGTATAACATTGAATATTTCGATATGACTTTTTCCCAATTATATTCGCGTTCGACTTTTGCCGCCGCATTATCAACGAGCGTTGAAACTATATCCGGACGGTTTATTAATAATTTTATTTTATCCGCCAGTTCTTGAGAATTATCAGGTTCAAACAACAGTCCGGTCTTTTCGTTATCTATCACAAACGGAATAGCGGAAATGTTCGAACCGATTACCGGAATACCCGCAGCCATCGCCTCGATTAAAACAATACCGAACGCTTCATACCGGCTCGGCAGAATAAAAGCGTTAGAAGATTTAAAAAGTTTGACCAGTTCGATTCTATCAAGTTTACCGCAAAACGTTATATTATCAATCAATCCTAATTCTTCGGACATTTTTTTTAACCGTTGAAAATCTCCAAAATCAGGTCCGGCTATGTTCAAATGAATTTGAATTTTTTCCGAATCAAGAATTTTCATTGATTTTAACAGAACGTCTATTCCTTTTCCCCGGGCAAGCCGTCCGGCAAACAAAAGATTAAACTTATTATTATTTATAAATCCTGATTTTTCTAAAGATTCGTTGAATTCGGAAATATCGACGCCTGCGGGAATAATCTCGTAATTTTTAAATTTAAACCCGTATTTGTTTAATACCTCGATAGAGTAACGGGTTAAAACTGATATGCAATCGGCTCTTGAAACCGTTAATTTTCCAAAAGTATCAGAATATAATTTTCTATGAATCAGATTGTTTTCGTCCACAATCGGATTCAATATTAATGGTTTATTTTTTAAAAGTTTCAATAATAACCCTGATATAGCCGGAAAATACATCATAGTCCATGAATGAATTAAATCAATATTTTTCAAACTCATTCCGGCGGTTAAAAAACCGGGAATAATATGATAAACCGTTTTGGGAATTTTAATTGTTTTAAATCGTCTGATATTATTTTTATCATCGTATTCGTGATCAGCCGCAGACGGAATAAAATTCAAATTTGCAATATGGTCTTTTAAACGCGTTGAAAATACGCTGAAATTATAACCGCGCTTTGACAATTTTTCCGTTACGCTTTTGTTCAAATCCTCGGCTCCGCCCGAAGCCGGATAATATCTTAAACTTAAATTCAAAATATTCATTTTTTTAAATTTAATTTTCGGATCCTATTATCGACCGAATCATAATGAAATCCGTTCTTAAATTTTGTTTTATACAACCCGTAAAACTCAGCCGCTTCTTTATAATACACGTTCATTTCAAAAGAAAGAGCGAAATAATACAGCAAATCGTCGCATTCAAATTTATACGACTGTAAAATTGAAGCGCGGGAAATCTTTGATTTCAAAACGTCGGCGTATTTGATTATTTCAGCGTATTTTTTTTCATTGAAATAATATTGAACAAGAAAATAAAAAGATTCCATCCAATACGGAGATTCATTAAAACCGTTTATCAATTGACGGTAATATGACAAAGAAATATTTTTATCGATACCGGAATAATATTTTGCGAGAAGATACAATGTTTTATCGGTTTTTGAATGAAATCCGGATTTGGTCAAAAAAACGTTGAACTGCTTTACCGCCAATTCGGCTCTTCCCAAATTATTAAGCGCGGCGGCGAGCAAATATTCGCAGTCGGCGTAAAAAATTCCGTTTTTATAAAGCTCCTTATACAGAGACGCGTAGAACATCGAATTAATAACGTCGGAAGTATCGCCCCAGATTTCTTCGTCAATCTGAATTTTGCCGTCGTTTCCGAGTTGGGACGCGGCTTTATAAAAAAGAGTTTCTTGCGCAAACCTGTCGACTGATTTGATTTTATCATATATTTCAATATTCGATTTAGCTTCTTCGGTTCTGTTCATTTTCAAATTTGCAAAAGCGAGCTTTAGATAATTGTCCTGAATCAAAGTTTCAGCGTCGAAATATTCTTCCTTAAAATTCAAGAAATAATCGAACGATTTTATGGCGTTTTCATAATCGCCGAGACTTAAGAAATTATATCCTTCGAGATATTTTAAAACAGGAACAATTTTAGAAGTTAATATTCTCGAATTATAAAAAGACGATTTGCCGTATTTTTCAATAACAGAAGATAAAAAAGTTAACGAGCGTTCCGGACGGTTTAATTTTATTAGCGCAAACCAGTAATTTATTTCATTCCGCAAATCCGCGTTTTTAGATAAACTAATATAAGAGGCAAAAGTTTTTGAATCAGAACCCGTGTTGTTTTCAGAACCAGAACCGAAAGCATTCCGATAATTCCAGCCCGCGTTTTCATTATAAAAATTCATTTTCAAAATTTCATAATATTTTCCGTTTTCAATAAGATTATCCAACAGCCCGCTATTTTCCGAAGCGGAGGAAACCCGCTGACCGGCATTCAAATTTAAAACGGAAAAACCGTCAGCCGCAAAAAAAATCAGAGACAAAAAAATAATGAATTTAATTTTCATTTTTCAAAACCGAAAATATAATTAAGTTTAAGATAATATTTATAATTTGAATAATCAAGCGCCGATACCGAAGGAGAATAATCGACCGTATCATTTTCATATTCGGCTATGGCGTTTAATTTTTCAGTCAAAACAATATTCAATCCGGCTTTTATTTTTTTTTGAGTATAATCCTGCAGTTCTGCGTCGTTAAATTGTCTGGATACGGAAATGTAAGGTCTGATTTTATTTGAAAACATAGAGTAATTTAAAGAAAGGGAATAATCAAATATGTCAGAAGTTAATTCAGTATCGCCTAAAGTTTTATTGGACAAATAATTTGTCCGGTTATACGAGGCGAAAAAACTCAAATTAAGTTCGGGTATCAAATTATTATAATTTGCGGAAAAATTAATTCCAAATCTGTCGTAATCAAGATATTCCTGAATCTGAATGTATTTGGAATTGTTATCGAAATAACTATACAACAGACCCGCGTTCAAATTTAAATTCTTATTGGATTCTTCGTCAAAAACAAAAACAGAATTATAATAGAGATTATACAAATAAAAAGTCGTGTTTACTTTTTTTATAAAAGCGGAAGTGTTCGAAGCGTCGTCGGAATAATTTTTTGCGGTCTGATACTGCAGGTTGATTTCGCTGGTTCCAAACGAATAATTTAGTTCGGGATTAATATTGACATACGTCGAAGCGTAATCTTTTATATGACTGAGATTATCCTTATAAGCGTCGCATTTAACGCGGAACTTCAATTGTTTCAAAATTGAAGGGCCGCTCTGATTTTTGGTTTCATATAGCGGAGTTCCGAATTCGGCTGTAATTTTATTTTTATCGTTATCGTAAATATAATTATAATTTCCCGCGGAATTAAAATCAGAACCGATATGTTCGAATTTGATATTATAATTAATTTTGTCGTTATATCCGAAAGATATCAGAGATGCAAAATCATTATTGACTTTATTTTTAGAGGTAAAAATATCGTTGTCATAATTAGAATAAGTTAATTCCATATCGAGATTATATTTATTTTTATTAAAAGCCATACTATTGGCGTATAAAATATTTTTCAGCGGTTTTGCGAAATCGTCGTTTGAAATCACGGAATTCTCGTTGTCTTTAAAATATATAATCGAGTGACCGGTTCGCAAAAAATAATTCCATACTGCGGAAACGTTTATTCCGTAGACCTGCTGTTCGTATACGTTGTTGAAAGCGTAGCGCCGGTTTTGTTTTTTATATTTATCGCCTATATTCATACCTTGTTCCGTATAGCCAGCGAAGAACTGGAAATCAAATTCATACGTTTTTTTTTCTTTTAAAATTATTTCATCAGTAATAATCCCGCCCGGATTCGCCTGTTTTCTGTTATTAAGCGAATCGACAAGCGCGATAATTTTTTCCTGATTTTTTAAAGGTTTTTCGCAAACTATTTTTTTTTCCAATTTAACGCCGCGGAAACTTTTCGAACTAAACGAGTAATCGGTTATCGTAAAACCTGAAATATCTCCGATTTGGATGTTATTGTCGCTTTCTTTATTTCGTATTTCGAGCAGAAAATTATCGATATACGCGCCGTCCCACTTATCGGAATTAGCTTTCAATTTAAAAAAAACGTCGGTTTTATCTCCGTTAGCCATCGTGAACAAAGTCAGATTGGAGTTTCCTTGCGGAATATGATACGATATATTTTTATTGTCAATATCGTTATACTGATATGAAACCGCAAAATTATTAGTAATATAAAAACGCGGAAGCGCAGACAATGAAATGATAGATTTAGCGGCTGAACCGGTTTCGGAGCCGCGCTGGTATGCTCCCCATTTATATGAAGCCCCTATTCTGTGTTCGGCGTCGGCGTTTTCAAAAGGGCTGTAAGAATAACCGGCGCTCCATAAAAAATTTTCAACTTTAAATCCGAAAGCGAATCCGTCCGCGGATTCGTTTCCGGGATTGTATTTATATCCGGTTAAAAACCTGAGATTATCTTTAAACTTAAAATCAATACCGGCGCAGTATTTGGATTTTTCATTTTTTTCATTCTGATAATCCGCCGAAACGACGACTGAATTCAAGATTTGTTTTGAGATTCCAATTTTAAAATATTCCGGCAAATCGAATTTTTCAACTTTGAATTTGGGTTTGCTTCCGATAAGAATATTTTTATAAACGGCGCCAATGTTGATTCCTGCAATATCGAAAAGCCATCCTGCGTCGACGCAGTAAGCGCCGGCGGAATATGGATACCCTGAAATCGGAATCCCGTCTCCCAAAGACTGTTTAAAATATTTGAACGATAAACCCGCCGCGATTTTACCGGTTATTTTTTTTGAGAGAGATAATTGAACCGCCATATCGGAATTTGTGAACTCAGTATTATTTTCCGATAAACCGGTATAATCCGAGTATATGTCGTTAATGTAAGAATAAATTATTCCGGCTCCGATTTTAATCGAACCGGCAAGATTTCCAGCATACATAAGATTCGTGTATTTATTTTTTCCGAAACCTTGAAAATGCATAAAATACAATTCGCCGCCCGATACGTCGTAAAAATTCGCCGGATTGCTGAAAACCGATTCAATTCCGAGTTTTCTGGAAACGGAGGCTCCGCCGAGCGCCGATGATATGATTGAATTGTCAATCCGTAAAAAATCCGCGCCCGTAGTCCCTGCGGCAAAGGATTTTTCAGATAAACACAACACGCATAAAATAAATACAAAAAACGATTTCCGCATAAATTAAATCTATATTTTTTTTTAAATTCCTCATTCGAGTCTTATTTCATTTTTACCGGAAAAGAACCTATATTTTTCAGCCGGCGCATTGAAATTTTTCAGCCGGCGCGCCGATTATTTGCTGAAATCCGGCTTTTGTTTTAAATGCGAATCAATATAATACTCTGTATATTTTTACTTTTTCGAGTTTTCCTTTCACTGTAGTTTCTTCGACAAATTCAATTTTAAATTTATCTTTGACTTTTGAATACGTCGATTCGGAAATAAGAATCTCTCCTTTGCCCGCGATTGATTGAAGTCTGGCGGCAAGATTCACATTATCTCCGATAGCGGTATAATCTATTCTCTGAAGCGAACCGAACGAGCCGAGCAAAACATTGCCGCTATTAATCCCGATTCCAACGTTTATCATAGCTTCTCCGCTGTTTTTCCGTCTTTGATTCACGCTGGAAATTCTATTAATGATTTCCTTAGCCGATTTTATCGCGTTTTCTTCATTTTGTTCGTCGTCGGAGTTTATATTGAATAAAGCCAGCACGCTGTCGCCGATGAATTTATTGACAATGCCTTTATTAGCCGAAATAACTTTTGTAACGCTTGAATAAAAATCATTAAGAAACGATTGAAGTTTTGCAATATCAAGCTGTTCCGAAATTGTGGTGAATCCGCGTATGTCTATAAAAAAAATGGTGAGATATTTTTCGCTGACTTTTAAATTATCTTCGGAATCTATAAGTTCGGTCGAGTCCGAACCGGTCAGAGTTTTCATTCTGAATTTTTGAGATTCTATCAAACTTATTTCGCTCAATCGTTTCAACAAATGATTCACTTTTTCTGAAAGCCCGATTTTTTCGCTTAATTCGATGGATTTTTTTATGTTTTCGACAGACTCGCGAAGATTGTTTGTTTTTTCATAATACATAGCGAGTTCAAAATAAGCGTCGATTAAATCAAAATGAAGCGGGTCGATATTTTTTAATATTTTTATCGCAGATTTAAAAAGATTCTCAATATTATCCCCGCGTTTTCCAAGATAATTATAACAGACTCCTTTGGTCAAACTTATTTTTGCCTGTAAAATTCTGTCTTTGGTTATTCTCCAACCGTCTTCCGCGTCGGCAATATATTTTAAGGCGAGTTTGGGAATACCGCATTTTGCATTATTAATTGCAAGCTGGAGCATAACCGGGATTTTATTATTCACATTGTCAATAATATTAAAATACTCAAGCGACTTTTTAAGATGGCTTTCCGCAACGCTGTTTAAATTCTGTTTTTGGAATGTAATTCCAAGATGAAAATATGAAAAAGCGAGAGAATGAATATTGTCGGTTTGTTTGGTGATATTCAAATCTTTTTTAAAAAATTCTTCGGCTTTAGAATAATTATCCTGCATAAGAAAAAGTTTTGCTTTTTGACTGTATAGCAACGGAAGCTCCTGAAAATCCTCGCGAATTTCGAGCAGCCTTATGCTTTCGTCGAGATAATATAAAGATTCGTTCAAATCGCCGGTTCTAATGTAATATTTGGCTATATTTTTCATGGTAATTATTCTTTGATTGATATTATGAATTTTTCCAAACAGTTCAAGCGATTCCTGCATAAATTTCAGCGCCTCGCCGCCGTTTTCATTTAATTGAATAACTCCGGCGATTCCTCTTATGGTTTCGCCGTATTCGTCGGATTGCGGATACGCCTTGATTACGGCGAATGATTTCACATATAAATCGAAAGCCTGTTTAAACTCATAATTTTTCGAAAGAATGAAACTTCGTTCGTTGTTTATTTTTACTTTAAATATATCAGAAAACTTTTTTTCTTTAATATTGGGGAGAAAATTATTTTCGATTTCGTTAAACAAAGCCAATGATTCGTTATCGTCTCCGAATTTCGATTTGCACAAAGCTTTTTCAAAAAATAAACATATTTTTTTTTCATTGTATTTCATTATATCCGGATTCTTTTCGGCGTTGGCGATTATTTGAAAAGCGTAAGAATAATTTTTCATATATTGAGAAACTTGAATAAGCATCATATAATAATCAAACAGCAAATCCTGATGGATTTTTTCAGTGTCAATATACTGAATAACTCTTTCGAGGAGTTCTTTGCTCAGTTTATGAAAACCGAACCTGAATAAAAATTTAGCTTTTTCATAAGCTATATATGGGAAAAAATCAACCGCCAATTTATTTTTTTGAACCTCGTCCGCATAATTCAAAGCGTATTTAAGCAAAAATAACGCCTTATGAAATTCCGATTTATTAATCGCGTTTAGCGATTCGTCATAAAATTCTTTAAGCTTTGAATTTAAAATGGGAAATAACATTTCTTCGTAATTCGGCTGCGGGATTAATTTTTTCAAGCAACAAATTATTTTATTTTTAAAGTAAAAATCAAAAACGCTGTTTTCGTCGCGGGCGTTAAGCAGATTTATTAAATTAATTATGCCTTTGCTTTTCTGGTCAAGATTTGCCAGCATTAAAGAATTTAAAAATTCTATTAGAGGCGACGACGTTTTTTTTTCAATCGAATACGACACGCATATCGACAAACATTCCGAAGCTTTGGACTTGTTATCTACCTCTAAATACAGCTCGCCGACTTTTATATAGACCGCCATAAAAATATCATAATCAAAAAACTGCATACTTTTATACTTAAGAATTTTCTCTTTGAAAAAGCGCAAGCCTTTATGCGAGTCAAGGACTACCGGATAATAATCGCCTATCGCCTGTAGTATAAAACAATACAATCGTTTTAAATCAGCGTTGAGTTTAGGGAGTTGGATGGCGTTTTCAACGTAATCGCAGATTTTAAAAAGAGTTTCCAGAACCGAGTTATTTTTGTCCTGAAAATAAAAATCGCCGAAATCGTTCAGCAATTTGCTTAATTCTTTATGTTCTTTAAAATCGCCATAAAACATAATCAAAGTATAATGCAATATTTTATTAAAAAATACAATAAAGTTTTTTTTTGAATAAACATTTTTTTATATTGACAATCAATTGGAAAAAGAATATAATTATAAAAAATATATGCGGGGGAATCGTATGTTTAAGACTAAAGGGATTGCGTTATTTTTAGCCATATCATTATTAATAATTGTATTGCCGGTATTTTCCGAAGGCGGCGAAAAAGAAGTAACCGTAAAATCCGGCGATTCATTGTGGTCGATTTCGCAGGAATACTTAAAAGATTCCGCCAAATGGAGAGCGATAGCTAAATTTAACTCCCTTGATAATCCGGATTTAATCACGCCTGGTATGAAAATCAAAATTCCCGGAGACGATTACGCGGCAAAAGAAAGCGTTTCCGCCGTATCAACCCCGATTTCAAAATCAAAAGGAAAATCCAAATCATCTTCAAAAAAAGTTTTAAAAAAAGAAGAACCGCCTAAAATTATAATTGAAGAAAAAATCATTGAAGAGCCAAAACTTGAACGGGATTTAAGCGATTTTGAAAACGAATTTAACGAGCTTCTCGCCAAAGACAGCATGATAAAAAATCAGAGAGAATATTTTCAGATAATAAAAACGCTTGACGACATAAAAAAAGAAATAGCTCTGAATAACAGAGGAATCGCGGCGGAATTATTTGAAAAAGTAAAAATTCTTTCCGAGAAATTAAAAATAAACGTTCAGGTAGAAACTATAATATTAAAAAAAGTTAAACTCGTTCAATTAAAAGGAAGAGTGGATTTATACAATGCGAAAGATTATTTATGGACGCCGGCGTCGGCGAATATTGACAAGATATTAAACAGCGGCGATAAAATAAGAACCGGAGCTTTGTCAAGCGCGGTTATAGCGTTTGAAGACGGTTCAAGCATATCTGTAAGACCAAATTCAGAAGTTGAAATAAAACGGTGCGTCTACGATATACGCAACAACACTTTATATTCGAAAGCGCTTCTTTTACGCGGTTCTATAAATTATAAAACCCGCGACGGAATACCAATCAAGGTAGTCAATGAAGTAGAATGTTTGGATTCGCTGATTGATTTTTCAGGAGCAATGACTGCAAGTCTTCTTATAGACGGCTCGGTAAAATACGAATTATATTACGGTTCGGGAAATCTTATGAGCCGCAGCGAAAGGACTTCGATTTCGGGCGGAACCGGACTTTATATTTTTCCGGGAGCGGCTCCTTCAAATCCGGTAAAATTACTCGAACCGGTTTTATTGGGAACTCCGATAAATAACGTTTATTCCAAAACGTCGGTTCCGGAATTAATCTGGCAGCCTTTAAAGGGCGCGGAATATTATCTTGCTCAGATATCGGAAGACGAAACGTTTAATAAACTTGTATTTGAAGAAACTGTAAAAAATACGAAAGTTAAATCCTCCGCGTTGCTTGACGGCAAATATTTCTGGAGAGTAATACCTGTTGATAAAAACGGATTCAACGGTTTTTCGGGAGAATACAGAACCTTTATAATAGACACAATATCTCCGAGGTTATCTATTGTGTCTCCGCTTGACGATGAAATCATAAGAGAAAAATACGTAAAAATACACGGATTCACAGAACCCGGGAAAAACGTAACAATCAACCGATTCACTGTTATTCCGGATAATAACGGCGAGTTCCGGTCAAATGTTCCGTTGAATCAGGGAACAAACATAATAATGATTGAAGCTATGGATGAAGCCGGAAACGTGAACAAGATATATAAAACTCTTCACATAGATTACGATATGCAGCTTATTAATATAAATAACGGAGCTTACACCACGCTGCCAGACTGGAAATTATACGCCTACAACGCCCGCGGCGAGATTGTTTTCAATAACGAGATTCTCGACGTAAAATACGGCGAATGGTCGAAGGAATTAAAACTTGACAACGGAAGAAATCTGATAACGTTAAGTTTAGACGGTATCGGTTATAAGGAAATCCCTATAATTTTCGACAACGACAAACCCGTATTAAAATCATTGCGAATCACGCCGGATTTTCAAGGCGATAACTCGGTATTGACTTTAACGTTGATAGCGACGGACGCCAATTCGCCGCTTTCAAAAAACGCAAAAGTTATTTTAATAGACAAAGACGATTCAGGCAAAAAATACGAATGCGATATGGCGTATAATTCAAAGACAAACGAGTATTATGGAAAAATTATCGGCGAACCGCAACTGTTAAAGAAAGAATTGATTTTAGCGTATATAAGCGTTACTGATATTGCCGGAAACGCTTCGTATTTAAATGAAGAATCCATAGATTTGCCCGGCAGACCGTCATTGTTCTGGGACAAAATAAAAACAAATTATAAGCAACTTGGGTTGCCGATGTTTATTTTGTCCGGCGGCGGAATTCTTTTTTCATTATAATTCGATTTAGATTTAAAAAAAGGCGATGTTTAAAAACGTTACCTCGATAAATTTAGTTATTTTAGCTATTATAATCGGCGGAATAACATTTATTATCAGAAGATTTAAACGCGTAAAAAAACTAAATTACGAATTTGACGATAGAGTCGAATTGAACGATTCGGAATTATCCGACGACCAGAAAAAAGTAAAACTTAGATACGGCTCGCCTTTAGAAATAAGGCGGCAGGATTCCATAAATAACGTCGTGAGTTTCTGGGTGTATCCGGAGAAAGTCATTACTTTCAACGAAGACGGCTCTTTAAGAAAAAAATTCGAATAGGAAAAAACGAATTTAAGAGATTTCATGTAACGTCCTTTAGATATTTAAAATTTAAACGGAAAGAAGAAAAATATTGAATCCTTCGGTAAAACGCGATTTGACTATTGAACAATTGCAGCAAGGTATGACGCTTGCCGCTAATATAATGGATAGAGACGGAAAGGTAATAGCTCTGAAAGACACGGTTTTAACGGATAAATTCATTGACCGTTTAAAAAAATTTTTTTCGGGCAATTCCGGTTTCAAAGTAAGCGTCATAGAAGCGCCTCAAAAAAAGAAATCGCCTTTAGAAATAAAAAAAGAAGAATTGGAGCAAGCTATAAACAGAATGTTTGAACCGTATTCCGAACACAAGTTGTATCAGTTTTTAAAAAATTTAACTTTAAAATCATCGGAGTATTTGCTTGACAAAAATCCAGAATTATATGAATAGAATATTCGACGATATTTACAGCCGGATAATAAAAAGCTTCACAAATCTCGGAACTTTAAACAAAGTTCAGACTATAAGAAAACTTTTCGGAACGTCAAATATCAGGGAAATAGAAAAATATATCAATGAAATCAATCCGGTTTTTTTAAAAAATTCAAAGGAATTATTCAATAACGCGGTTTATCTGCCGAAATCGGAAATAACCAATCTGAGTTCGGCTATAGTAATACTGGGAAAACACAAGGTAATTGAAACGATTATTCTGCAAATAATAATCAAGGATTTGCTTGTGGAATTCAATCAAGAATTAAAACGTCAATTTTTTCATAATTCCACGGTCGGCGTCATCGCCGAATCCATTTATCCGCTAATCTCAAAAAAACAGGACGAGAAATTCGAATTTTTTTTAAGGGGTTATTTTCACAATTTCGGGAAAATGGTTCTGCTTGGTTTTGACAAAGGCATATATTTTGACATAATAGAAGAAGCCAAATCCGAACAATTAAATTATTATGAAGTTGAAAAAATATTATACGGTCATTCGTTTCAGATGAAGTTCACCGTAGCGGTTTTGAAATATTTTGAATATCAGGAAAGCGTCTACGAGCCGGTTGAAAATTACAGATCGCCGGGCAATACCGGATATAAAATGGAAGCGGCTGTTATTCAGATAAGCGACATATTCGCGACGGGATTAAACATCGGAGAAATCGAGGAATGCAAGCTGCCTCAGCTTGACAAAGAAATTCAAGGATTAATAAAATTCACTCCGGAACTAATCAATTCTATGTTCAAATCTTTCATAGGAAGATTGCCAGACGTCCCAAAATTTTATAAAAAATTCGTGGAATTTATTTGAATGATTTCCAATTGATTAAGCGGTAAAACATTCGGAAAAAGGAGAATTATTATGAGCGCTCAAATTATTATAGAGAAAAAAAACGAGGCGCAGCTTAAAAATTTAGGCGCGGAGAAGTGGGGAATCTGGACAAAAGAAAAATCCGAGTTCGACTGGTATTACGATTCCGAGGAACAATGTTACATTCTTGAAGGAATCGCGGCGGTAAAAACAAGTTCAGGCGATTACGAAATAAAAAAAGGAGATTTCGTAACCTTTAAAAAAGGATTGAAATGCAGATGGATTATCAAGGAAGATATAAAAAAACATTATAATTTTTTATGATAAAATGAACAAAGAATTTAAAGTAGGATTATTTTTTTTCGCGGCCATTTTAATATTCGTTGGCATTATTTTGAAAGTAAAGCATATAGATTTCAACAGAAATTATTATATGCTGAACGCTTCATTTGATAATATTTCCGGCATTGAAAAAAACGCTCCCGTAAAACTTGCCGGTTTAAAAATTGGACGCGTAATAGAAATTGAACCCGATATGAACTCAAATAAAATCAAAATTATTATGAAAATAGACGGCGATAAAAAAATCAGAAAAGACGCGACTGTCAAACTTCAAATGGAAAATCTGATGGGTTCAAAACATATTTCCGTTTCATTCGGTAAAAGCTGCGAATTCTTTAAAAATAACGATACTATCGCAAGCGTTGAGGAAGCGGACATCGAAAAACTTATCGTTAGCGTTACTGAAACGGCGGATGAAACCAAATCGCTCGTTAAGGATTTCAACGCAAATCAGGCTAAAGTGTTAAATAAACTTTACGATATCCTTGACGAAAATAAAAATAAAATCAGAAGTTTTATCGCCAATATCGAGGACATTACGGTTTCCGCAAAACCTAAAATTTCCGGCGTCCTCGATTATCTTGAAAAATCGATGCCCGACCTTAATAAATCCCTGAACAACATTGAAATAATCACTGCCACTATTAAAGAAGGAAAAGGAACCCTCGGCAAAATTATTAACGAACCAAAATTATACGAAGAATTGCTCGTTTCAATTGATAACATAAAAAGTTCTTTTAAAAGAATAGATAATCTGGTTTTGAAAAACGAAAAAAATATCGACGACGTCATACTCGGATTAAAACAAACTATTATTCCGGTAAAAGCAAGTTTTGAAAATATTTCGCTGATAACGGAAAAAATCAAAAACGGAGAAGGAACCATAGGCAAACTCGTCGCAGACACCGATTTATATTATACCGCAAAAAATACGATTCAAAAAATCAATGAAAACCTTGAAGACCAGCGCGAACAATCAGTGATGTCAAGTTTTACAAACACCATATTTGGAATTTTTAAATTTTAGCGGAATGAATCAAAAAGAAACTCTGTTTATCATAGATTCCCATTCATTAATCTATAAAGCTTATTATGCAATACAAAAATTAACCGATTCTAAAGGAAACAGCACTAACGCGGTCTACGGATTCGTCAAAATGATTTTTAAAATCATCGAATCGTATAATCCGGATTATTTAGTTTGCGTTTTCGATATTGGAAAAAAAACCTTCAGAAACGAGTTGTTTTCAGATTACAAAGCCACTCGGCAGGCGACTCCGCCGGACCTGATTCCTCAATTCGCCGCAGTAAAACAAATCATATCAAAAATGAATATACCGGTCGTTCAGCTTGAAAACTACGAGGCGGACGATATTATCGGAACGATAGCAAAACGTTTTGAAAAAAATTTTCAGATAAGAATCATATCCGGAGACAAGGATTTGACGCAGCTTATTTCAGAAAACGTTTTAATACTTAACGCAAAAAAAGGGATTTCGGAAATAGACGTTTTGAACGCCGAAGCAGCGGAAAAAAAATACGAGATTAAACTTGAACAATTCAAGGATTATCTCGGTTTAATCGGAGACGCTTCGGATAATATTCCGGGAGTCAAAGGAGTCGGTCCCAAAACCGCCGTAAAACTTTTAAAAGAGTTTAATTCGATTGAATCAATTTATGAAAATATTGACAAGATTACTCCGGACTCAGTCAGATTGAAACTGTGTGAAAATAAGGATTCCGCATTTTTGAGCAAAAAACTCGTTACGATAAATACCGACGCACCCGTTGAAATAGATTTTGTCAAATTCAATAAATCCGGTTTTCAAAATCTTAAAGGAATTTTTGAATCGCTTGAGTTTTATTCGCTGATAAAAGAACTCAACCTCAAAAGCGGGGAGACTAATCCGGACGACAAAAACGAACAAAGTTTAAATTCTGATATTCGGGAATTTAATATTATCGAAATCGAAAACGGAAGCTCTTTACAAAAAGAATTAACCGGTATTACAGAATTGTTTTTATATTCCGGTCTAATCGAAGGCGCAAGAAAGTTATATGTTTTCGCTCCTGAAAAAAATCTATATCTTGATTATGACAGTAAAGAATTTTGGGAAATCATTTACGATACGGTTTCAAAAAAAAATATTGAAATAGCCGGATTCGGTCTAAAATCTATTTGTAAAAAATTTTTAGAACAAGGCAAAAATATTTTTAATCTTAATCTGTTTGATTACGGCTCGGCAAACGGAATTTTATTCAAGGACGAAAATATTTATAAAATATTTTTTAATTGTTTTAAAACCGATTTAATGAATATCGATGAAATATGTTTTGAAAAAACCGGTTTGTTTGAATCCGGTTTCAGCGCCGGGCAAATTTTCGATTTAAACCGTTTCGCTTTTTATTATAAAAAATTAAAAGAGGAACTATATTCGAAACTTGCGGGAAGCGGTCAGGAAAATATTTTTTTGAAAATTGAAAAACCTCTTTTGCCAACCGTTATTTTGATGGAATATAACGGGATAAAAATCGACGGAGAATATCTTCAAAAACTAAACTCCGCGCTTGAAATAAAATTATCGGAACTTTTGAAAAAAATATTCGACGACGCCGGCGGACAAGAATTTAACGTGAACTCGACAAAACAGCTTGCCGATATTTTATTCAATAAATTGGCGCTTCCGGCTCAGCGCAAAACAAAAACAGGTTTTTCGACCGACAGCGAAACGCTTGAAAAGATAAGGTTTCTGCATCCGGTAATCGATAAAATACTCGAATACAGAAAATATACAAAAATCAAAAACACATACATTGAGCCTTTTATACAGCATACGGGGAAGGACGGAAAAATCCATACTTCTTTTAATCAGACCGGAACGTCGACCGGACGTTTTTCAAGCGTAAATCCGAATCTGCAGAATCTTCCAAATACCGGACAAGACGAAATAAATATTAGAAAATCTTTTATAGTTGAAAAACCCGGCAATATATTTATCGGCGCGGATTACTCGCAGATAGAATTGCGGATTGTCGCGCATCTTGCCGGCGACGATTATATGATAAACGCATTTCAAAAAGGCGAGGATATTCACAATTCTACGGCGGTCAAACTTTTTGGAGCCTCGGACGCAAACTCGGTTTCCGGGGATATGCGGCGGTTGGCAAAAACGATTAACTTCGGTATTTTATACGGGATGTCCGCTCATTCCCTCGCCGAAGAAACCGGATTGTTTCATAATCAGGCAAAAAATTTTATTGACAATTATTTCGATAAATTCTCTAAAATTAAAAAATATTTTGACGAATTAATTGAAAATGCGATTAAATCCGGATTCGTTTCTACTTTGTTTGGAAGAAAAAGAAGTATTCCGGAACTTAATTCAAAAAATAAAAATATAGTTCAATCGGGAATACGAATGGCTATGAATATGCCGGTTCAAGGAACTTCGGCGGACATATTAAAGATGTCGATGATAAAAATAGCGCCGATTCTTGAAGAGTTTGAAGCTAAATGTCTTCTTACGATTCATGACGAATTGATTTTCGAACTGCCTGAAAAATATTGCGAACGGTTCGCCGAAAAAATAAAAAACATTATGGAAAATATTGTGAGTTTAAAAACGCAGCTTAAAGCGTCTATCGGGACCGGCAAAAATCTTAGCGAACTTAAACATTAAATCTAAATAAGAGTTGATATTCGAAGGTTTTTTTAAAATAGTTCTGAAAGTAACAAATCCGGAATAATATTTTTTTAAGGCTCATATTATTATGATTATATCCTGTTTGGTACTTGTTTTTGGGCTCGCGCTTTTAATTAAAAGCGCGGATATTCTCGTCGACGGGTCGGTAGCCGTAGCTAAACGGCTGGCGATTTCCGAAATCGTTATCGGTTTGACAATAGTTTCATTCGGCACTTCGGCGCCGGAACTTATTGTAAATATTCTTTCATCAATAAATCAAAAAAGCGATATCGTCATTGGCAATGTCGTCGGCAGCAATATTGTTAATATTCTTCTCATTCTCGGAACCGCGGGAATTATTTATCCGTTGCAGGTTCAAAAAAATACAGCGTATAAAGAAATTCCATTGTCGTTTTTTGCCGCGCTGCTGATAATAATTCTCGGCAACGATATTTTCTTTTTCGGAAATTCCAAAAATATAATTTCCGCTTCCGACGGTTTAATCTTATTGTTTTTTTTTGCGTTTTTTTTGTTTTATATTTATAAAACATCGTCGGTTTGCGGCGATGATACCGCCTGTGATACTAAACAATTCAGCGTTGTTAAAAGCGTAATTCTTATCGCCTGCGGTCTTGCCGGACTTATATGGGGCGGAAATTTAGTCGTCAACAACGCGGTTCTCATCGCCAAACATTTCGGAGTTTCTGAAAAACTTATAGCCCTGACAATTATATCAATCGGCACTTCTCTGCCTGAACTCGCGACCTCCGCGGTTGCGGCTTACAAGAAAAAATCCGATATAGCTGTCGGCAATATAATCGGTTCGAACATCTTCAACATTTTTTTGATTCTTGGCGTAAGCTCGGCTATTAATCCTGTTCAATACGACGTTATTTTTAATTCTGATATCACCGCTCTGCTTTTATCAACTCTCGCGCTGTTTCTCTGTATGTTCACAATAACGAAACGAAAACTTGACAGAGCCGAATCCGCTCTAATGCTTTTATTATATTGTTTTTATACTGTTTTTATTGTTTACAGACAATAAATTGCCGGGAGGAAATATAAATGCCGCTTGACAAAAAAGTTTTTATAACTCAAACCCTGCCTGAAGCAGCCTCGAATTTTTTAAAGGAAAACGGCGCGTCCGTTGAAATGAATAGAAGTTTCGAACCGCTTTCCAAGAAAGAATTAATTAAAAAAATGAGCGGAGTCGGAGTATTCATAACTTTGCTGACAGATAATATCGATAAGGAAATAATCGACGCGGCCGCGGAAAATGAAGTCAAAGGATTCTGCAATTACGCGGTCGGCTACAACAATATCGACGTTAATTACGCCAAATTAAAAAAAATTTTTGTGACCAACACTCCGGATGTTTTGACTAAAACAACCGCAGAGATGGCTTGGGCTCTCTTATTTTCAGCGGCGAGAAGAATAACCGAATCTCATAATTATGTCGCTCAAAAAAAATTTAACGGCTGGCAGTCCACTCTTATGCTCGGAAGAGACGTTTCAGGCAAAACGCTTGGAATAATAGGAGCGGGAAGAATAGGAACCGCGTTCGGATTAATGTCTGCGGGATTTGAAATGAAGGTTATATACTCTGATTTTAACCGTAACGAAACGCTTGAAAAAAAGATTAACGCGGAAAAAGTAGAGTTGAACGAGCTGCTTGAAAAAGCCGATTTTATAAGTCTGCACACTCCATTGACAAACGATTCGGTTCATTTAATCGGCGAGCCGCAATTCAAACTGATGAAAAAAACCGCGATTATAATAAATACCTCGAGGGGTCGGGTGATAGACGAAAAAATTCTTGCAAAATTTCTTAAAGATGATAAAATAGGATATGCAGGGTTAGACGTTTTTGAAAACGAGCCGGATATCTGTTCCGAGTTGTTCTCATTGCCTAATGTTATTATGACTCCGCATATAGCAAGCGGGACCGTTGAAACCAGAGATAAAATGGCGCTGCTTGCCGCGCGAAATGCGGCGGATATTTTTTCCGGTATTGTTCCGAGAAATAATGTCTGGTAAAAAATTGGAGGTTAAAAAATGCTTCTTGAATTCCATTGTCAGATTGACAAAGATAAACGAAATATAACGGTAACGGTTTTAACGCCTCGTTTAGACGCCACAAACAGTATGGACTTTGAATACGGCGTAATTAAATACGCGGAATTTTACGATATTATTTTAGATTTGAAAAACGTCGAGTATATCAGTTCAAACGCAATTGGAGCCATTATTCAAATATACAAAATAACCGCTAAATTCACAAATAGTTTAAAACTTGAAAACTGCAGTCAGAAAGTAAAAGAAATAATCGGAATGGCGGGTCTTCAAAATAAACTTTTATGACTTTGAACCAAAATTGTTATGCCAGTATTAAAAGAAAAAGACGGTATTGTTGAATGCGATATAAACGGATGCAAACTCCGCGCAGAATTTGAATGCGCAATTTGCAAACGCAGATTTTGCGAAAGACACATAAGATACGGCAGGTTATACGGATATAATATTTCAAAACAAAACGAGTATTATTGCGTTGCCTGCTGGCGTATTGAACGAAATAATATTTTAAAATATAAAACTTCAAAATTAGCCCTGATTTCCGGTCTAAAAAAACTCGGCGTAGCTCAAAACGATACTTTGCTTGTTCAATCGTCGGTATCTTCATTCGGTTATATTGAAGACGGCGCCGAAACGTTGATTGATATTATAATGATGCTTTCCGGAAAAAAAGGAACTATCGTTATGCCGTCTTTTACTCCTTTTGCTAAACGGTTTCATCCGAAAAGTTCGCTTGTTGATAAAAGCTGCGGAATTCTGCCGGAACTTTTTAGAAAACGGTTTAAAACTGCAAGAACCAACAATTTAAAATATTCCTTTACAGCTTGGGGAAAATGGGCGGTTTATATAATCAATAACGCTATTAAATACGATAAACTCGACGGGCTGTCTCCGGTTCAAAGAGTTATAAATAAATCCGGAAAAATTCTTATGCTCGGTTCGGAATTCAATAATTGTATTCCGATTATTTTCGCCGATATAACAGCTTCTCAAAGTTCGCCGGAAAGCTGCGGAAAAAAATATCCTGAACTCGAACCAGACATAAAAAAATTGAGTTCATACAAAGAAATAATAATAGGCGAGTCATTATGCAGAATTGCGGACGCCGGCGAAATTGCCGAACTTGTAAAATCAAAAATATTTGAAAAACTGAATATATTCAATTGTTATAATTCAAACTGCGTTAAATGCGGCAGACAAAATAAAATATCGTCCGTTTTATTTGAAAAAAACAGATTAACCTGAAAACTGCATTAGAATTTTGAAAAAACGCTGGAAGTAAGGAAAAACATTGATTTTGAGCGCTTTTTCAAAAGAATTAATTTTTACTTGTCAGTTTTCAGGTTTTTAGAAGTTTTAACAAGCGCGTATATATGTTTTGAAAAACTTCACTTTTTTTATTGCATTATTCGGGATTAAGTATTAGCTGAATACTAAAACCGTTAAAACGGATTTAGTTTTTGTATTATTTTAGTCGGCTAAGTTTTTTATTGACAATTTCAGTTTTTTGTTAGTATAATGAATTAATTTTTAAAAGGCGGCTCGATAATGAACTGGCTTTACTGGTTTATTTTAGGAACAATATTAGCTATACTTGAATTTGCGATTCCAGGAGTTATTATTATTTTTGTTGGAATCGCCTGCTGGATCGTATCTTTTATTTTATTGGTTGGCATTAATATCAATCTCGGAGTTCAATTAATATTATGCGCCGTATTGTCAGTATTGCTTATTGTTGTCTTAAGAAAAAAAATTAAATGGCTTACCGGAACCGGAGGAAAAAAATACAGTAAAATCGACGAAGACGATTTTATTGGTAAAACCGCGGTAGTATATGAACCTGTGTTCGGAACAAAAGGCATCAACGGAAAAATAAAATTCGAGGGCAGCGTATGGAACGCTTCGTCCAATCAAGATATTTCTGAAAACGAGGTTGTAACAATAAAAGATAAAGACGGAATAATTTTAATTGTTGAAAAAAAACAATAAAATTTTTAGTTTTTTTATTAAAGTTAACCCTGAACTGTATCTGGTATTTTTCAGATGGCGAGAAGTTTTTTTTCGTCAAATAAAAATAAGGAGAATTATACTATGGGAACCGGATTCGCAATTTTTGGAATGATTATTTTATTGCTGTTGATTATCACTTTATTTAAAACCGCAAGGGTCGTTCCTAATAAAGAAGCTTATATAGTAGAACGGCTTGGAAAATTCAACGCCACTCTTGAAGCGGGATTTCATATACTATTTCCATGGATTGACGCTATAGCTTATAAACACACATTAAAGGAACAAGCGGTAGACGTGCCTTCGCAGGCTTGTATAACTAAAGATAATATTCAAGTCGAGGTCGACGGAATTCTTTATATTAAAGTTATGGATCCTGTTAAAGCAAGCTACGGTATTGACAATTACCTTTTTGCCACTATTCAACTCGCTCAAACGACAATGCGTTCTGAAATGGGAAAAATGGATTTGGACAGGACTTTTGAAGAACGCGAAGCCATCAATATGGGGATTTTAAAGGTTTTAGACGAAGCCACAATACCGTGGGGCGTTAAGGTAACCCGTTATGAAATTAAAAATATCAATCCCCCGAAAAGCATTAAAGACGCGATGGAAAAACAAATGCGGGCAGAACGCGAAAAAAGAGCTTTGATTGCGGAATCAGAAGGCGACAGACAGGCAAAAATAAATAGAGCCGAAGGAGATAAACAGGAAGCTATTCAAAGATCCGAAGGCGAAAAAATGAGAAAAATTAACGAAGCTGAAGGACGCGCCTCTGAAATACTAAAAGTCGCCGAAGCCACGGCGCTCGGCATTAAAATGATTGCCGAATCTATTAACTCAGAAAAAGGCGCCGACGCGGTGAGTTTGAGAATCGCCGAACAATATATTGCCGAATTCGGCAAACTCGCAAAAACAAACAACACTATGATTATACCCTCTAATTTAAACGATATAGGCGGAACTATCGCGGCTCTGACAAAAATAATCTCCGCCGAATCGGGATTTTTAAAAAACGGCGCCTCTACTCCGCCGCCTTTGAAAAAATAACAAATTCAATTCGTTTTATTTGGGATAATATATATATTATATAGCGTCTCTGAAAAGTTGATAAAAATATTTATTTAGTGATGTTAATTTATCTGGGTGCGCTTCCTAAAAGTTCCAATTTTTTACTGAACAATTATAAAGGGGCATCTAATCGTTGCTTGTTTAAAAATGCAAATATAGGATTATGACTGTTGCGCCCGGG
>ERZ795059.1993-NODE-1993-length-21865-cov-8.361165_pt1 | contig 21865 bp, 22 predicted proteins | sample MGYA00375143_ERZ795059 | MGnify/ENA primary metagenome ERZ795059 (study PRJEB30188, sample SAMN05720168) | activated sludge metagenome | isolation source: Anaerobic digester | place: USA | collected 2015-01-07 ... | reverse complement strand
CACTCTTTCCCTACACGACGCTCTTCCGATCTTGCGCCTCGATCACTACTTTGTAAGCGGCTTTCGGATTGATCACACCAACAACAGTTCCGTAGGTATCAACAATATGCGTATTGATATAGGGCTTAATATAATCCAACCAGATTTTTTGTCCGGAAGATTCAAAGCCAGTTGGTGATGCATTGTTGAGGTAGGTGTAGAGGAATTGTGTGCTTTTTTTATCCATGATTTTCGAGTTCAAAGTTTAAAGTTCAAGGTTAGAGCGGGATGTTTCCGTGTTTCTTCTTCGGTAAAGTTGCTACTTTATTTTTAAGCATGTCAAATGCGCGGATTAGTTTTTCGCGGGTTTGATCCGGATAGATTACCTCATCGATAAAGCCCCGATGTGCCGCTCGATAGGGGTTCGCAAATTTAAAAGTGTACTCTTCCACTTTTTCATCCAGCTTTGCTTTTGGATCTGAGGCTTCAGAAATTTCTTTCTTGAAAATAATTTCGGCTGCACCCTTGGCACCCATCACGGCTATTTCTGCTGAAGGCCAGGCATAATTTAAATCGGCTCCAATGTGTTTGGAATTCATTACATCATACGCTCCACCATAGGCTTTCCTGGTAATAACAGTGACACGCGGAACGGTTGCTTCTGAAAATGCATAAAGTAATTTCGCACCATTTGTAATAATGGCATTCCATTCCTGATCTGTGCCTGGTAAGAATCCTGGAACATCTTCCAACACCAATAATGGAATATTAAAGCAATCACAGAACCGTACAAAGCGTGCTGCCTTCACGCTGGAATCAATGTCCAACACACCTGCAAGAGAGGCCGGTTGATTACCTACAATACCTATGCTTCTGCCTGCCAATCGTGCAAAGCCGACAACAATATTCTCTGCAAAGTTTTTATGTACTTCAAAAAAGCTGGAGTCATCTACAATCCCCTGAATTACTTCCCGCATGTCATACGGCTGATTGGGATTAGCCGGAATAATATCATTTAAAGAAGCGCGCATTTCATTACCCATTGTATAGGGAATCATTGGCACATCGTCTTCACAATTTTGCGGAACGTAACTCAGCAACTTCTTAATGTAATTGATGCACTCCAATTCATTCGCACAGGCAAAATGCGTTACCCCACTTTTTGAACTGTGCGTTGTTGCTCCGCCTAATTCTTCCGCTGTTACATTTTCATGTGTAACCGTCTTCACAACATTTGGCCCGGTAACAAACATGAAGGAGGTATTCTCTACCATCAAAATAAAATCGGTAATGGCAGGGGAATAAACTGCACCTCCGGCACATGGACCCATGATGGCTGATATCTGGGGTATAACACCCGAAGCCAATGTATTGCGATAGAAAATGTCAGCATACCCACCAAGCGAAACCACCCCTTCCTGAATACGCGCACCACCTGAATCGTTCAATCCAATAATTGGTGCTCCATTCTTCATGGCGAGATCCATAATTTTTACAATCTTCTCTGCATGCGTTTCCGAAAGAGACCCACCAAAAACAGTAAAGTCTTGAGAGTAAACATAGACGAGTCGGCCCTTTACAGTTCCGTAGCCCGTTACCACACCATCGCCCAAATAATATTCTTTATCCAATCCGAAATCCTTGCTGCGGTGCATTACAAATTTGCCCAACTCTTCAAATGATCCTTCATCCAGTAAGAGCAAAACACGTTCGCGTGCAGTTAACTTTCCTTTGGCGTGTTGTTGTTCAATACGTTTCTCTCCTCCGCCCAAAAGTGACTCTTCATTCTTACGTTCCAGAGTGTCAAATTTTTGTTGGAGGACTGGATCTTTAATTTTTCGTTTCGACATAGGGTTGAAGAATTTGAGTAAATATAGTGGGTGAAGTTGAATTCATTTATAAACCGCAGAGGACGCAGAAGTACGCAGAGGATTTTTTAGAAAAAACAAGGTAAAAAATCCATTACAAGATAGGGGATTAACTCTGCGTTCCTCTGGGCACTCTGCCGTTTTGACTTTCATTGCCTGTTGATCGTGCCTCATATATTTGTATTTTTACGCGCCTTTCCGAGCACTATGGAGAACAAGTTTGCCATAATTGACATGGGTACCAATACCTTTCACCTGCTCATTGCAGCAGAGGATGAACACGGCTATCACATTACCTATCGGGAACGACTGGCGGTAAAAATTGGCGAAGGCGGAATAAATCACGGCTATATTACAGAAGACGGAATTCATCGGGCGCTTCTCGCCATGCAGAGTTTTAAAAATACCATCGATGAACAATCCATAAAAAAAGTATATGCCTTTGGCACCAGTGCACTTCGCAATGCGCGCAATGGAAATGAAGTAGCGGAACGAATCAAGGACCTAACCAACATTGAAGTCTCCATTATTAATGGCGATAAAGAGGCAGAATATATTTATATGGGGGTTAAATCTGCCCTTGACATGGGACGTGAGAAATCGTTGATCATTGATATTGGTGGAGGCAGCGTTGAATTTATTTTAGGCGATAACGACACTGTATACTGGAAGCAAAGTTTTGAAATTGGTGCACAACGATTGGTGGAGCAGTTTCAAAAAAATGATCCGATTACGGCAGATGAAATAAAAAAACTAGACGAACATTTTACGAAAGTCCTTACTCCTTTGTTTGAAGCCTTACAAAAATATCCAACTGAAATTTTAATTGGTTCGTCTGGAACCTTTGATACCTTAAGTGACATCTTCTGCATTCAACACGACATTCATAAATCGCCAGAAGAAATTGAAACCCCATTAAGTCTTGCTGGGTTTTATGAGATTTATGCTGAGTTGTTAACAAAAAATCGCGCAGAGCGAATGCTGATATCCGGCATGATTGAAATGCGAGTAGATATGATTGTAGTAGCCTGCTGTCTGATTAATTACCTATTGGAACAACATACCTTTAACCGCGTTCGTGTTTCTACCTATGCTCTAAAAGAAGGTGTTCTTGCTTCCATCATTCAGGAAATAAAAATCACGGCTTAGTCTCATTGTTCGTTGCTCGATATTCGTTCTCGGAAATTCTCACGAATATTGCTCCAGCATGTACTTTATAACATCGGTTGTTGTTACAATACCAACAAGTTTTGACGCGTCTTGAGCATCAACAACAGGTAAAGCATGAAATTCCTCCTTCGAAAAGATTTCTGCGATGTGTTTAATGGTATCATTTTCGGCCACCACACGAGGATGGTGTGTCATCACTTGTGGAATGGTAAGCATTTCAAATACCGCTTCGTTTACATCTTCTTCCGCTTCAAAATAATTACTAAAGGCAAGTCGGTTGATGTCGTTTTGACTGATGATGCCGATCAGATTCTTGCCATCCAATACAGGCACGTGTCTGATTTTATGTTTGTTGATCAAGTCCTTTACGGAAAGTAATGACTCTTTTGCTTGCACGGCATGAACACTCTTGGTCATGATATGGCTTACGGGTTCTTTCTTATTCATAGTGTAAAATTTTAGCAAGTGAAACGCTGCATTCCATTGAATGTATTCCGGATTTGGATTAATCCACTTCGCTTTTAAATCCTACATCAAGGTATATAGCCCTTCAATACACATTCCTGATGTTGATCAGATTAAAGAAGAATAAATATCATCTATATGCTGACGTGAGGCTATCCGGAAAAGATTTTGCTATGTATTAAAACATCATCTAGTCAATGACATGACTATATTTACACTTTACAAAGAACGAGAATTCGTTTTCCGAGACCATTCTTCGTTCGCATAACAAACACAAACATCATTACTATTGAAAACTTTAACCGGTAAATCTTTCGCACTTGCCTTTCTTATACTGATTTATTTTCAGCAATCCGGGTTTGCCCAGGTGGCCATTGCTAGTGAAATAAAAAAGGAAACGTTCGAATACATCAAGCGGGATACAATGTCTCTAAAACTGGATGTGTACACTCATTCAAACATTCCTAAGAATAGCCCCTGTATTATTTTTGTTTTTGGTGGCGGCTTTATTACCGGAAAGCGTGACGAAGAGTTTTACAACAAGTACTTCAACACACTGGTAGAAAATAAATACGTTGTTGTCTCTATCTCGTATCGACTCGGATTAAAAGGGGCAAAACGCATTACCAATTTTAGCGCCACTCCCCTTAAGACAGCCGTTGAACTTGCTGTTGAAGATTTGTATGATGCCACAAAGTGGGTGTTAAAAAATGCAAACAAGATCGGCATTGATACTACAAAAATTATTCTTTCAGGATCTAGTGCTGGCGCGATGACGGTTCTGCAAGCTGATTTTGAGAAGCGGAATAAAATGGAATTGGCGAAGATGTTGCCGGAAAAATTTCAATACGCAGGCGTGGTAGCTTTTGCTGGTGCCGTTGTTACGGATAATGGAAGATTAAAATACAGAATTAAACCAGCACCTACTATGATGTTTCATGGCAGCAATGATAAAATGGTTTTTTATAACCGATGGTACTTTCTTAACAGAAGCATGAACGGTTCAAACGAGATCGCCAAAGTATTTAAAAAGCATAACTATCCATATTACTTCTATCGGGTTGAGGGAATGGGGCATGAAGTTGCTGCGAGCCCGATGGAAGATAATCTGGTGAACATATTATGGTTCATTGATCAGTACATCTTAAATCAAAAAAGATATCAGATCGAACATACATTCAATGACATGGACGCGAAGCGCACCCCGATTCTCTCTCCTGATGATATTTTTAAGAAGAAGAAAAATATCTCTGGCAAGAGAAAAAAGTGAGCACTAAATTGTGACGAACGTTTCGTCCACTGACTTTGAATGACGCTTCCTCGAATTCAATAAAGACCTTCATGATCCATTAAAAATTCTCTTGCTCCTTTACAGCTTTCAACATTAAAGCTCGACCAAACAAAATCATATAAGCCCGGCAGCAGATATACTTGCTTATATCCTTTGGAAGAAAGGAACGATGCGAAGTGAATCGACTCTTCATTTCCATAAATTAATATGGAAGCATTCTTATTTACTGGTAAGGATTGTGCTTTGAATGCAGCCTCTTCTACATGTATTGCATTCTTCATTCGTCCTAGATTTCGATACGAATCTCTTCCGGTAAGTGCGTTGTTGTATTGCTCCGATACGCGGGTATCATAAATAACAAGATCTTTTGTTTCTTTCAGCAAGGCTAAGGTGCGTGGCGCATCAACCAAAATAAAGGGTGTCGAATTTTCAATGAAAGAAATATCTTTCTGACTGGCTATTAAACTGTGGATACCTCCTAATAACTGATGCACAGAAGTAAACCCACTATTGTGTAATTCTGTTGCTGCTCTTGCCGCATCGCCATCACCGCTGGATGAATAGACGAGAATGGGTTGTTGTTTATACTTGGTCAGCTCACTCATCCGGTGTTTGAACTCTGCATACGGAATATTGATTGCTCCTTTTATCCGTCCTATATTATTTTCAGCGATGCTATCTTTCGAATTAAATTGGCTGGAGGGCCGTATATCTATCACAATATATTTTTTATTCTGTTTGAGAAGAGCTGCTGCCTCAGCAAAGGATAGGTTTTTAAAAGGCAAAGTAGTTTCAATCCAATTTTCTTTACATGGAAAATCTTTTGGTTCAAGTTGATTGAGAACTGACATGCCTCCGTTGAGATTATAGAATTTGGTGAATCCATTTTCAGATAGCAATCTGCTGATCCCTCGGCTACGCTGACTATGTGAACAATAAAAAACAATGGTTTTGTCTTTGTAATGTCTGATGGTATCCATGTTATTTCGAATTGCTTCGATTTCCAAATTAATGGCACCTTTTAAATGCCCCTGGTTTAAACTGGCATACCTTGAAGTATCACTGTACTCTCCCGCTGATCGTACATCAACTAACAATAGATCTGGATTATTTATAAAGAGTTTGCAAAACTCCTTGGCATAAATGGTTTTGTATAGACTATCGTAGCGGAAGGGCAACTGAGATTGTGCTGAAGCACAAAAATAAAGCGCAAGAAATAAAATGGAAAGCAAGCGTTTCATAATCGTAGTGGTTTGGTAGTGAGTTAGAATGATGGGATTATCTATCCTGCTTACGTATTCGAAAGACGAATGTTCCTTCCTCAGTGCCTTTACCTACCTGATTATTCGCTCTTAATCTTATCTCCTTTAATAGGTGAGTAGTCTGTTTTGATTTCTCCATTTACATTAAGCGTTTCAAAGTAACATTTAACACCGGTAGCCATATTCATGTCTTCCACATTTTGAATGTGGAAATGCAAATGAGCCTCAGAAGAATTTCCAGAGTTACCACAAAGCCCTAAGAGCTGACCTTGCTTCACCTTATCACCTTGCTTTACTTTTATTGAATGTTGTTTGAAATGAGCGAAGAATAGATACTCATTGTTTACAGTTTTAATAATGACGGTATTTCCCGGAACATACATTGGATTTAATTCTCCGGGCTTGTTGTCTTTCACTCCATCAACCACCAACACAATTTCACCATCGCACGGAGCTATCAACTCTTTTCCAAAAGCATAATAATCTTCATTTATCTTTCTATCGGTTTTGTAGGAATTACCTTTCGCATCTCTTACTACAATATCAAATGCATTTTTCTGTGCTGCGCTGACAACATGATAATTTAATTCCTTGGTATCACCTCCCCAGAAAACACTCCACTCCCCTTTAAAGGGAAGTTTGAGTTTTGTGATGTTACGTTCAAGCTTGGGTAAGTTTTGCTCGACATACGGTTTCACAAACATTCCATTGATTTTTGAATCGCCATCAACTGAAATATTAACAGTATATAAAGCGCGTTCAAAATTTGTTTTATAAGACGCATAGGTATTTTCATATCGCTCAAATTCTCGCTTGGTTATTTTTCCAGACTGTAATTTCAGATTCGTTAAAAACCCTTTGGTCTTATCAAGGGGCAGCGCCTTTTGCATATCGCTTGAAAACATGTTGAAGACAGCATCGAAGTTTTCGGCATTGTAGTTCTTCTCAAATTTCGCAACAACAGTTTTATAATTTTCCTTTTCAGCTTGCGCGAAAGCAAGATTGACAACGAATGAAAGTGCAATGATTAAATGGAGATTTTTCATGGATTGATTTTTTTGAAATAATAACGCTTATGCATGAGAAGTGGCGTGATTAGAAACCGCTTCATTGTCCACGTTGCCGAGCTAAATTAGGTGTAAAATCTTTTACCTTATAATATCCCAAGCCATTTCTTATGCATGTTGTTGGCAACTGGTTTTTTTCACCGCTCTTTATTTATTTTCTTGTCAACAAAATTGTCATACAACTTATACCAGTAGTCAATCTTTGTAGAAACTACAAGTACCGCTATCACAAAAACATTTCCATAGTCACCAGTCAGTATTGCATTTAAAACTATAAGTACTATAAGTCCATATGACAAAACATTAAAACTCAGCTTTACAATTGTCTTAATCAAATTCCCAGTCCGTATTGGCAAAAAGGAAATAATCCAATTAATCAAAATTAGTCCCACTATTACCAGCCCGACAATCACCAATATGTCCCATAGTCCGAGTCCTAAATTAGGCGGACGAAAATTTTTAATAAAGTCAATTACCGAGTCCATTATTTATATTAGGTATCTGTCCAAAAAAACTTGCTGCCAACAATTGTATAGTCGCAACTCATTACGTCTTTTTAATCATTAGCTACTCAATATAGTAGTATGCCCCAACTAAAGCAAAATACCAGTGCGCATCAAAATTGTTTGCTTCATCAATATCTATCCCGATAGTCTCAGAATTTTCGATCCTCAGGCATGGTGAGAAAATTCGCTCTCGATATTAAATTCTGCCGAGTAGTAACAACTCAGCAGGCGCTGAATAAAGTTAGGACATTCGGGCGGTTGCGTGAGATGGCGATTTAATAAGCCTCCAAATAAAAATGACATCTTTCGATGTCATTTTTATTAAGTAAAAAGAATATGAATCTTAATTCACACTACCCTTCGCCAACTCATTAACAAAAGTCTGGTAGCGTGATTTCACTTCAGGATCTGACGTCAACGCTTTTTTTACCTTGTTATAAGAGGTAGCGCCAATGTATTCCTTTGCTAAGCTTTGAAAGGTTTGGGTTATCTCTGCGGTGCCTGCTGCTTTTTTTGCTGCAACTTCTTTAATAAATGCAATTTCTTCAGGAGTAGCTTTGGCCTCAGCAAGTTTGGCGTCATCGGTGATAATTTTGGAAAGTTCGTTGTAGCGATCGTTTCTCATTTCTGTATTCGCCTTTACCATTTCGCTGATATCCGCCAGTAATGACATTTTCATATCGCCAATAGAATCCATTGCAATAGCATATTTCTTCAATTCATCATCAGTGATTTCATCCTGAGCAAAAAGAATATTTGCGGCTAAGACAAATGTGGCTACTAAAACTACACGGTACTTCATGGTTTTATATTTTGATTAAACATTGCTTGAACACTAATTTTAGTCATATCAACTGCTACCTGCCTAATGCATTAATGCCAACGGTTTATATTTTCCATTAAAGGTATTGTACTTCCACTAAAGAACATTCATTCTGTTTATTAAACTGATTCATGAAAAATGGAAAACTTAATTGTTAGAGTATATTTAGCCAGTGGCTTTTAAAACATCAAATCGCAATGGTGGAAGATGACTTCTTTCTTGTGGCCAAAATTTTCAGACGGCATCAATCCGGATCCACTTCATACCTGCAGATTCAGCGGCTTGTACACCTGGGCTTCCATCTTCAAATACCATACACTTTGCCGGATCAACATTCAACTCTCGTGCAGCTTTTAGAAAAGGATCGGGAGATGGTTTACCATGCGATGTTTCGCCTGCGCAGACCAACACATCAATCTGATCCTGAATACCCAGAACAGAAAGTGTTTTCAAAACTGTAGAACGTGTGCCTCCTGATACTACTCCAATCTTTACGCGCCCTGCATTCTTTTTCAGATGCTCACACACAAAACCAATGGGCTGAGTTCCTGAAATATATTTATCTATAAACACCGCTGACTTCTCTGCAGAAAATGAATCTGGCAAAGCAACGTTATAGCGTCTCGCAATTTCCTTTGAAACAACTACCGTTGGCCATCCTGCAGTTTCATCAATAAGATTCAAGTCGAGATCAATACCATAGTTTGACGCTACCTCCTGATAAGAAAGCTTATGCGCCATAATATTATCGGCTAACGTTCCATCACAATCGTATAAAAAAGCTTCGTAGTCACCTTCCGTTAACTTATCCAGTCTTTTTAATTTTTCAAGATCAATTGCATTCATCGAGATTTCCTTAATTTTTGTTAAAGTTATTTCAATTTTTACGATGTCAATTCAAGTGCATCATTATTCACTAAGAAAATATGCACGACATGCATTTGCAAACGTTGCTTATTCTTTGGTGAAGTTTTCAATCACATCCCTTTGATCAGGAAACAACTGAATTAAATCTTGCCGCTTCGCCATTTCAAAATCTTTGAAATCAAATCCAGGTGCCACGCTGCAACTTACCAATGAAAATCCAATCTCGTTTTTAACTCTTGCTGCGAACCAGACATTGGCAGGAATCATAGCTTGCGGCACTTCACCTTTTGAAAGGTCATTGCCCAGAAGTATCGTAACCAGATTATTGTTTTGGATGGATACTATCTCTAAAGTCTTTCCTTGATGAAAATACCACAACTCATCTGATTTAATCCGATGGAAATGAGACTTGTCTTTATTCTCCAACAGATAATAGATGGAGGTACTCACATTTCTGTTTTGCTCTTCATTGCTAAGCATGCTTTGATTGGATCGATACGTTTCCCGATAAAACCCTCCTTCAGGATGAGGTTGCAATTGTAACTTTTGGATTAAGGTGGTTGAATTCATGGTTGGGAAAAAATAAAAATCATCGTAAGAACTCAAATTGTTTTCTCTTCATCACTTCACCGTTTACAACGATTTCCAATGTGTGTGTGCCACTGAAAAGTTTGCGCGTAGTGAAGTCCTGAAACCGCTGTGCCTTTGTGATCGAAATGACCTCACCGGGCTTCAACGTAATTTCCTTCAACTTAAAAACCTTGGGTAGTTGTACTCCCGATTTTTTGAAATAATGTATCCGGTAATCAATCATTAGTGTTTGGCTTGTGGTTTTTTTTGAAACCAGTTCAAATTGAAATTGAAGTGAATCGTTAAGGCGGATTTTGGTGTTGGAGATACTGAAACGTTTCACAGAAATCTTAACATCTTTGGTAAGATTAAATACGGCCATTGATTTTTTGTCGCCTTGCTTCAGTAATGAGCGTATGCCACGCTTTACAATCCATGCGGTATGATGGTGTGTTTTATCCCAGTTCTTCACCAGCTTCAATACATAATCGGGTGAATCTTTCGAAAGATCATTGAGGTGATTGGCTACTGATTTACGAACATACAGTTCATCATCACATTTTAAATTTTCAAGGATAGGTAATGTATGTTCAGGTTTTTTGATGATCTCATCCAATTTAAACGACCACGGCAATCGAGGTCTGCTTCCTTCTGAAGCTAGCCTTCTTACATGATGATTGGAATCGGCAGACCATTGTTTCATAGCGCTTAACGTTTTATCGAGGTCGTGCTTCAAGAATGTGCGGACGGCAAATTCGGAAGATCCAAAGGAGGTAAAATATTTCAGAGCCTCCAGGGATTCTTCGAAATGAGGCAATCCATATACGCTTACAAAGTCTGGAAAGATTAAAGTGGTATATCCACCATTCAATTGCGATACCACTTCCTTCATGATGCCAATGCTCTTACTATAATTATCCGGCAAGTGTTGGTGTAAAACAATGGAAGTATTTCGCATACGCTGATTGAGCGAAAGATCTTTGAGATTGGATGTAACCTCATTTACAAAGCGTTCCAATTGAAATGGTTTATAAACGGAGGCAAAAGTATCTGCTAGGTTTTTGTAAAAGGAAAGTCCGAACATTTCTTTCAAAGGCTCCATATCAAACTATTTTTATTCAAAGAAAGGATTTTGTGCGTCAGCCCTATGTCAGTAGAAGAAAATAAAAACGAAATATTCGTATATCACCTTTTGTTATTGATGTCAACGAAGTGAAATGAATTCTTAATTATTTTCTGATACTCCATATTTCATGGATGGGGTCTCCTTTACTCGACAAACCAGAGTGATGCCATTTACCATCAATAAGCTCGTACTTAAATTTCAAGCTGAGTCCTACTTTAGAATCGTCCTTTGAAAAGAATTCGATCCTCTCAGTGTATTCACCATTTACAGTGGTGTACGTCCCTCCACCAGATCCCATAAACTGTTTTGTTTCTGTATTGTAAGCTATCCATTGAAAACGTGTTCCTGTTAAAATCTTCATTGTTTTTCTTGGTTCGCTTGTATCTCTTGATTGCATTGCATTATCTATTATTCTACCAGACATAAGCCATGCTCCTTGTAGGTTTCCTGGTTCAACACTATCTATTCTTTTCAGTTTCATTTCACTGCCCGCAATTCTTAAGGTAGAATCATTTATAATTATCTTAAAGCTTACCTCTTTACCAACGCGCTCCGGTTTATCCGTATTAAATTCTGCTTTTTCTGTCATCACATCTCCTTCTAATTTCCATGTACCCCCATTAGAATGAATAAATTTTCCTGTCGTTACATTATAGATGGTTAAAACCTGATAGCCCTCTGCAAATAAAACTACACTTCTAAGTCTGTCTCCATTTTCAGAGGTTGAAAAAGATTCCCAGGCACCAATAACATCTTGCGCTTTAATTCCAAATGATGAACAAATACAAATAAGCAATACAATGATTTTTTTCATGACGGTGTTTTTTTTCTGGTGATTATTTCAATGAAGGCTGGAACTTATACATGTACCTATAAAAGTTGAAGATTTATTTTAGGTAATAGATGCGCGGTATATGGTATCAATAGCTTTTGAAAGTACACCTGAAAATTCTTCTGTCGTTTGATCAACCCGCAGACCATCCAGTAGAGCTCTTGAAAAGCTGGCTATAATTCCATTGTTGCTTGTTAACAATTTGGTTGCTTTTTCAAGATCGTATCCACCGGATAACGCAACAACACGAACCACTTGTGGATGCTTCGTCAATTCAGTATAAAAATTATCTACGGAAGGCAGAGTAAGCTTGAGCATGACTTTTTGATCGGGAGAAAGTGCCTTCAGTTCTGCCAAGATAGCTTGATTCAGAGATTCCTCAATTTCTTTTTTATCGATTGCATGAATGTCAACCTCAGGTTCAATAATGGGCACCAGACCGTTTTCAATAATGACGCGCCCAAAATCAAATTGCTGTTTTACAATGTTTGAAATTCCTGCTGTATTATTTTCGAATATGACCGAACGCATTTTTGTACCAAAGACTCCTTTGCTTTTAACATCCTGAATTACTCCTGCCAGACTCGGAATGGGTTTCATTAATTGTACACCTTTATCTTTAGGTTCCAATCCTTTGTCAATTTTCAAGAAAGAGACTATGTTTTTCTTCCACAGATATTCGGTTGTGGAAATACCTTCCACTTTTGCGTTTAAAGTTTTTTCAAATAAGATCACTCCAAGAATTTTGTCTCCATTAAAAGATCGATCCGTCATTACTCTGGAGCGCATCGCATGGATAAGACCATACATTTCATCCTCACCTTTATAGGTACTTTCCTGAATGCCATATCCCAATAAAGCTTTAGGAGTACTGCCACCGCTTTGATCAAGTGCAGCAATAAAGCCCTTGTCATGCTGCATGCGTTTAAGTTGTTGTTCAAATGCACTCATAGTATAATTCGATTTGGGTTGATTAAATTATAGATATCGTTTGGCCAAAAAGGTACGTGTTTAAATACCTACATTCTTTTCCTGCTGTCTGGCGAGGTTATTAACGAAATGAACAGCGTACACTTTAAGAACCTACAGTAAATGTTTATATCCATTGTTACAAGCAGCTGTTACTTCTCGCTTGTCTTGTAATTCCGTCAGCACGTTATTGCCTTCTTCAAATAGTTTTAGCCATGTCGAAGAATTGTTTTCAAAATTATCCATTGTCTCGGTCCCAACATAAATACTTTGGTTGGTTAATAAATAAAATTTAACCGCATTATTATCGGGGAGCGATGTTATCTCCCGCACCATTTACTTTTGATGTTGCCCACCACAAATTATAGCACCGCCTGAACATAAATACAAACTTGCGTCACCAGTTTTGTAAGCGAATGTTGTCGCTACTGAACCTTCCATTTCCGAGTCCATTTTGCTGCGTAGATCACTACCTTGTCAGAAGGCAATAAAATTCCAAGTCGTTCAGGTGTCGTTGAGAACGCTATACCTCTTAAACCTTCAAAGACATTTTCTTTTGTCTGATAAACTTTAGCAGTATCCTTGTCAGCAGTAGTTTTAGTAATCACGCAACCCGGTTGCGGCTATATCCCATTTATACGAAACGAATATAGGAGTCTGTACCTTTTTTATCAAACGAACTGACATTATCAAAAACTATCCGTAGACCCTCCCCCACCAAAACTTCCTCCTCCACCCGTTTCCATTGGCTCATTTGCAACGGTCTGATTGCCTCCCAAAGTTTGGGAAACAATGAATGCCTGAAGATTAAGGTTGCCCCACTTTTCTGCCAAATGATTTTCCCGGGTGAAGCCGTGGCGAATAGTCTTCAAATAATTAAACAACAACAAGGTAATTCCGAGCAAGATGGCGCCTGCTAATGTCAATGTAATTTCTGGATGACCTAAACTAAAATAATACTTAAAGGTAAAGACCGAAAACGCAATTACAATTAAACTTACGCGAAGCAATATCATATCCTTATTTTTTATTCCGAAGTATAGGTAGGCGGCTGGTATAATAACGGTAAGGGCATAGAACATGAACGCGAAAGGTATGTCTTGCCCATCTTCAAGATATAAATTCATAAGGTTAACACTGAGCTCGCGCACCACTAAATAATTTCCGGCAATGTAGATGAACAACAAACTGATGCCTTCTACAATCAAAAGATTATTCGACCAGAATTTTAGTAATGGGCGTGCTTTGATCTTTTTTACTACGGCATACACTCCACCAAAAGCAATGATGAATATAAAAGGAATAATCTGTTGAAAGACTCCGGCTGCATTGTAACAGGTATAGAATAAAATCCCTGCTAAGGAAAGCATCGCACAGATTGTGGTGAGCAGATCGATGTAACGAAAAGCCACAAGCGAAAAAGTAATGAAGCAAACGTATAAAACAACGTATTCATTAAACTCAAACATCCAGAGAAGTCCTACAATGGTAAATCCGCTGGCGTGATACAACATACCTTCTGTTACCCCTGACTTGTAATGGTGATTCTTTCCAATAAATACCTTATCAAGAAAAATAAAAGATGCTACTCCATAGACTACACACACCACAGGATAAGCACTTTCTCCAGCACTGCTGATCATCAACCCCAAAAACCCAGAGACACCTCCCAGCGCCAGGAGTGTTGCTACAAAAAGAAGAATACGAATGATCAGATTGGGATGATAGAAAGACGAAACATAGTTTTCTCGTATCACGGCCAACTGAGTTTCCTCAATCAGTCCTTGCTTGCACCAACGCTTCGCTTCCTTTACTACGGCCAGATTATACAAGCCCGTCTCGTTATAGGCACTCCTCATGATTTCTGATTGAAATAACTTTTGAACCTGATGATAAAAAAAATGAAGCCGCCACAAGAAGCGATTGAGTATAAGAACCAAATCTCTGCTCCATCTTGCAAAATGGTTTCTGCCAAAAGGTAGGTCGTGCCGATGTAAGCGGATACAAAAGCATAGAGCAAAAACAAAAACGACTTCTTCCATCTCGCCATGTAGAATGCAAAGACGCATCCGCCATAAATCAACAACAGGTAACCGAACCACAACTCACCCACAAACATACCGGTGATGGCGCCCACGAAAAACACCAATGCACAAAAATTAAGGTAGGTAAAGGTGAAATGATTTTTGATTGACCTCTTGTCCAGCAACAGCACAATGCACGCCACAGATACACTGAAGATAATAGCGGTGTTATGAAGGTTGGCTGTCTCAAAGAAATCGCCTTCATACCATTTTTGTGGCGAGATGCTGATGCTCCAGAAAGAAGCGAGCGCTGTAATGGCCAGCGATAAGATAGCAAGATGATCAAACCGATATGCGATGCAGAAAAAGAAAGCAGACGTAACGAGGGTGATCAAGCCAAGATTCTCATCGAATATAGCAAACTGAAATTGTAAGTATCCCAACACGGAGATGAAGAGCAACGCACCCAACAAAACAATGTAATCAAAGTAAGGCGTTGGTCCTTTCACTGATGCATTGGAATAAGGCGGTGCATTCTTAAACACATAGAAGAAGCAACCGATGGTGAGAACGATCAACGCGATGATGCTCAACAAGTGACCGAGATCGCCAATGTTCTGATAGATGAGTATCCCTACCCCGGCTGTGAAGAGCATGATGCCCAGGTACAAGAGTGTGCGAAGCTCATAAAAGACAGACACCACTTTTCCGGAAGTGATGACGTCTATCTTGGTGAATTGATCTTGAGTTATCAATCTTTTTTCAAGAAGTTCGCGGGGAGTGTCACTTGTCATATGAAGCTTTACAAATACGCTAACAAGATATGAAAAATTGGAGGAAGGTAATTACGGGGTTGGCTTTACGATGGGAGAATTTTAAAAGACAAAAATGCAAAACCGCAGAGGATGCAGAGATACGCAGAGAATCAGGTTGAAGAATTCTGAATGATATTCCTTTTCCATTAGCTTTGCGTTCCTCCGCGTCCTCTCCGGTTAAAACTACAATCCTGAGATGATTTTATCCTTCGGGTATTTCACTTCAAACTTGTACACTACCTTCCTGGTTTCATTTGGTTGAAGAGTCATCTCCCAAAGCAATTTGCCCCTGTCTTTATTGTATTTTGCTCCACCTGCATCAGTCGTAGTAATTTCAATCTGACTGTTTTGTGAAACCGGAATCTGATCTTCTACTGTAATCTTGATTACCTCGCTCTTTGTGTTACGGACCGAAATTTCATAAGCATACGTTTCGCGTTGGTTTCCACCAATCAATTTGCGCGAGGTTAAATCTTTCAACTTCTCACGCTTCACCACAATGCGTTTATCGCGACCAAGTGAAACTGAAAGTGTGTCTTTAATATTGTTCGGATCAATATATGATTTCGCAACGAAGGTACCTTCAAAGAAAATATTGGCTTCGCCTGGTAACAAACTAAATTCTTCCCAACCGGTAATGCGCACTAACAAAAATGCATCTTGATCTAATTTAGGTGCTACTGCATATTGATAGTCGGCTTTCAATTCATGGTTTCGAATATCAACTAAGGTAGGTTTGTTAGAAGAGGCAATGGTGTAAGGTAAACTAATGTTGAACTCAGTGTTCAGTGAAGTTTGAATAGTGCTAGTGTAATCAGCGATTGAAGTAGCTTCAATATCCATATCAGCTTCTTCTTTTTGTTCAGTCATAGGTACTGACGCATATCCTCGTATAACAACTCCACTTGCTTTTCCGGACAATGCTTTATACATCGGTTGATCAATATTCAAAAACCAAGGATACAATTCAGGTTTCAATCCACCTAAGTTTGGATTAGCCGTAGACAGTTTGAGTTTTACATTCTTCCATTCCTCGCCTGTACCTTGCATTACATTGGCTTTATAACTTAACTGCACCGGGCTCTTTGTATTGATGGCACGCAAATCATACACCGGATACCACCCTGCATTGGCAACAATGTATTGCACATCCAGATCAACAGCGGTAACCACGTCAGCCGAAAGACTCACTACAATTTCACTGGTGTTGCGTGAATACAATTCATTCTGATCATGAATCTGGCGTTGAATTTTAATAATGCGTTCGTTTAGTTTTTTAACCTTATCATCTTGTTTCATGCGTGAGATAACGATGTCACTTAAACGAGCGCGATAGAAATCGGCCATGGCTTTTAATTCAGCAACCGTAAGATTTTGATTCGTTCCTCCAATCTTTTGATTGGTTAGCAACATCTGTTCTTCTTTGTTTAGGATTTCTTTTTGAGCCTGCTCCAGTAAAACTTGTTTTTGTGTTAGTTCCAGAGAATCATTCAGCAGCCGAAGTGATTTCGGTGTGTTCAATTCACTTAAATAATTCTGGCGATTTGAAATTCCGAGAATTATGAAATTACCTTTTCCTGCTACCTGAATACTTTGCTGATCAAGTTGAGAGGTTAGTCCGGTGAGGATTAGAGTAGTCTTACCGGCATCAATGCGGGTTTTCACTTCGCGTGTTATTTGTGCTTTATTTAGAAACACCGTAACATCTGTGATCTTAGAATCAACTGGTTTTTCTTGTTGCGCAAATCCTGCAAAGGAGATTACCAGTGCGAGCATTATTAGAGTTAATCTTTTCATATTCTTCATATTCAATTATTTCTTGTTAGATGCTGGTGTCTTTTAATTTCCATACCGAAAGCTGACTTTTTATTTGATAAAGGTAAGCATTGCTCTTTTAGACACATTTTATTCCAACAAGTAAAGCTGGGATTGCAATTTTACTTTATCTGGTTCATTTGCGATTAGTGACTTGTGATTATCGATGGATGATTTAATGGCGTAGAAAGACTTTGGGGTTTTTGTATAATGTCATTCGCTTGAATCCAACACAACCTTATCTTTGCCACATGACAGATCCCATTTACACCTACCCGCAATTAAAAGAGTTTGCCTTAAGCATCTTTAAAAAAATCGGTTGTCCGGATAAAGAAGCTATAACAGCAACCGATGTTTTACTGAATGCGGATTTGCGTGGAATTGATTCGCATGGCATTGCGCGTCTCTCGGGTTATGTACGGTTGTGGGAAGCCAAGCGGGTTAATGCAACTCCGAATGTGAAGATTGTTCACGAGTCACCAAGTACTGCGGTTGTTGATGGCGATGCCGGACTTGGTTTAGTGGTAGCACCAAAAGCCATGAGCATTGCAATAGAAAAAGCACGTATTGCCGGAACAGGTTGGGTGGCTGTAAAAAATTCAAATCATTTTGGCATTGCAGGGCATCATGCAATGATGGCGCTTGAACACGATATGATTGGTATTTCAATGACGAATGCAAGTCCGTTAGTAGCACCTACCTTTTCCATAGAACGATTACTTGGGACCAATCCCATTGCTGTTGCCATCCCTGCTGATAAACAACCTCCGTTTGTTGCCGACTTTGCAACAACCACTGCTGCCAATGGAAAATTGGAAATTCTTCAACGCAAAAATCAACAAGCACCTTTCGGTTGGATTCAAACAAAAGATGGTAAGCCTTCTACCAATCCTGAAGAAACAAAAAGTGGTGGTGCTCTTATTCCATTAGGTAGTGACCGCGAACACGGAAGTCATAAAGGATATTGCCTCGGTGCGTGGGTTGATATTTTCTCTGCCGTTTTATCGGGCGCAAATTATGGTCCGTGGGTTCCTCCATTTGTATCGTTCTTAGCACCACCAAACGATCCGGTTGGAGAAGGTATCGGACATTTCTTTGGCGCGATGCGCATCGATGCCTTCAGACCCGCAGCGGAATTCAAATTTCACATGGACAATTGGATTAATCGCTTTCGCTCGGCTACACCAGTAGAAGGACAAGAGCGTGTTTTAATTCCAGGAGATCCGGAGCGAGAGGTCAGCACAAAAAGAATGATTGATGGAATACCTTTAAATCCAAAAGTAGTAGAAGACTTAAAGCAATTGGGAGTTAAGCTTGGGATTACTTTTTAGAAACCAGCAGTAATACCAGCACGGATTACCAATGGACTATTATAAACTGAGTACTGTCCCGGGGTAGGATTCTGGTAACTGAAATTATAAAGTGCCATTACAAATATACCCGCCCTCCTTCCAATGGGTTGAAAAAATCCACCACCAGCCATAAAGCTACTAAACCCTTGCCGCTGGGTTTCGGTGAACTGATAATCCAGATACTCATACTCCGTATGAACAAACAATGGGCCGTAAAAATTATAACGAAGAAAAACACTTCCTCCGTAATTATTGGTTTGTATCGCTGGAGAATATCCCTTGTATTTGTAGTGACTGTATTGCAATCCAATACCTCCCACAAATTTTGGAGTGATTTTATATCCAATAATGGGCGAGATCGAAAAGTAATCGTAATAGCTTGAAAAGCTCAAACCAAAACCACCTCCGACAAAAATCCGATCACGGAGTGTTGGCTTTTCACTCATTTCCTCCTCGCCCCATTGAGCAAAAGCGAAAGAAGAAAGTGATGCAATAAATAAAGTCAGGATGAGTCTTTTCATAACCAGATTATTCCTTTTACTTCTCTTCAATGATAAAAATGTCTTCGTTGTCTTTCTTCATCAGATATTTTTCGCGGGCGAATTTTTCTAACGATTCATGATCGCCAAATACTTCATCACGATCTTTCTCTACTTCTTTAATTTTCTCTTCGTAGTAGACTTTTTCATTTTCCAGATCGCTTAGTTTTCCACTCAACTGAAAACGTGCTATCAAATTGTTGGAATCCAAAAAGGTCATCCAAAACAAAAAGGCGATGCCCGACAAAATGTATCCATTGCGGAGCGGCTTCGGTAGTTTCTTTAACATATTGCGTTTAAAAAGTAATACTAAGGTAGGGAAAAAAGTGAAATGTTAATAGTTAATGGTTAACAGGCAATTACTCCTATTGGGTTGGCAGTTGATTCTATTTGTTTTCATAACCCCTCTAAAACAAGGAAAGCTCCTGGTTTAGCAGGAGCCTTCTTTATATTTCATCAACGAATTAACTCATCAACTCATTAACAAATCAATCCACTTAGAATTTCTTTCCAGGGAAGTAAGCTGTTTCGCCTAACTCCTCTTCAATTCTAATCAATTGATTGTACTTGGCCATTCTATCTGAACGTGAAGCAGAACCTGTTTTAATCTGGCCTGTGTTCAATGCTACAGCAAGATCAGCGATGGTGCTATCTTCTGTCTCACCCGAACGGTGTGACATTACTGCTTTGTATGAATTGCTTTTCGCCAAATTCACAGCCGCAATAGTCTCAGACAATGAACCGATTTGATTCACCTTCACAAGGATTGAGTTCGCAATACCTTTGTCGATACCTTCTTGTAAACGCGTTACGTTTGTCACAAATAAATCGTCACCCACGATCTGTACTTTCTTACCAATCTTATCGGTCATACCTTTCCATCCGTCCCAATCATCTTCAGCCATACCATCTTCGATAGAAATGATTGGATATTTAGCAGCCCATGTTGCCCAATAATCAACCAACTCAGGAGATGTCATTTTCTTGCCATCCGATTTCTTGAATGTGTAGATGCCAGTTTTAGCATCATAGAATTCAGAACTTGCAGCATCCATTGCGATGAAAATATCCTCACCTGGCTTAAAGCCTGCTTTCTCAATCGCACTCAATACAATTTCAATTGCTTCTTCGTTCGATTTGATGTTCGGTGCAAATCCACCTTCATCACCAACGTTAGTAGAATATCCTTTATCGTGAAGTACTTTCTTCAATGTGTGGAACACTTCAGTTCCCATACGCAACGATTCAGAAAATGTAGCAGCCCCAACAGGCATAACCATAAACTCCTGGAAGTCGATTGAATTATCTGCGTGGCTTCCACCATTCAAAATATTCATCATTGGCACAGGTAATGTGTTAGCACTTACACCACCGATGTAACGATACAACGACATGCCTGATTCCATTGCCGCTGCTTTCGCAATTGCTAATGACGTACCCAAGATCGCATTCGCTCCTAAATTACCTTTGTTAGGAGTGCCGTCTAGTTCAATCATGATTTTGTCAAGCAAGTTTTGATCGAACACATCGAAGCCTACAATTTCAGAGGCGATCTTTGTATTTACATTCTCCACTGCTTTCAATACTCCCTTCCCTACATATACCTTCTTATCATTATCGCGAAGTTCAACGGCTTCGTGTGAACCGGTTGATGCACCTGACGGAACCGCGGCACGACCAAACGCACCAGATTCTGTAACGACATCAACTTCAACTGTTGGATTGCCACGACTGTCAAGAATTTGGCGGGCGTGAATACTTTCGATTAAACTCATTTTGTTTTATTTTAAGGATTGTGTTTTAAAATGTGCTAGGATGCTAAAGCAGGTTCTGCAATATCTGCTTTGATCATTTCAACGAATTGATCAAACAGGTATCTCGAATCATGTGGCCCGGGAGATGCTTCAGGGTGATACTGAACCGAGAATGCTTTCTTATTTTTTAACCGGATACCCATGATGGTATTATCATTCAGGTGGATATGCGTCACTTCTACATCTGGATTTTTATCGATGCCTTTTTCACTTACTGCAAAGCCATGATTCTGTGATGTCATTTCTCCCTTACCTGTAATTAAGTTCTTCACTGGATGATTCAATCCACGATGACCATGGTGCATTTTGTAAGTCGATATTCCGCTTGCAAGAGCAAGCAGTTGATGACCAAGACAAATTCCAAACAAAGGCTTTCCTGAATCCAATACTTTCTTGACCGTCTCAATTGCGTAACCCATCACGGATGGGTCGCCAGGACCATTTGAGATAAAGTATCCATCCGGTTTCCATGCTGCCATTTCATCGAATGATGTTTTAGCTGGAAACACTTTGCAATAACAACCGCGTGATGCGAGGTTGGTAGAAATGCTTTTCTTTATTCCAACATCCAACACCGCCACTTTAATCGGAGCTGAAGGATCACCTACATAGTAGGCTTCTTTTGTCGTTACGATTGAAGAGAGTTCAAGTCCATCCATGGATGGTACAGTCTTAATCTTTGCCTTTAATTCTTCAGGAGAAAGTTCAGAA
>ERZ795059.1989-NODE-1989-length-21878-cov-15.442836_pt1 | contig 21878 bp, 21 predicted proteins | sample MGYA00375143_ERZ795059 | MGnify/ENA primary metagenome ERZ795059 (study PRJEB30188, sample SAMN05720168) | activated sludge metagenome | isolation source: Anaerobic digester | place: USA | collected 2015-01-07 ... | reverse complement strand
CACCTATTTTTCGAAAGTGCTAACAAGTTAAGAAAAGCCAGGATGCCCTGGCTTTACACACTTTTTGGGACAGTATCAACTTTAAGGGGGAAAATCGGATTGCAGGAGGTAAAATTCGTAAAAAAAACCTGCCAGAAGTTTGCTGGCAGGCTTTTTAATACTATGAGTCATTTACTTTGAATCACTTACTTTTTAGGTGTGGCGGGTTTTTCGAGCAGCACCTTGCGTGAGAGTTTAAGCTTGCCGGTTTTTTTATCAACGTCAATCAGCTTAACATCAATCTCATCGCCTTCCTTCAGAACATCCTCCACCTTTTCCAGGCGCTTCCATTCAATTTCCGAGATGTGTAGAAGTCCGTCTTTTCCGGGTAATATTTCCACAAACGCCCCAAAAGGCATAATGGATTTAACCTTCCCCCTGTAAACCTCGCCTACTTCAGGAACCGCAACTATGCTCTTAATCCACTTAACTGCAGCATCGCGATTTTCGGCATTTTCGGCAAATACGCTTACAATTCCGTGGTTGTTAGCCTCCTCAATGTTGATGGTGGTGGAGGTTTCACGCTGTATTTCCTGAATCACTTTACCTCCGGGACCAATAACGGCACCAATCAGGTCCCTGGGAATTTCAAATTGCTCTATTCGGGGCGCATGGGGTTTGAAGTCGGCACGGGGAGCCGGAATGGTGTTTAGCATGATATTCATAATGTGCATGCGGCCTTCATGAGCCTGCTTAAGAGCTTTTGAAAGCACTTCGTAGGAAAGTCCTTCCACCTTAATATCCATTTGGGTGGCGGTTATCCCATCACGCGTGCCGGCAACCTTAAAGTCCATATCGCCCAGGTGATCCTCGTCGCCAAGAATATCCGAAAGGATGGCGTAACGCTCTGACCCCTGCTCGGTGATGAGCCCCATGGCAATGCCCGAAACCGGTTTTTTAATCTGTATGCCCGCATCCATTAGCGCCAGCGTGCCTGCACATACTGTTGCCATGGATGATGACCCATTGGACTCCAGAATGTCGCTTACAACTCTTATTGCATAAGGATTTTCGTTTCCTTGAGGAATCATGTTTTTTAATGCCCGGTGGGCAAGATTTCCGTGCCCGATTTCTCGACGGCTAACCCCTCTGGAGGCTTTTGCCTCACCGGTGGAAAAGGGTGGAAAGTTGTAGTGAAGAGTAAATTTTTCCGTACCCTGAAGCAGCACCTCGTCTATTATCTTCTCGTCAAGCTTTGTTCCTAACGTAACTGTGGTTAACGACTGGGTTTCACCACGGGTGAATATAGCCGACCCGTGAGCCATGGGAAGGTAGTCAACTTCGCACCAGATGGGTCGAATTTCGTTGGTTTTTCGACCATCAAGGCGAACGCCCTCGTTGAGTATCATGTTGCGCATGGCCTCCTTTTCAACTGCATGGTAGTAGCGGTTAACCATTACCTCCTTCGATTCCCGTTCCTCTTCCGGAATAGTTTCCATGAACGACTGCTTGATGGCTTCAAAGGCAGCTGTTCGCTCCTGCTTTGGCAGCATGGATTTGGCAATGCTGTAAACTTTATCGTAGCAAAACTCTTTTACACTAGCTTTTAGCTGCTCATCGTTTACCTCGTGGCAATACGTACGTTTAACCACGCCTATCTCCTTGGCCAGCTCCATTTGAGCCAAGCACTGGGGTTTGATGGCTTCATGGGCAAACTTTATTGCCTCGAGCATTTCATCCTCCGAAACCTCCTTTAGCTCCCCTTCAACCATGAGGATGTTGTCGTAGGTTGCCCCTACAATCATGTCGATGTCTGCCTCCTCAAGCTGTTGAAAGGATGGGTTGATTAGTAGCTTGCCGTTCACCCTGGCCACGCGAACTTCGGATATGGGACCATGAAATGGAACATCCGATACGGCAAGAGCAGCGGATGCTGCCAAGCCGGCGAGTGCGTCGGGCATAATTTCCTTTTCGGCCGAAATTAGGTTTATGGTAACGAAGGTTTCGGCATGGTAGTCGTCAGGGAATAACGGCCGAAGGGCACGGTCAACCAGACGGGCAATAAGCACCTCGTAATCGGAAGGTTTTGCCTCACGTTTAAAGAAACCACCTGGAAAACGTCCGCTGGCTGCAAATTTCTCCTTGTAGTCCACGCTTAGCGGCATGAAATCTGCATCTTCTTTTGCTTCCTGAGCGCTTACAACTGTAGCGAGAAGCATGGTTTTACCCATTGTTAGCACAACCGAGCCATGAGCCTGCCTGGCCAACTTTCCCGTCTCCAGCGTGATGGTTCGACCATCGCCCAACTCGATTGTTTTTTTAAAAATATTCATCTGCTTGTGTTTATTTAATTTGTTGTGTTTCAAAAAAAGGTTTTAAGAAGTTCTCGTTAAAGGTAGAAATACTATATACTTGTCATTTTAACCTTTGCCAATCATGATAGGGTCGGTATGGATAATCCTCATGGTCGCACAGCTATAACCGAGTATTTGTGCGGTATGGGAAAATCATTTTAAAAAATATTGTTCTGCCGTGATATTCTGGTTTAAAAAATTTCGTTTAGAAATGCTAGCTATATTAAAAAAAGTAGAGGCAATTTACTCTTCCATTTTTGATTTAAGGGGTGGATTGTAAAAAAGGCAATTTTTTAAAATTGCCTTTTTAAGTTTTACTTTCTCAAATTCAGCGCTTTAACTACCTCGCGATACCTGTCAATATCTTTCTCCTTCAAGTAGTCCAGCAACCGCCTCCGTTGACCAACCATCTTTAACAGCGAACGCTGTGTAGCGTAATCTTTTCTGTGAGTTTTAAGATGTTCTGTGAGATGGTTAATGCGGTAGGAAAACAATGCAATCTGGCTTTCCGAAGAACCAGTGTTGGTATCGGACTTACCATACTCCCTAAAAATTTCCTTTTTCTTTTCTACGGTCAAATAGTTCATAGCACTAATAATTAGTGAGTAGATATACACTTATTTTGAGGTGCAAAGATAGGAGTTTTTTTACATTTTGCCTATACACTTAATATTTTTTTGAAAAGTTCTGAAGATGATGGATATCTGAAAAAATTGAAGGACAATGGATAAGGAGAATTTGTTTGGATTTGGCTGATAAATCCTTCAACCAGGCTCTGGACAGGCTAAAATCTTCTAGCTTTAGCTATTCCTGTCCCCATTTTAAACTTTTTCAGGGTGCTCGCCTCTTAGAAGGAGAATTTTCCCATGGCGTAAGTGAAATTGATGGTGAACCACCCGTGTAGGACAACTTGCACAAACCTGCATGAACAACCGGCCTTTACCTGCAAACTCGGTGAAGCCAAAATACGAATGTTCCATTATATTGACCCCGAAGCCTAAAAGTAGGGTAAAGGTAAAAGTAATCAGTAACCGGAAACCTAATAATTTTGCTATGCTAAGGCTCTACGTCAAAAAGTTAAGACTTGTTTCGTTTTGCTGCATCAACCCTAATTAGCTCCCTGCCAGGGTTGAGAAGCAACCGATCCTGGCAGCTGGTTAGTATTCAAGGCAAAGGTTTTTCTCCTTCACCACCTTTTTTAGGTTTATAAGTGCATACCGCATTCTTCCTAAGGCAGTGTTAATGCTCACGTTGGTGATATCGGCTATTTCCTTGAAACTCAAGTCGGCATAGTACCGGAGCATTACCACCTCACGCTGGCTGGGGGGTAGCCCATCTACCATCATCCTTACTTCAGCGATTACACGTTCGTAAACCATTCGTTGTTCCGCATTCATTTCAGAAAAACGGGGCGTGTTGAGCAGGTCAACTCCATATTCCTCGTTAGAAACCTCACGGTAATGGCTTTTCTGTCTGAAGTAATCAATAACCAGGTTATGCGCTATTCGCAGCAGCCACGATTGAAACCGGTTGCTCTCCGAATACTTGCCCCCCCTTAGCGACTTTATGGCCTTCACAAAAGTCTCCTGCATCAAGTCATCTGCCAGATGCGAGTTATGAACCATTAGTAAAATGTAGGTGTAAACTCTACGTTCGTGCCTCTTAATCAGCACCTCCATTGCAGCATTGCTGCCTTCCTTAAATTCCGATAGAAGCTCCTGGTCGGAACGATTGTTTGCATTCACAGCAACCTCCCATGTATTGGTAATCGGGTAGAGCTTCTTCCAATAGGCAGGTGTGATTTAGGTTAGTTAACTTAAGTTACAATCGTTTGCCAAAAAAAGTATTTTTTTTTGATATGTGCAAGTTGAACCCATTTTTTTATTATCACGTGGCTGTTTATTTTCTTACTTTTTTTTGAGGGAAGGTTCAAAGGAAATTCCTCAGCAAAATTACTGGTTTGGTTTGTTTCAGGTTTACAGATGAGAAAAGTTGAGGTTATTCCAGCTTGTTTTGCGAATAGCTGCTACCTTTGCCGGTTAATATTTTTTTTAAATGACACGTAGTGTTGAAAATGTTATTTCGGTAAAGGGTGCACGGGTTCATAATCTTAAAAATATCAGCCTAGACATTCCCCGCAACGCCCTGGTAGTAATAACGGGAGTATCGGGTTCGGGCAAGTCATCTCTGGCATTTGATACCATATATGCCGAAGGTCAGCGTCGCTATGTGGAAAGCCTCTCTGCCTACGCACGGCAATTTCTTGGACGTATGGCTAAGCCAGAGGTTGATCTGATTAGCGGAATCCCCCCGGCAATTGCCATTGAGCAGAAGGTTAATACACGAAATCCCCGCTCTACGGTTGGAACATCAACCGAAATATACGACTACCTTAAGCTGCTCTTTGCCCGAATTGGAAGAACATACTCCCCCGTATCGGGGAAAGAGGTGAAAAAGCATTCTGTCAGCGATGTGGTTAACTTCATCAGCTCCTTTAACGAGGGAACCAAAATGATGCTTTTAGCACCCCTTACACCGAATGGGGATATGAAGCAGAAGCTGGAAGCTCTTGCTCACGAAGGCTTTACACGTGTTGAGGTTGGAAATCAGATAGTTCGGATTGATGAGCAAAAATTCAGGGAGGTGGTTGACCTTTCGGGATCGGAGTTGCGGCTGGTTATCGATCGTTTTGCCGCAGCCGCTGATGATGAATTCCTTAGCCGGTTGGCCGACTCGGTTCAGACTGCCTTTGCAGAGGGGAAAGGCTTTTGCCTGTTGAAAGTTTTCGACGACAATGGGAGCTATAGCCTGGAGCAATTCTCCAGCCTCTTCGAGATGGACGGGATTAAGTTTGAAGAACCCACCGAGCACCTGTTCAGCTTTAATAGCCCTTTGGGTGCTTGCCCTACTTGTGAGGGCTATGGGAAAATTGTAGGAATCGATGAAAATCTGGTCATCCCTAACCGTAGTCTTTCTGTTTACGATGATGCAATTGCCTGCTGGAAGGGTGAAAGTATGAGCTGGTATAAGGATAGGGTTGTGGAAAATGCCAGCCGATACGGAATACCAATTCATAAACCATACTTTCAGCTTTCCGAGGAGCAGAAATCGCTACTTTGGGAAGGAACTCCTCATTTCACTGGAATTAATGACTTTTTCAGAGAGCTGGAGGGAAAAAAGTATAAGATACAGTATCGGGTTTTGCTTTCCCGGTTCATGGGAAAAACTACCTGCCCAACCTGCAGGGGAGGAAGACTTCGTCGTGAGGCAACTTTTGTCAAGGTGAACGGCTATACCATACAGGAATTGGTTGAAATGCCAGTAGCCGACTTGGCGGAAGTTTTCAACAATCTCGAGCTCACCGAACATGAGGTTGGGGTGGCCAAACGAATTCTTATCGAGCTAAAAAATCGCTTGAACTACCTGGTCAACGTGGGGCTTGGATACCTCACGCTCAACCGGCTCTCCTCATCACTGTCGGGAGGTGAATCGCAGCGTATCAACCTGGCCACATCTTTGGGAAGCAGCCTGGTAGGTTCGCTGTATATCCTCGATGAACCCAGCATCGGGCTACATCCTCGTGACACCCACCTGCTCATCGATGTTCTGAAGAAACTGCGTAACATGGGCAATACGGTGGTTGTTGTTGAGCACGATGAGGAAATCATCAGGGCTTCCGATTATATCGTTGACATTGGCCCCTATGCCGGGGTTAACGGAGGCGAGGTTGTTTTCGAAGGACCCATCGAAAACCTTGAAAAAGCCACTCAAAGCCTAACGGCCAACTTTCTTTTAAGCAGGGAGCAAATACCCGTTCCCAGGGTTCGGAGAAAATGGAATAGCTATATTGAGATTTCCGGAGCCCGGGAAAATAACCTAAAGGGTATTGATGTTAAATTTCCGCTTAGCTGTCTGGTTGTAGTTACAGGTGTAAGCGGATCGGGTAAATCGAGCCTGGTGGACGATATTTTATACCCTGCCCTTCTGAAGCAGCTAACGGGTGCTGGTCCCCGTGCCGGACAGTTTGATTCGCTAGGTGGCGACTGGAAGCTAATTTCAGGGGTTGAGCTGGTAGATCAGAATCCAATTGGCCGATCGTCGCGGAGCAATCCGGTTACCTACATCAAGGCATGGGATGAGATTCGTAAGCTTTTATCCGAACAACCCTACGCAAAACGAAATGGGTATAAGCCCGCTCATTTCTCCTTTAATGTCGAGGGTGGACGATGCGAGGAGTGCCAGGGTGAAGGTGTTATTCATGTTGAGATGCAGTTTATGGCCGATTTGACCTTGGTTTGCGAGAGCTGTAAGGGGAAACGTTTTAAGGATGATATCCTGGAGGTGAGGTACAACGGAGCCAACGTTTATGACATTTTAAACATGACGGTTGATCAGGCCATTGAATTTTTTAGCAAGGGGAAAACTTTAACTGAGCAGAAAGTTGTGGATAGGCTAAAACCGCTTCAGGATGTTGGGCTGGGCTACATACAGCTGGGACAATCGTCCAGCACCCTCAGCGGTGGGGAAAGCCAGCGGGTGAAACTTGCCTCTTTCCTTCAAAAGGATGCGTCCATTCGCCCGCTTCTTTTTATTTTTGACGAACCAACCACTGGTCTTCATTTCAACGATATTCGCCAGTTGCTGAATGCCTTTGACGCCCTGCTGGCTAAAGGACACAGCCTGGTCATAGTTGAACATAACCTTGAAGTGATAAAAAGTGCCGACTGGGTAGTAGATTTGGGCCCGGAAGGCGGGCAGGAGGGAGGTTTGCTGGTTTTTGCCGGGACTCCCGAAGATCTTGCTGCTAACGAGGCGTCCCATACGGGTGTATTTCTAAAAAAGAAGCTGAATGGTTAATAAAAAAAGCCGCATGTAGCGGCTTTGTACAGTCTTAGCTGTAGCTACTCGGCCTTCAACCCGAACATGATTGCTACGCAACCACTTGCCAACTCCGAGCCAGAATTTCCCGATGAAGGCACTCTCACCAAAATAATCAGCTGCTGGGTTGCCTCAACCTTGAAGTTCCATGATGTGGCATAGTTATTTTTGGCATTGGAGTATAGCACCCTGCGGTCAACGTCCATCACCAGAAATTCTATTTTAGCCAGGGATTCGGAGCCACAAATTGATATTCTGTATTCCTGGCCTGCATAAAAGGTTTTAAATAGCTCGGCGTCCTCACCCTCGGTTAGAATTGCTGCGTTGTAATTCCCATCATGAACGTACGGAGCCAACTCCAACTTGCAAATTTTTTTTGCAAAGTTTTTACATTGGGCTTGTGTGCTGTGGGGTTGAAGTAGCAGTAGCCCTAGAATAAGAATTGTAGTGGTAAATGATTTCATACCGGAATGTGTTATGCTATGCTGTGTACTTTGTACGCAATTCCTTAACTTTTGTTTTAAGCTTGTTGAAAACATCAGGGTTAACGGTAATGACATTTTTTGAACGCAGGATGGTTGCCCCGTTGTTGCTAGCGGGAACAACTTCAACCCGAGATGCAGAAATTTGAATGTCATAAAATATTTCGCTTAGCTTTTGCATGTCGGAGTAAATTTCCATAACATCAGCGTTATCGGAATTCTGCTTTAAAAGGCTTAAAACGGTTTCAAGGGAAAACTTCTGATCGGCAATTCTATCCACCAGCTCATTATCCATCTTCTTTTCATCGCTAACCAGCGAGGTGGCCAGGTAAAGCCCCTCCAACCATCCGCCTACCAGAATTATAGATCCAATAGCAACCCGGTCATCTTCCTCCAGGATGGAGTTGGTGTTAAGGAATGTTTCGGATATGGTTTCCATTATTACATCGCGGTTGTTGATGTTTTCTTCAAGCCGTTGAATTACCGAGTTATCAATGGCATTCAGAATGCCTAGCCCATCTGCCATTTTCTTTGATGCATTCATCAGGTTAATCGTGGCCTGGGTTTGATCGAACAGGCTGGCGTAGCTTAAGTCGGTGCTGTAGATTCCCAGGTTTAACGCCATGCTTTTACTGGTGTTGTAATGCGCAACGTTTTCAACCGGGTTTAGCAGGTCTTCATTGTATACTGCGCCTGACCGTTTTAGTATTAGGGCCGTTTCGAGTGGGGAGGGCAGGGAGTAGAATATTTGCTTAACCGATTGGATGCTTTGAGAAATCACGCTATCAGCGGCAAGTTCATCCTCCGTGACTTTTAACGATTTGTCCGAGGGTTTCTCCGATTTGCAGGCTACCCCGCCTACTATCAGCAGCAGTCCTAATAACTTTACTATTCGCTTGACGAAACCTGTAGCCATATCACCAACTTTTAATTGTCAATTTTACCCACATTTTCAGTAAGTAAAGATAAAATAATTTTTTACTATATTCCTATAGAAATTCATTGTTGAATTCAAATAATTGCAAAAAAGTTGATAACCAGGGTTGATTTTCAACCATTTTGTTGTTTGGATGGAATCAAGCTATGTCGGTCCAGTAAATGCAACATGCAGAAAAATAATTCCTCTGCTTAAGGCTTAAAAAATTTCGGCTACCTCCTTTTTTAGGAAATCAATAGCAAGCGTAGTGGGGTTAGTATCAAGCTCCACGTAGGTTTCAATTATTTTTTGGCTCAAGGCCATGCTGGTTTCGTTGGGGTTTATCCTGTCGGCACAAACGTTGATAAGCTTAATAATGTTCTCCTTGGCATTTTTAACCATCTCCCAGGCTTCCTTGCTTACGTAGAGCTGCTGCGATAGGTTGTGCTCCCATTCAGCCCTTATGGTGCCCAGCAATGCCGTGTGCAGGTCGGAAGCCAGCATCCCTTTTTTTGTAGTTCTTGGCAGCAACGATTCGGGTGATATTCGTTCGAGGAAAAGCACAAGCCTCTCGTAGGCTTGCAGCCTCACTGGGGTGGTTATCTTTATGTTATTAAACATCAGCTCAGATTTCCTGCGGTTGGTTTCGCTCTTAATCATGGCCGATATGGCAAGGTATCCCGCCAGAAAAACCATTAGAGCGGGCAGCACTATCTTCAGAATTTCTGCTAGCATGGGTTAGGATTTTAAGGGAAAGTTTGACTATTTTTGAGTTCTTAAAATTACAAAAAGAATTTTGAATTTATTTTAAATCTATACGGTTATGGAGAAAGTATCTTCTCGAATAGCAGCATTGGAGGAATCTCAAACCATTGCCATGTCGCAAAAATCACGGGAGTTGGCGGCACAGGGAATTGATGTGGTTAACCTCAGCTTGGGTGAACCCGATTTTTTTACTCCCGATTTTATTAAGGAGGCCGCAAAGCGCGCTATTGATGAGAACTTTTCGTTTTACCCCCCGGTTTCGGGGTACAAGGACTTGCTGGAGGCGATATGCGGAAAGCTGAAGCGGGAGAATGATCTTACCTTTACCCCCGACCAGGTTGTTGTTTCGGCTGGTGCTAAGCATAGCCTGTCAAATGTGCTAATGTGCGTTGTTGAAAAGGATGATGAAGTGGTTGTCCCAGCACCCTACTGGGTTAGCTACGTTGAGCTTATTAAGCTGGCCGAAGGGCGGAGCGTTATAGTTCCAACCACCATTGAGAATGATTTTAAGATTACCCCTCAGCAGCTTGAGGCAGCAATAACTCCAAAAACCAGGGCATTTCTCTTTTGCTCCCCTTCAAACCCCACAGGAAGCGTTTACTCCAAGGCTGAACTTGAGGCCATTGCCAGGGTTATTGAGCAGCACCCAAATATCATAGTAATTTCCGATGAAATTTACGAGCATATCAACTTCGTGGGAAAACATGAGAGCATTGCCCAGTTTGATAGCATTCGCGACAGGGTGGTCATCATTAACGGGGTGTCGAAAGGCTACGCCATGACCGGTTGGCGGATTGGATTTTCTGCGTCGGCTAAATGGATAGCCAAGGCTGCTGCCAAGCTACAGGGACAACAAACTTCGGGAGTATGCACCATTGCCCAAAAAGCTGCCACTGCTGCCTTTAACTCCGATGGTCAAACCACCCGCCAAATGTGCGAGGCGTTTAAAAGACGCCGCGACCTGTTTGTAAAGGGAATTTCGGGTATCAACGGTTTCAAAATAAATGTTCCTCAGGGCGCATTCTACCTCTTCCCCGACATTACGCACTTCCTGGGTTTGCAATTTAATGAGCAGGTTGTTGCTACTGCTGACGATTTTGCCATGTATCTGCTAAACAACGCTCATGTTGCTGTTGTATCGGGCTCGGCTTTTGGTTCGCCCTACAATATTCGTTTGTCCTATGCTACGTCTGACGAAAAACTTAGCATGGCTGTTGAGCGCATTGCCCAGGCTGTTAAGCTACTACGCTAGCAACTTGTTGAGCTTATTCAACCTAAAACTGATTTAACTTGAGCCAACCCCAGCTAAAGACTTTTTCCAGAAGATGGCTGCCTATAGTTTTGGCATTAGCAGGATTGTTTGTGGGCTTTTTGGTGCTTTACCGCTATGTTACTACTTTCCGTGTCGACAATGTTGCGTTAACGCACGATACATACTTGTACATACCCACCGGATCCGATTTTGATGAAGTTGTTAGGGACATGGAAGGTAAGGGTCTCCTAAAAAACGTTGGTAGCTTTATAAAAGTCTCCAGGAAGATGGGTTACGACCTGCATGTTAAGCCAGGACGGTACCGTGTAACTCCTGACATGAGCAACCAAAAGCTGGTGAACAAGCTTTTAATGGGAGCGCAGGACCCAGTGAGGGTTACATTTCACAATATCAGAACCAAGCAGCAGCTCTCGGGACGAATTTCCAAACAGCTGGAGGCTGATTCGCTTTCCATTTTGACCATGCTGAGGTCGCAGGTTGATGCCATGGCATTCGGATTTGATACTGCAACCATAATGGCCATGTTTATTCCAAACACCTATGAATTCTACTGGAATACCGATGCCAACGACTTTTTTACAAGGATGAAAAAGGAGTATGAAAGTTTCTGGACACCTGAACGCGAGCAGAAAGCCTATCGGCTTGGGATAACAAGGGTAGATGTTTCTATATTGGCCTCAATTGTTGAGGAGGAAACCAGAATGGTAACTGAAATGCCTGTTATTGCAGGAGTTTACATTAATAGGCTGCATAGGGGAATCCCCCTTCAAGCCGATCCAACCGTTAGGTTTGCCCTTGGCGATTTTTCCATCAGAAGAATTCTTTCCAAACACCTTCAACTCGATTCGCCCTATAACACGTACAAGTACAAGGGACTTCCACCAGGTCCAATTAGATGTCCCTCCATTAGAGCTATTGACGCTGTGCTAAATGCCGAGAAACATAGCTATCTCTACTTTTGTGCAAAGCCTGATTTTTCGGGCTACCATGTTTTTGCCCGAACTCTCATGGAGCATAACCGGAATGCAGAGGCATACCGCAGGGCATTGAATAGGGAAAAAATTTTCAGGTAGCTTTGCTGCCAGAAATCTCCATGCGTTTGCTAACTTGCATCCATGTTTCTAATTCTAAAACCTACAGCAATGAAACAGCTAATTACACCAATTCTTGTATGCCTTAGCGGAATCCTCCTGGCCCAACCTGCCGAGGTTTTAACCTTAAATAAACCCTCATTATCCAGAGGGAAAAACATTATGGAGGCCCTAGCCAGCAGAGCTTCCGCCACCGAATTTACATCCGATGAGTTATCCCTGCAGGATATTTCCGATTTGCTTTGGGCTGCAAACGGCATTAACCGACCCGAAATTGGGAAAAAAACGGCACCTTCTGCAACAAACTCTCAGGATATAGACGTTTATGTGGTTACTTCAAAAGGAGCCTATATCTATGAACCTGTACAGCATCAGCTAAAGCTGGTTAATGCTGGAGATTTTAGGGAGTTAGTGGCTGGCCGTCAGAAGAACTTTGCCAACGCTCCGCTATTCTGTATTATGGTTTCGGATATCTCACGATTCCGGGGTAATGATGATTCTCAGAAAATGAGGTGGGCTGCAATGGATGCTGCCATTGTTTCGCAAAACATTAACATATTTTGCTCTGGGGTGGGCTTAAGAACAAGAACCAGGGCTTTTATGGAAGCAGATAAGCTACGTGAGGCGCTAAAACTTACCCCCTCACAGTTCCCAATGCTAAATAATCCGGTGAGCAATTAGGCATATTGTAGAGTTCCTAACGCAATTTTGCTTGTTTACCATCTGGAATTTTATAATACTGACATTACTGAACCCTGATGTGCGGGAAACTTTCAGCAGATAAAAACTTATCATCAAATCAGCAACAAGAACAAGTTATGTTTTGAGCACTTGCTGCAACTTTTTTAATTTTGAGCGGGGTAAAAGTTTACACTATACATGGTTAAATTTGCAAGCAGTTCTATGTTTCGTTTCGTAAAGATACTTCTAACCCTGGTTGCTGTTTTACTGGCTGAGATTACTTTTGCCCAGAAATTCTTTGAGGTCGAAAAAGTTGAGGATGCCCAGGTTAAATTTTATGCGGTTGATGACCCCAAGGATGCCGATCTGCTGTTCTGCATTATCTATGAGGAAAAATTGATTACTAAGGCCGGCATTATGATGGAGGTGGAAACGCCCAGGGAGGCGCAAGTGCTCATTATTTTTGTTGACGATCCGGCTCTTGCCGACATTAAGGTTTGGCTGGTTGAAAAACCGGAGGAGGTGGTGTGGAAAAACGAATCGAAACGAAAGTTGCTTTCTGTTGGTGGGCTCAAGTAATGATGGGGGCTACTTTTTTTTAATTTGAAGTAATAGCGGTGCAGGTAATCTCGAACCATAAACTATCAATTTCCTATATGAACGATCAACACCGATACAACCAACGGGGAGTTTCAGCATCAAAGGAGGATGTTCATAACGCAATAAAAAATCTGGATAAGGGCCTATACCCTAAGGCTTTTTGTAAGGTTGTTCCCGATATTTTAGCTGGCAATCCGGATTACTGCCTGGTGATGCATGCCGATGGGGCAGGAACAAAGTCGTCGTTGGCCTATGCATACTGGCGCGAGACTAATGATATGTCGGTTTGGAAAGGAATAGCTCAGGATGCTGTTGTGATGAATTTAGACGACCTGCTTTGTGTGGGCGTTACGGATAACATACTTCTCTCCTCTACTATTGGCCGGAATAAGAACCTTATTCCCGGCGAAGTCATTTCTGCGATAGTTGAGGGAACCGCTCAATTTTGCGAGGAGATGCAAAAATATGGTATCCACATAACGCTTACGGGTGGAGAAACAGCCGACGTAGGCGACTTGGTCAGAACCGTAATTGTTGACTCTACCGTTATTGCCAGGCTGAAGCGAGCGGAGGTAATATCTAACAGTAACATTCAGGATGGAGATGTTATCATCGGCCTATCATCGTGTGGCAAGGCTAATTATGAACAGGAGTACAACGGAGGCATGGGTAGCAACGGGCTCACCTCTGCCCGCCATGATGTTTTTAGCAGCTACCTGGCCGATAAGTATCCCGAAACATTCGACCCGTCAGTTCCTCGCGAGTTGCTGTACAGTGGTAGCTTTAAGCTCACCCAGATGGTTGATGAAGTCGGAATTACTGCCGGAAAGCTGATGCTTTCACCTACAAGAACCTATGCCCCTGTTGTGAAAGAGGTTCTTGACAGCTACCGTCCTGTGATTCATGGCCTTGTGCATTGCTCGGGAGGAGCTCAAGCTAAAGTGCTCAACTTCGTTGATAACCTACACGTGGTTAAGGATAACCTTTTTCCCATTCCTCCTTTGTTTAGGATTATCCAAAGCGAGTCGAATACATCGTGGAGGGAAATGTACAAAGTTTTCAACATGGGGCACCGATTTGAAATATACGTTTTCCCTGAATTTGCCGATGATATTATTGCCATTTCTAAGGATTTTGGCGTAGATGCAAGGGTTGTTGGCTACTGTAGCAGCTTTCAGGGGAAAAAGCTAACAATTAAATCAGAAAAAGGTGAATTTTACTACTAGAAAGTGGTGTTTGAGCTCTTTTGAACGTGAAGAATAAAATTTTTGTTTAGCCCTCTCCGTGCTTGCTGTTATTAGTCATTCAATCAGCTGTTTACCACATTATTAAAAAGGTGTATTATACCCTGCACCAAAGATCTGAACGTCACAGTAATATCAACCTTGCACCTTGTTGGGTAAAGCATTATGAGTGGTGGAAGAATACTCGCTTTCTAAATTTATGCTTACCTTTGCGCATTATATTACCAGTCTATGTCCGACAATACAATTACCAGGAAGCTAGAAGGAGTAAGGCAAAAGTTCGAAGAAATTGGGCAGAAAATAACCGATCCGGCCGTAATGGCCGATATGAAAAAATTTGTAAGCCTGAATAAGGAGTACAAAGCGCTAGAACCCTTAGTTGCTGCCTACGAAAAGTACAAGAATATACTGAGCAACATCGAATCGTCCCGGCAAATACTTAGCTCCGAAAAGGATGAGGAGCTGCGAGAAATGGCCAAGGAGGAACTCGATGCCCTTACCCAGGAGCAGGAAAAGCTGGAGGAAGAGATAAAATTATTACTGCTCCCGGCTGACCCTGAAGACTCCAAGAATGCCGTGATGGAGATACGCGCCGGAACAGGTGGCGACGAGGCCAGTATTTTTGCCGGCGACCTTTTCCGCATGTACACCAAGTTTTTTGAACGGAAGGGTTGGAAGTACGAGGTTACCAGCTCTTCGGAGGGTACGGTTGGTGGTTACAAGGAGATTGTGATGAGTGTTACCGGAAACGGCGTATATGGCATTTTGAAGTACGAATCGGGTGTACATCGGGTGCAAAGAGTCCCACAAACCGAAACTCAGGGAAGAATTCACACATCAGCAGCCACTGTTGCTGTGCTTCCCGAGGCTGAAGAGTTCGATATTGACCTTAAAATGGAGGATATCCGAAAGGATATTTTTTGCTCTTCGGGTCCGGGTGGTCAAAGCGTTAATACAACCTATTCCGCCATTCGTTTAACCCATATTCCCAGTGGAATTGTTGTTCAATGCCAGGACCAAAAATCACAGCTTAAAAACTTTGACAAGGCGTTGGCCGAGCTACGTACCCGCTTGTATAACCTTGAGTACCAAAAGTACCTCGACAACCTTTCGTCCAAGCGTAAAACCATGGTTTCAACCGGCGACCGATCGGCTAAAATCCGAACCTACAACTACCCGCAGGGACGAGTTACCGATCATAGGATAAACCTTACCCTTTACAACCTCTCTGCCATCATGGATGGAGATATTCAGGAGCTAATTGACAAGCTTCAGCTAGCTGAGAATGCCGAAAGGCTAAAAGCCGAATCAACAGACTAACCAGTAGCCAGAATGACTCCCGAACAGCTATTCGACCAGATAAGATTGAAACGGAGTTTCCTATGTGTGGGGTTGGACACGGAGCTTACAAAAATTCCCGAGTTCCTCCTTACCAAGGATGACCCGATTTTTGAGTTTAACAAGGCAATTGTTGATGCCACTCACGATTTGGCCATTGCCTATAAGCTGAATCTGGCGTTCTACGAGGTGCATGGCGCTACCGGATGGAATAGCCTGGTTAAAACCATCAAGTACATTCGACGCTTCTACCCCTCAATGTTCATCATTGCCGATGCCAAACGGGGCGATATTGCCAGCACTGCACGCATGTATGCAAATGCCTACTTTAAAAGTCTGGATTGTGATGCGGTTACCGTTTCGCCATACCTGGGTCACGATTCCGTTACGCCATACCTGAATTTTGAGGGCAAGTGGACTATCCTGTTGGCCATCACCTCCAACGATGGCTTTCGCGATTTCCAGCTGGCCGTTAACAGGGATACAGGTAACTTTATGTTTGAGGATGTTGTTGCCAAGTCGTTGCAGTGGGGCAACGAGGCTAATATAATGTACGTGGTTGGGGCAACTCATCCCGAGTATTTCGCCGCTGTACGAAAAATTGTTCCTAACCATTTTCTGCTTGTCCCGGGTGTTGGGGAACAGGGTGGTAGCCTCGAAAAGGTTGCCGAACATGGTTTAAATAACCGCTGCGGGTTAATTGTTAATTCTTCAAGGGGCATTATTTATGCTGATATTACCAGCCGATTTACGAGCGCAGCTAGAGCGCGTGCCCTAAAGCTGCAGCAGCAGATGGAATCTATTTTAACTGTGGCAAAACTTGTTTAGCCCTTTTTCATTTTACACGTTGGTAGATATTCAATGCTCTACAGCCACAATACGGATTTTTTACTTTACAAGCAGGGCAGAAAACCATCTCCAGAACTCCCTGTGAAAATTTTCACCGAATTCCCCAGGATAAAGGTTCAAGTACGATTGGCCTGACTGTTGGTTTGGGGTAATCAAAAACAGCTCATTCCTGTCGTACAGAAGTGATGCCTCGGGGTGAAACTGAACACCAACCACGTTTTTATACTTGATATGGCGTATTGCCTCCACCACTTTACCGTCAGCTGAATATCCTGCTACCCTAATGTTGTCGCCTAGCATTTTCAAACACTGGTGGTGGCTACTCAGCACAAAGGGCTTTTTACCGGCAGCTATTGAGCTGAACAGCTCATCCGAAAACTCTACCTGATGAAAAGTTCCACCGAGAAGCTGTTCTTCGTAACCATAGCTGCAGTTGTAGTTACGGTGCTGCTGGTTGATTTCCTGTGCCAGCACCGATTCAACAGTTGAAAGGTGGTAGATATCGGTTGGAATATCCTGGTAAAGCGTTCCTCCGGCTGCCACGTTAATGCTCTGCATTCCCAGGCAAATTCCCAGCACAGCAAGGTTTGAGCTATCAGCCAGCAGCGGCTTAAAAAGGGTATCACGCCTTCCACCCAGTAAGTGGAAGAGGAAGGAAATTTCCATGCTATGCCTTTCCGGGTCGGTTATTTGGGTTAGCAGGCTGGTGGGCTCATTATATATTGAAGGCGGTATATCGGGACCTCCGGTAAAAATTATACCAGCACATGTGCTTACTAGCTTCTCAAATATTCCGCTACAGGCGTTACGGTGAAATATGCTGTCCGGTGTGATTTCGGGTTTTATGGGCAGAAGATAAAAGTAGTCAATGGCGTTCTCAGCAATGTACTGCTGCGAGAGGGCATAATCGTAATTTTCTCCACTGTGGTAAATTCCAACAATTCTTGTTCTGTTTGGCAGTACAAGGAGGCCGTTTTTCACCAGCTTGTCGAATGTTTTAATGGTGCTAACGGTTGGGTGGGTGATAATAAGCGATTTACCATCCTTTGAGCAAAGCTCTTCAACTCCAAAGGTAATTTCTTCTGAACTGCGTGTATTGGTAGAGCAACCGGTGTGTAGCACACTGGTTGTGATGAGCATTGATGCTGCAAGCAGCCGGATTTGAGCTATGCGCATAGTTTTCCGATTTTAATAGGCAGAATTAAATCTATTCAACTCATCAAACATTGTCCGGTTACTGGCTGCTTGTGCAGCTAATCGTGCAACAGTAAGTAAACCCGAAAATAGTAAACAAAATACTCTCATGTTGATTTATGGTGTAAATGCTAACGGCTGTCGGTTGCTTACGCTGGGAAGTTAACCGCCAGCGGCGTTATCCGACGTTAAAAACAAACTAAAATACTAAAAATTTTCGTATATGCATCATCAGCCCCAGAGGAAGCAACTGCCTGTTATAGCAGGTGCTTTATTCGTCGAGAAAAACTGCTATTTCCTGCCGTAATTTTATTAAGTCACCAGAGACAATTGCCCAAATAATATCTTCGGAAACAGAATCATATCCGTGAATTATACGATTCCTTGTATCAACTATCTTTCTTGCGTTAGAAATTCTAATTTCTGGATGCACCTTGAGTATTCGACTTATGGCTTCCCCGATTATTTCAATATTTCTTTCGATTGCTTTTCTCGCCTTCAAATCTTTTTGAAATTCATAAAAGTTTCTCTTTTCTGGCAGAAATAGTTCAATTTCATCAATGGATTGTATGATGTCTTCAAGCCAAGTTAGGACTTCCTTTTCCATAAATTTGAACTTTAGTGCGTTCGATTTCACTTTTCAGGTATTTATTCCTAATGGCTTTTTGCTCTAAAAGGTCTATTTGCCTTTTAAGGATTTCTTCAAGTTGAAACTTAAGGTTGAAGTATTTGTCAGAATAAGAAATCGGGTCGTTTTCATCAATGTCTACAACGAAGTCAATGTCGCTGTCTGCGCTGAATTTTTCAGTTGTAACTGAACCAAAAGCAAATAAAGCTCTAACTTTATTTAGTTCACAAAGTCTTTTGATTTGGTCAATATGTAAACTTATTATGTTATTCATAGCAATACAAAGATAATACAATTTGGCTTAAAGAGCAACATCGTTTAATCGTCTCATAGCATTTGCTACAATTCGTTTATATACACCTTTCCCTCCCAAAAGGTGGATATATAAACCCAAAATGGAATATACTGTACACTTTTTGGCTCTATGGAGGTGTACTATATATGTCTTAAAATTAAAAATAAATTTTTAAAATTATCAAGCGGTGATTGAATTTTTTTGAACTTTTTGTATTACATGGTTATAAATTCCTCGCTCGGCGTAGCCTGCGACTTAGTCTAGACAATATGGCGATCTCCTGACCGCAATTAAAAATCTATTGCCATTTAGCATCTTTAACTTTGGCTAAGCCAAACACATCAAAGAAACTTCCCTGCTGCAGGGTTGCCTTTGGCGAGCTTGCAAAAAACGGCTCGGTAGCCTACGGCGAGTTCCCCGCCGGGTGGCGGGTTGGTTCTTGCGGTAGCGGTGTTCGGCTTAGGCTAAAGCCTATGTTCAATATATCCTTGCAGGCTGAGCCTACATTTGATAGCCTGACGGCGGTGCAACCGCCGCCAAACACTATTCGTCTTTTTCTTTTTACTACCTCAAACCAGCTGGGGTTAAATGCTTTGAAAATTGTAACAAAAATGCTCGGATAATTAGGGTTAAAACACATAGCTCTCTTTATCTGATTCCCAGTAGTGCTCTTTGCTTCCACACCTAAGGCAAACCACCCAGTCTTTTCTCTATACTCTTTCCACTTGACTTTACATACAGCTATCCTCGTTAGGAAATTGCATTGAAAAATTCAAAGATTCATACAGTTTGGTTTTCAATGATATGCATCAAATGCAGTGTTCTTAGGTATAATATTGAGTATTCATAAAATGTTTTTTGCAATTGATTCTAATTACATATCCATTGCATCAATTAGAATTACTCCTTTTCCTCTAGTTGCTATTGCAACTTTTAGAAATGAACCCTCATTCGGTTTAAATATTACTTTATTTATCGGTTTTCTTATTCTTGCAGTATAGTTCCCAAATTTTGTCACAATTCTTATTTTGCCATCAATACCTCCTGATACATACGTTTTACTATCTTCATTTAGGTCTACACTCAGGAGCCAGTTAAAACCTTTTCTTGAGGATTCTACAATTGCTATTCTATTTAAATCAGAAATATTCCATGTAATTATTCGTGAATCGTCACCACAAGAAATTAGCTTTGTACTATCTCTACTGAAAGAAATATCTCTCACCCAACTTCTATGCCCATTTAGAAATGTTATTAATTTGAAGTTTTCAGTATCATAAATATTAATTAACCCATCACCACTTGCTGATGCAATTAACTTCCCGTCAGGGCTAAATTTGACCGAAGTAATATCATCGGAATGATCGGAAAATTCATGAATTACTTCGTCCTTCTCAATATCATAAAGAAAAACCTTTTTATCTGTACCTCCTGATATCAAGTATCTTTTGTCAGGTGATATACGAACTGATGTGATTATTCCTTTTTGGTAAGAAAGAGATTTTAGTATTTTGTTATTGACAAAGTCCCATATAACTATTGTGCTATCCTTGCCACCACTTACGAGTAGTGTGCTGTCTTTTGAAATATCAATGGTTAATATTTGCCTTTTATGACCATACTTAAATTCATTTAGCAATTTATTGTCTTTTGTAGAATAAACTTTGATGGTATTATTATCAGCAATTCCAAGAGCTCCTCCTTTGTGGGTAAAGCAGATGCCGTAAATAATTTTATTATCAGTTTTGTAGACCATTTCTTGTATAGCATAGCCCAAGGTTGATATAAATAGAAATGCGAAAAGAACGAATATTTCTTTTTTCATAGCAATATTAGTAGTAAAAACGTTTATTTTTTTCTAACCGAACAACTAACCCTAAACCTAAATTTGAGTATGAGAATTTGCTGTCGTTGTAAAGTTTAGATTTTACCCAGTTCTGCTGAATGGAATATGAAAAATATAGTCCAAATGCCCTTGTTAACGACAATTCAAAACCTACGTTGCTTTTTATTCCATAGAATAGATCTCGGCTATCCATAGGTTGAGGTACCGAACCATTTTGATCCTGAATATCAAATAATGGGTTTGAAAGTGCGAGTTCAGACAATCCAATGGTGGGGGCAATTTCCAAAAATATCTTGATTCGATTAAAGACTCCTATTTCAGTAAATTTAGTATGAATTTGCATCACTGGGGACAATCCGACCTGTTTGATTTTAGAGTTATCGTATAATGAAGATCCGCTATTCTTCCATCCAGATGCATCTAAACTGTTTAAACTTAACCCTAAACTATAGAGTTTATTTTGCTTTACCAACACTTTAAAAGACAACTCCCTCAAATCACTATAGTTAGGGTATAATGATGGAGATATGAAATTATCTTCTTTAATTTTTCTATCACCAAAAAAAGAAATATAACCAACCCCAAGGGATAAATCTATTCTATTATCAATTAATTGAGCATTTGTTGTAAAGTAAAGCATACTCAATAGTATAATGGATATTATTTTTTTCATACGAATTTAAAAATTAGGGTTGAATATTATAAAATTATCGTTTACAGATACTCCCCCAGAATATGAATATCCAATATTATCAATTATAAAAAATTTAGATACCCTTCTTTCGTATGTTATGTCTGCAATTCTTATCCATTTATTATCTATAGGATCGTAACGCCAAAAATCATTATAATAATTATTTACCCATGACCCAGCTCCAACATAACCTTTATTATTAATTGTAAAACCAGAAGCCCAAGCCCTATTTACTCCTGGGAAATCCGCAATTCTTTTCCATGTGTCTGTAGTTGTGTCATATTCCCAGAAGTCGTTAAGCGGGTCATTTGCCCAAGAAAGTGTTCCTCCCCCAACATAGCCTTTATTCCCAATAGAAAAACCTGTAGCACCCATACGTGTTCCTCCTCCAAAACTTGCTTTTTGAGTCCAACTATCGCAAGCAGGATCATACTCCCAAAACTGGGATAAAGAAATATTTACATCAAGTCCAAGGCCAATATATGCCTTATTATCAATCACAAGACACAATGAGTAATATTTAGTATTGCCAGGGAAATTGCTCTTTTTCGTCCATCTATCAGACTCGGGATCATATTCGTAAAGATCATTGAAATATTCTCCAGTGGCTTGATAACCTAAACAAACATATCCTTTACCGTTAATAGAAAATGCAATGGAACCTTCTCTTCCTTTATCAGGCAAAGAAGCAACTTTCATCCAAGAGTTTGTATTTAAATGGTAGATTTAAGCTGCAAATGCAACTTTTTTGTTAAACAATACTTGATCTAG
>ERZ795059.1987-NODE-1987-length-21888-cov-10.260019_pt1 | contig 21888 bp, 24 predicted proteins | sample MGYA00375143_ERZ795059 | MGnify/ENA primary metagenome ERZ795059 (study PRJEB30188, sample SAMN05720168) | activated sludge metagenome | isolation source: Anaerobic digester | place: USA | collected 2015-01-07 ... | reverse complement strand
TATCGCTGCCTTGGTATCACTGTGGTTCGCGCAAGTGTTGTCCGCCATGCCTATGCCCCTTTCTTATCCTTCTTATCCTTTTTGGCCTTGTCCTTATCAGCTTTGGATATAATATTAGCTGTTTCAGCTCGGTCCAGGTATTCCTCTGCGGTCCAGCCCCGCAGGTAAAACTTGATTATGACGTCCTTGATCATGCCGCACCACCTCCCAGCTTCATCAGTATTTCGGCCAGGCCCTCAGCCATCAGGTTAATGTCAGCCCGCAGCCCTGCTATTTGCGTATTGGCAGTATCCAGTGCTGCTTGGGTTTCAGCCAGAGTCGGCACAGGTACTACCTCCGGGGCTGGAAGCCGGTACGAGTCAAATGTTTCTTCGGTGATAGCCTCCCAAGTATCGCGAACAGCCGCTGACTCTCGCAGCCACACAACCGCAAAATCGCTTTGATCTTGGATACCCTCAATCAAGTCGGCATAGTCCACATCAAGCAGCCCCTCTGTAATAGCTACTCGGAAATACCCCACAAATATCGCCTCCTATTCAAGTTCGTAATACCATTTAAGTATCGCTGTTGCCCCACCCTGACCATACACCTCCAGCACCAGAGAAGTCTTAAAGTTCAAATCCAGCAACCCCATAGGTGCCGTCTGACTCCAACCTGCCGTTACGCTTGGGTCTGTGGAGAAAAGAAAATCAGCAGCCGGATACCAAACCCCCGAAGTTGCCGCAATCCGGGCAGAGTGTACAATATAGCCGTCTATCGTCACCCGACAGTATAGCCAGTGCGACTCTGGAGACCCTAATTGCAACCATTTCAGAGACCCTTTGCCGGTAATTGATAGGGCTGTGGCATAAGTTGAAGCCGTTGTTGTATAGCTGCCAAAGGCCCCAGCCGCCCCTCTTGGCTTCTGGAGAGCTGTACGCAGCTCTTTGATCTTGGCATGGACTGATCCAGATGCGCTGGCGCTGTCCGAGTCGGACCCGACCAGAGAATACAGCCAGGACCCAACCTGACCGACTATTGCACCAAATAGACTTATCAAGTGACCACCCCCCGAGTTAAATTATTTCCAGCATAAGTCAGCGTTTCCACTTGGCGAATCCCGCTAGTCCCGTCAACCGCAGGAATATACAGATTGATCTGATCAATTTTTCCTGATGAATAACTAAATGTAGCTATTGCCCCATTACCGTCCTCTATGCCATAAAGTAAGCCTGTATCCCCGGTCTGCGCCCAGAAGTAAAGAGTCGCAGTCGCTGCGGTCCAGGCTCCAGCATCATCTGCGTCATACCAGCAGGGATGGCTGGCATCGGACACGCTGCTGCCGTATAAGTGGAAATGGTTGGTGGCATCACCGGCTTTTTTGACAATAATCCCGTAGACTTGGCCCGCCACCAGCCCTGACACAGCAAAAGGCACTACCAGCCCCGCCTTGGAGGAAGGTATCCACTCTTTAGGGATGGTTACCCGCTTGAGTACAGGCCCAGTCGAATTGTAAGAGCCTGCAGTTTCTCGCAGCTCTACCACCATATCTGCGCCAGTGCCGTGCTTTACACAGCTGAAGTACAGCCATCCAAGAGTAGTCACCCCTGTAGCCGTAAACGCTTGAGCCCAATGGTAAGAAGCGTTGTCAAATTCGGTGGCCGCTGAAGCTGTGTACGAATCCACGGCGGCACCGGCATAGATTAGCCTAAAATCCTGAAGCGCCAACAACCCATTAAAAGTCCCCTCATCGATGATAGTCACGCCATTTTTGCCAGCATATTGTGGATACGCCGTCATACCGCCATCCCCCCTATCACCATAGTATCACCCACAACAGTGGTGGCCTCGGCTTCAGTCTTGTGGTTGTAGTACCTGATATTTACAGAGTCTAGCGGGTCTAAGTGCCGCACCCTGAAGTACCCCGGGTAGGTGATGTTATACTCCTGACCAATTGTTGCGTTTGACCAAGTATAGGTAACGTCATTGGCAGATTTGCCGATTTGCAATCCTCTGGGGAACTTGGCCCCCGGCGTGGCCATTTCCAGGCGCAGCTTAGATCCCACTGCAGCCACAGCCGCAGACTGCGCTAAAAAGGTTTGAGCTGTCGGATTGGTATAATTGCTTGTCTTATACAAGACACTGCCGCTGCCTTTGGCAACCAGAACTTCAGTGAAGTATAAAGGGTCCGAAGAATTAACCCCGTCGGCACCAATGCGGAGCGCACAAGCCGGATTTGCCAGAGCCACAGTGAAGCTGGGCAATGACGACAGCAAAGCGCCATTTACAAACAAATAGAGTGTGCCCGACACTCTGCAAAGCAAAAAGTTAGTCCAGGAACCTCGGGAGGGCGTAAAGGCCACAGACCACTCGTCCGTCCAAGCGGTCCCGCTTGTACTATACGCAAAGCGTAAAGTACCGAGATAATAGCCGAAGCGCCAGCCATAAGCCGACCCGTCATAATGGGTTACAAACCAATTGATATCATAAGTGGGAGAAGGCAAGATAGTCGCGCGTAGGGCAACCGCGAAATCGCCGCTGCCGAAGGCCCAATCATCGGAATCCGCCGCCTCAAAAAAGCTCGATGCACCGGGAGAATACATATAGCCATGTGGTATCAGCAGACCGCTCGAGTCCGCTGTAGTGTTCACCGACCCTACTGCAGTTAGAGTCTTACCAGCTTGGTCCTCTGCATAATTTCCGTACCCTACACCAAGACCATGCATACAGAGCTTTATGGTGCTGTCTATTGTTGGCATTAGCCCACCCCCCCGCTGATCGTAAATCGCGCTTCAACAGTAATCACTTCACTGGTGGCCTTGCTCCAATCCTGAACCAGCATATTCAGCATAGCCCCTGTCCCGGCCACGGCTGTGGCTCCTGAATAGATACAAGCCTTGGTATGATCCCCGTTGCACTCGGAGCTGGATAGGGAGGTCCTAAACCTTACCACATTCGCCGCCCAAACTACCGAGGAAACCGCTTTACGGAAAACTTCGGTTATAGCAGGATAAGCCGCTGCATCGTCACCTACCACCAAGTACGGAGCTGGTACAGCCGATAAGCCCGCTGCTATCGCAGCCAGCCCCTGGGAGGTTATGCTGTTCTCCACAGGCCCCATTATCTGGCGTCCCTCCGAATCGTATATATACCAGTCGCAATGGGCCACTACCTTTTCACTTATCAAGTCGACACCTCCTTATACCCCCAGGCCCCCGACCCCAGCCGCCTCCAAAAAGTATGGAGAGCTGCGGGACGTAAAATCCCAATCATCCACAGCCATAGCCGATTCAATGCCATAGACAAACTTTTGTACTGTAGCCGTATCCACCGTCTCTGCGCCCCGCTGGTTACTCACCAGCAGGGTCAAGAAGTCAGCCATCCCCAGCAGCCTCCCGCCGAATTGGACCGTAGTTTTCCAGCCAGATAGGGGGAAGGGCTGCATATCTGTGGCCTGAACAAGATAATCCCCGCAGGCCCCACGATATGGCAGATCAATGTTCACAATCTGCCCCGGTATCCAGCCAGTAACATCCGTGTCAAAACTGCCAGATTGGTTGGGATTGGCGTGTTCGCGTAAATCAGCCTGCCCCGCAGCTTCAGCCGCCTCCAGAGTTATCAGGCTAGCATCCTCCAGAGAATACTCGAACACACCATCGTTGCCCAGTATATTGCCCATAACTTCTTGGCTATCGTAATCATCCACCTGGGTCAGTACCGGCAGGTAGAATTTGCCCTCGACATGCATCACGGCTGATGCTGTTGGAGTCGTAGTCCCAGCAGAGCAGCACAGACGGGGCTCTTTGCGAGAAAACAGGAACTGGTATAGGGCCTCGTCATCGTCCCCCTCTACGCCAATCGTCTTGGCCGCTCCGGCAACAGTTAAGGCGCTGATCTCCTGGAAGATATAGGGCAAGACCCAGGCCCGGGAGTATCCGTCTGCAACGAATTCAAGCGTCTGTGTATCCGACAGCATAACCCCACCCTGGATGATTACCCGGTTTCGTAGACTGGTGATATCTGTCTTGAGCTTAAGATTCCGAAAAAAGCCGCCGCTGGACAGGCTCATAGGAGCCGCAGATAATAACGTCTGGGGATCAAAAATGCTGATATTTTTGTACTCATCGCAATACCAGGACCAGCCCACATAGTCAACCAAACGCTTGAGAGCATCGCTAACCGGCGCATACTGAAATACGAATTTTTCAACCAAAAGCGTATTCGGTTGTACCGACACCGTAAAACCGCTGTCGATATACTTGCTGGCGATATCTTCAGCGATTTCTTGAACAGTTTTACTGGTATAAACTTCTGTCACCAGCCGTCTATCCAGCAAAGCACTGTAATCGTCACAGTCCACCGCCCACAAGGGCCGGTGGTCGAGGGTTTCGACCATTTCTACATTAACTATCAAACCGGCGAATACTCGCCCGGCCGGGTTTGTCGAATTGCTAAAAGCCGTATCACAAATAATAACTTCATCCCCGGGGGAGGGCTTGTCGCCATCTACCTCAAACTTGCAGGAATTAGCTGTATAGGTCAGCCCTCGCTGTATTCGTAGCGTATTACGCAGATAGTCCGACCAGCGGCTGATTCCAGCTATGGTAAGTGACCGGCTCACCACTTCACCCCCTGTCTGCGCAATATCCGCATAATTTCACTGGTGTCGTTGGTATAAAAATTAAAAGTGTTACCCCCTGCAGCCGCAGGTACAGCCGCAGGCGCAGGTTGATCCATCCCGCCGAGAAAAGTCAACAGACCCTGAAAAGCGCGGCTGGTTAAAACAAATTCGCCAGCGTGTACCAGGGCCAACCCGGTCTGGGTTACCGGTCCTCCATCAGCAAAAGCCGGGACCGTCACTGTTGAGCCTGTACTTGTAAAGCCGCCTAGCTGACTAATGACCATTTCTTTCAGGCTTTCCATATAACGGGACAAAGCTGCGTATGCAGATAGATAGCCAGCGAAGGACCCAGCATTAAAGTTTTCCCAGAGCTGCAGGCCGAAATCGCGTCCCTTATCTGCCAGCGCTGTAAACTTTCGCCCGATCTCATCCATGGCTTTACGGCTGTCCTCTTCAATCTTTTTGTTGGTCTCTTCCCAATCCTCTTGATATTTAGCCAGTTCGGCCTTGGCTGTCGCCTGCATAGCCGCCAGCTGGGTGGCCATTTCATTTTGCTGCAAGGCCAGCTGCTCCTGGGTATTCGCCCGGATCTCTTGCAGCTTCAGGATCATCGCCTGCCGCTGGCTTTCCATGACCGCCGCCGCTTCATTCTTGGCTTGCTCTTGCTTCTGTTTCCATAGCCCGGCGTATTGCCCCAGCTCAGAATCGGTCAGTGTAGTCAGAGCGTTAATCTGAGCTGCCGCTTGCGGTCCCATACCGCGCAGCTCTTCAAGCAGTCCCTCATCAATACCCCGCTGGGCCAGGCTGGCAATATCCGCCTGCCAGCGATCGAAGGCCGACACCTGGCTCTCCAGATTGGATAGCAGCTGCCCGCCCGAGACAGCCTCCAGGCCGGGGCTGTCGAAAAGCCCGGACCAGCTGTAAAGGCTCTGCTGCTTGCTGGCCAGGGCCTGGTTGAAGTCTTCCAGGGCTTGCTGCTCTGCCGCCAGCCCTGCAGCGATTATATCCTGCTGTTCTTGGGCGGAGTCAGCCAGCAGCTGCTGAACGTCCTGCGCCAGCCGGGCCTCAACATCCCGGCGCTTGTCCGCATAGTCCTGGGCTGCTTTCAGCCGGTCCTCGTTGGCTTGCCGATCAGCGTCAACCAGTTCTTGCTGGAGTTCGGCCACATCCTCATACATCTGCGCCGCATCCTTGTTATAAGTCGCGATCAGCTTCTGCATCTCGATGCTATTCTTCTGCACTTCGATGGAGAGCATAGACTGCTCCCGCTGGGCGGCTTTTAGCTGCTGGGCATACTCCTTATATTCGTCACTAGCCTCGCCGCTGATCTGCGCCGCGGCCTCCATAGCTTCTTTAAGTGTGTTTTGAGTCTCGGCATTAGCCGCGAGTTCAGCGTTTAGCTTTTCTAGCTGCAGCTGCAGCCGGGCAGTGTCCCGCTCATATTGGCTCAAGGGGGAGACATCCAGCGCCGCAAGGCTTAAGTCCAGACTAGCCAGGCGTTCTGCGAGAGCGTTCACGCCTTCCTGAATAATATCCCGGAAACCAGTCTGCAGAGCATTTAAGGCCCGGCCGACCCGTTCAGCCAGCTCCCGTGCGGCTTCTTCCGCCTCTGGCGTAGCATCATAAATCCCGTTCGCAAGCCCTTGTACTACATAAACCCCAAGCTCGTGCATCTTGACTGATGGGGAATGCGTCAAAAAGCCCTTAACCCCGGTTAAGACGGATATCACGCTATCTGCCAAATTCGAAGCCGCCTCCACAGCGGTACCTATCATACTGGTGATCCCATCAGCCAAACCCTGGACGATATCCTGGCCCATTTGCAGCATTCGCCCGGGCAGGTCCCCCAGGGCATTACTTATGGTCTGCTTTATCTCTTCCCATTTCGATCCGGCTGTGCTTTTTGCGCTGTCCCACAGTGCGGCCAGCAGACCCAGGAGAGGGCTTATCAGACTGATCACAGAATCAACAATTGGTGCCGCCGCAGTTATTATGGCCTCTTTGATGGTATCCCAGGCACTCTTGGCCGCAGATTGGATGCTCTCCCAGATAGCACTGACCACCGTCATCATGGGCGCCAGTGCTTCAGATATCACATCTACCAGCTTACCTGCCGCCAGGGCTATGATATCAGTGATCAAACCCCAGATAGTCTCAACCTTCGGAGCTAGCTCGCCCCAGGCCTTCTCCCAGGCAGCAACAACATGCGCCACCGGGCCGGAAACAGAGTCCTCCAGCCCCGCCAAAGCACTCTTGATTGAGTCTCGCACCTTGCTGAAGGCATCACCTACCGTCTGCGCCGCCGATTGCACCTTAACCCAGGTCTTCTGCAAGGCTTCAAAAGCCTTGGCCACCAGATAGACCACCCCTAAAACCGCTGTGAGGGTTACCACCAGCGGAGCAAAAGCCACCACCAGGGCAGCAATAACAGCCGATTTGCCGAATACCTCTCCAAATTTTCCACCAATCTCAACGATTTTATCGATAACAGGCTGGAACATTTCTTTCAGCTTGGCTATGTTTTGACTGAATAGCTCCCAAGCCGCTGACAGCTTGGAGATTATATCCGCGCCTTGCTCTGACTGCTTAAAAGCCTGCCACCACTCGTTGACCTTGGTAATGGCAAGGCTGATCCCCTGCACCACCCCGGAGAGCAGACCGGAGATAATGCTGATCGCAGCACCGATAACTCCTGACAGCACCAGCCAGGCTGGGGTCAGAACGGTGGCTACGATATCAGCAAGGCCCTGCAGAGCGTTTGTCACAGCCCCCAGAGAGTCGCCCCCGCCAAAAAGCTGCTGCAGAGCCTGCCCCGCCTGCGTAAGGGCCCGCTCCGCGCGTTCAAAAGCCTCTGTTACTGCGTTTCTAAAACCCTCCGACGTATTCCAGGCTTCTTTGATGGCCAGCCCCAAGGCCACAACCGCAGCGGTAACTGCCACCACAGGCACAATAACACTACTGAAAGCAGCACCTAGGCTTGCTAAAGTGGTCCCACCGATCAGCCCCATGATCGAGTTAAAAGCTGCCGCCAGAAGCCCCAGCACTATCAGTAGAGGTCCTATAGCTGCGGCAATCGCAGCGAATACCACAGCTATGCGCAGCGCAGCCGGTGACAAAAGTCCTATCTTGGCGATTACTTCTGTGAGTCCTTGCACCAGGGCCGTTAAGGGCTTCTGTATGGCTTCGTAGATCTTAATGCCCACTGTTTCTAGCGTCGCCTTCAGACGGGTAAAAGCCCCTTTAAGATTATCAAGTCGCTTGGCAGCTACATCTGCCGCCTCGACCTTGAGCATGGCGGCTGTCATTCCCTCTATACCCTGGGCTCCTTCTTTATAAAGGATATTCGCTGCCCTGATTGCATCCGTCCCAAACATAATCTCCATGGCTAACATACGCTCTTGATCTGTCATACCCGCCATACTGGTCTGGAGAAGTCCAGCGATCTCCGACATACTCTTAAGCTGCCCATTGGCCTTATAAAACTGGTTAGCACCGTCTGCGGTGACCAGACCCAACTCCTTAAAAGCGTTTTTTTGCCGGTCAGTGACAGGCTGCAGGTTCATGAGCATAGTCTTCAGAGAAGTCCCGGCATCCGACCCTTTCAAGCCGTTGTTAGCCATAACAGCCAAGGCAGCATTAGTGTCTTGGAAGGATAGGTTTACCCCTGCTGCTACCGCCGAAACCATAGAGAGTGATAACCGAAGGGTGCCCACATCTGTGGCTGAAGCATTTGCAGCCCCGGCTAAAATATTCGCCGCATCAGCCACATCCATACCGTCACGTTTAAAAGCATTCAAAGCCGTGCTGGCGATCTCTGCTGCCTCCGCAACCGATACTTCGCCTGCCGCCGCCAGGTCAAGCGCCCCCTTCAGACCACCGGACAACACCTGATCCATAGATAGCCCGGCCTTGATAAGCTCTTCTGCCCCCTCAACAGCCTCGGTCGCAGAATACTTGGAGTTCAGCCCCAGTTCCTTCGCAGCCGCGCTTAATCTCTGCATGTCCTCGGCTGTTGCCCCTGACACCGCCGCAACGCTTGACATCGCTGCTTCGAATTCGGACCCGGCTTTAATCGCCGCCGCTCCCAAAGCCAGCACTGGAACCGTTACTGCAAGAGTCGCCATCTTCCCCGCCGATACCAAGCCCTGGCTGACACTGTTAAGCCTGGTGGCATAGGCAGTTGTCATAGTATGCGCTTGCTGCAGCCCGGCCGCCAGACCGGATAGATTAGCACCTATATCAACAAATAAACTTCCAACTTGTAACAAAGCCCCACCTCCTCTCTAGTAAAGTGCGGGACATTGATCGATGTAGACCTCGGGTTTTTTATCCCGGCAATCTTCATAGTGTCTTTTTAGCTTGTATCCCACCGATAACATGGTTAGTATCTCCAGCAGGTCCAGTTCATCTATCTCCCCGGGAGTCCAGTGATAAAGACTGGCTATTTGGGAGTAAAAGCCCATGGCCTGCTCGTAGGGAAGCAGGTGTATTGGAGGCCCTTCTAGCGCTCCCCCAAGTCAACCGAATTAAAAACACCGTGTATCCAGGCAACAGCCTGCTCGATGCAAGGCAGCAGCTGATCTGCGTCCAACTCTTCTTGTATGCGCTCCGGAGTCACTTCTGGATGACCTATCGCGTCGGCCAAGAGCTCGTAAACTTGGTCGAGGGTTTCCTCATTATCGATAGTGAAAGTGTCTTTTCCTCTCTGCAGTTTCATCAGCTTTTTATATATCTTGGCTTTGGGTTTCTTGGCTACATACTCCACATCATTGAGAAAAATGCTGAAGCTCATGGTATTACCACCTTTCAATTCTCACCTCCACGCGGGAGGCTATGTATCGAGGACGGCTCAAAATTGAGCTGTCCTCTGTGTTAGCGCAGACTTTAACTGCCAGTCGTGAAGTCAGATATGGTGTTAGATGCCTTCTGCTGGCCGTAGATATCCTTGACGTTGCTGCTGGCAAGCATGATATAAGTCGTAGTCGCATCCAGCGCCGACGTAGGAGTGAAGGCCACCTCCCGCTGATCGCTGGACAAAGCCAGAGTCCCGGCCACGGCTGTCCCATCTGCCTCGGTGACACTGAAGTTCCCCGCATTGACATAGGCGCTAGTAATCTTGTTGTTAAAGGTCCACTTGATACCAGGAGTAGCCTTCGAAACACTGGAGGCCCCATCCGCAGGAGTGGGAGTCACCGTCAAGGCTGATATACTGGCCCCTACCAAATTAGCTACGGTGAACCAATCGGTTCCATCATCGCTGGATTTCTTGTAGAGGCTCTTACCAGCCGCACCCCCGGAAGTCTCCACGAACTGCCTCATGATGAAAGTACCCTTCAGGGTCACGGTCTGGAATTTCACCTTGTCTGACTTAGTCTCCAGCGTATCATCCACCGGGGTAAGGCGTCCTTTGAGCAGCGCTACATAACGATAGCTGCCGTCCGCCTTAAGTGCTCGGAACATCAACGCCAGATAAGGCGGGAGGTCATCGCCCGACTGCAGCAGCTGCCCGCCGCTGTAGGTGGCTCCGGTAAAGACCGCGATCTGCGCAAGACTGGCTTCAGCGATCTCAATCTCTACCTCAACCCCGCTAAAAGCCTGGGCGGTAGCATAAGGACCGTTGTCCGCAAAAAGCGTCTCCTCGCTGTTGTTATTCTTCAGGCCAATTTTAATGGTCCCATCAATCGCCACCGGGGTATCGTAACCGATGACTGCTGCGGTATCGTTATCAGCTTGCGGGCTGGTTATCAGCGCGTAGTATGCACTATCCACGCCCATTAATATATTTTCTCCAGCCAAAAGTTTCAGCTCCTTTCTAATCCCTGGTGGTAGCCACCGCCAGGTTAAAAACAAAAATTGATCGATCCATCTCGTCGCGTTCCAGCATGAATGGTGACTGCAAAGCATTTATTACCGCTGTCCTGCTGGCCGTTAATACCACCCCCGCCGGCCGGCTGAAGCCGGTGTCCAAGGCATTAAAAACTGAAAACGCCAGCGTCCTGGCGCTGGCATAGCTCTTATTGCGAATCAGGACCTGCACCCTGCGGTCCAGCAGCGGGATAGGAATATCAGGCGGAACACCTGCATACTCCTGCACCGCCAACAGATTGTCGGGTGTCTCCGGAACATAGTCCAGGAAAACGTCCGTGCCGATCGCTGTCACCAGGTGCCGACTTATCAGATACGTTGCAATATCCCGGGTCAGTTCAGCCATGAATACCCTCCCTTCTACGGGCCAGTAACGCCATCAACAGAGCCTCTGATATACCGCTCATAGCGATCCTTGTTTTGGTTAAAAGGGTCCTCTAGGTATTTCGCCTTACCACCCCTGGGATGGCTGAAGTCCAGGCGTTCATGTTGGATGATAGCGTAGATCAGATTGTACCCGACCCGCTTACTGTGTGCGTCTAGAGTATCCACGGAGCAGTTAGCCCGGAGGTCTCCGGTGTCAACAGGAGCTTCATCCGTGGATTTTTGCTGCAGATCGAGAGCGCATTGCTCCACGGCGCTCTGTACCGCACCTTGGATCAAACCTAGGATCTCCGGGCCGTACCAACGCATTGTCATAGCGCCACCTCATAAAACAGGAGTGCTCCTGCCATATCCCTGGATTCAGATACCGAAATCACCGGCCAGTCCCTCCCACCATATGTCAGCAGATCACCGGGGCTTATTGCGGCCAGCGTAAAGATTCGTGCTTCAGATATTACTTCACGCCCCTGGGTGTCTCTCACTAACCGGCGTCTGCCCTCCCACCTTACTGCAATTGTACTGCTGCTAGTGGTGTTTTCACCGTAGGCATTTACCCCCGTGACCTGTTTCCAGGTCACGGTTTGACTTAACTTGTTCTCGATCACGTGATACTCACCGCCCCTGCCAGATAATAGCGTAGCAATTCTCGCGATTCTGGGCAGAGCACTGTACTCTTCCGATTAGCCTGGGCTATGGCCTCCAGGCCTGTCTCTGAAGCCGATCCGGCCCCGCTACTGATCACACCCAGGACTTGCTGCTTGGTTCGGCTGCGCTCGTAGTCCGAGAGTCCCAGCAGAAACAGCGCCTGCTCGCAGCAGGCATCCAGAACCGCTTGAGGGGTTTCAGTCTCGCAGGCCCAGCCATCAGAGTCTAACTCCGGCAGATTGCTGATATAATCTTGGTAGCTGTCGCCGCTGGGAGGATAGCACCTCGGAAACTGCAGATCCTGATCAGTGCTGGCCCTCCGCCCTTTAAGGCCCAGGCGGTCGATCTGCCGGGTAGCCATGATCAGAGCCTTGGCTTGATCGTCTGCGGTGGCCCCACTCCAGGCGGTGACCCAGAGCCGGGCATCCATGTACTTTTGAGCATCCGTCACCGAGATGTAAGAATTAGTCCCGACAGTCAGAGTCACAGCCATACGCTCACCACCCTACACCAGCAGATAGACATCAACCAAAGAACCATTCAGAGCACTGTTCAAATCGACAGTGTTACTCTCCACTGCCGAAGAACTGACCGCTACAGTCGGAGCTGTACCTTCCTTGGTGTTACCAAGAAAGGCTACCAGCACCGTGTTATGCGCCAGCTTATAAGGCAAGCCCAGCTTATCGCCCCAGCCCACAGAGACTGTGTCTCCGGATTCGTTGGTCTTGGCCGGAAGATTAATGTTGGTCACGGTTTTGAATGCTTTGTTGCCCTCCACCGCCGAAGCCCCGCTTAAGGCAATAGTCTCAGAAATCGCAGCATCGGCGTAGTTGGTGCCGGTGATTACCACGTTGCCAGTAATCCCCGCAGCATTACCCTTCACTATCAGGTTACGCGGCACAGCAGGGTTAGTAATGGCGGTAGCCACATCCTGGGCGGCTGCTGTCAGAGTGACTGCGGCATGCACCCCGGTGTTGCTGGTGGCTACGGCATTAGCAGCAGATACCTGGAAGTGCGCCAGGAAGGCCCGGTCGACATTCACGCCTTCGACATCAGTCTGCATTTCCTGGCCCATGCCAGGGTTATACGGATAAAATCCACTCATAGTCCACTTACCTCCTGTGTATTTTTGATTAAGGAATCAGAGCCGCAAAAGGATAGCGGTTTGCCTCTAAGTCCTGAACACGATTGATCGGGTTAGGTACCTGCCAGGCCAAGCGCAGCACACAGCGCAGGGCCACCATGTCCTGCTGGGCTAAATTGTACACGATAGTGCCAGCACCATCAGTGATTACCGCCTCGGTCAGCAGTTTGTAGGTCATATCCTGACGGATGCTGTACACTGCCTGCTTGAAGTCACCGCTGAACAGATATGCGCTGGAGCTGGTAAAAGCATTGTTAGACGCGAAGAACATAGGCTCCCCGTCTAGCTCGTACTGTGTTTTATCCGCCATAGACCGGACAAAAATTGGCTGGCCGTTGGCATCCCGCAGCCCGCGCAGCTTGGCCTTCATTGTGTTGAGACCTATGTGCCCGGTCACCTGGAACCCATCAGCCTCGACCTTCGCCAGTACGCCATCTTCGCCCATGATATCATCGTAGATATCAACGCCCGTTCCCAGGGTGACCGTATTGCCTGCGGTGCCACAATCGGTCAGGATTGCATCAGGCCAGGCACTAGGCTTATTGGTGCCAATCAGGATAGCCGCATCAATTACCACGCCGAAGGCCTCCATGATTCTGGGCTTCACTTCGGACCAAATGTCGTAGTCAGCATCATCCAAAACGGATTCAGGGATCGGCACGATGCAGGCGATCTCTTCTGCATTCAGGTATTTGTTGTCCCAGGCCATCTCTGCCGTCTGCTTCAAGCCGTTGTCGCCATCCACGAAGTAGGCGGTCGGCAGTGCGGAGAGCACCGGCATTCTCTGCTGTTTGCGGCTCATATTGGGCAGCTTGCGGAACAAGCTCAAGCAAGCGCTGTTCACCGGCACTCCCTGTATGATCTCGCGGGATACCTCTTCAGGGATAAGTGCAGCCGCATCGGAACGATCAATCAAACTGCTGTAAACGGTCATTATTTCCAGTCCTCCTTATTTTTGTTTTACCGGCCAGCAGCCCTGCGGATAAAAGCATTCATGCCTGCCCCGGGTGTCTGTCCACCCGAGCCGGGATTGCTCCCGCCGCCGACTACAGGCGGTGTGTTTCCGCCCTGGCCCTTAAGATAGGGTTTGTCCTTGAGCAACGCCTCCAGGGCTTCTTTAACCCCTTCTACATTGCCCTGGTCATCAACTTTGATCTTGCTCTTGTCCATCAGGGCAAAAGCCGCATCGGGATCTACCACACCAAGCTGGGCAGACAGAAATTTCACTTCTCCGCGCACCAGTTTGTTGTTCGCCAGCTCCGTAGCCGCCTGGGCTTTAGTCTGGGCTTCTTGGATCTGTTGTTCGTATGCCTTGTTGGGATCGGCCTCCATTCCCAAGGCCTTGAACAGTTTACTGGTGATCTGCCCGGGCAATTCGTCGATCTGTTTCTGCAGATCGCTAGCTTTGACTCGATGCGCCGCCGCCTCCTGCCGGAGCTGTTTAACATAGGTCTCATCGTATGTCTTGCCTGCCTGGCTACCGTCTCCGCCCGGATCACCTCCCCCGCCACCTGCGCCTCCATCAGCATCGAAAAAGGGCATCAATCGATTTCTGTACATCTTGCATCCTCCTTCTGGCTCCTGGCCATATTTATAAGAGCCCCCACCGAGTCTACCGGTCAGGGGCTTTAGTTAGCGTTAGCTCGGGCCTCGCGCGTTGCTTTTTACGCTGCAGCTGATCAGCTTTCAAGCGCTGCTCTGCCTGGTAGGCCGCTATTTCAGCCGGGCTGCGCGGATCGTCCTCCAGGGATGTATTACTATGCCGCTGCCGCTGATCGGCCTGCTGATCCAGCTCCCGAATGTAAGGAGCCAGGACATGCCGACAATTAGGATGGATCGGTGGTGTCACCCGGCTGGACAGCTCTGGATAGCCCCCGTCCTTTCCCGATCGGCTGAACACCTTGCCCTGGATTGGAGCGCACAGATGGCAGGTCGGTGAGTGCTCCGTGACCTTCACCAAATCAACCCCGAAAGCCTCACACTGATTCAGCACCGCCACGCTGGCAGCCTCCCTGGTGGTTGTCCTGGCCACCATATCGGCATAGGTATCCAGCCGCCACAGCCTGCCTGCCCGGTCCCGAAAGCCCGGCAGCCCGCGAACCGTCAGCTGGTCTATGACCTGCTGGCGCATATCTCGGATGGTCGCCCCGGAGCTCATCTTCCTGGCGGCCTGCTCCAGAGCTACCCGGCGAAATATATCATCCACTGTACGTCCGACAAACTGGTGTGCGTTTCGTAGATTGCCCGTCATATTCTGGGCAATAACATCAATCGCCCCTTTATGCAGCTGGGCAAAAGCTGGCGATTCAGCCTGCCTGGCAACCAGACCCATACCCACCAAATAGGCCCCGGTATTTTCCGCCGATGCCCAATAGGCCCTGGCCACGGCATCATCAATCCAGTCCTGCGCCCGGTCATCCAGCAGCAGCATTATCCTCTGGATATCAATCAGCACATCCCGGTGATACCGGCTCCAGCTGCCCTTGATGTCTTTTTCGATAATGACCCGCAGGACATCCTCAAAAGCCTTCCGGTAGATTCTGCGTAGCTGCTCCAGATGTTTGGCTTCATCAAACGACATCAAGCATCACCCTTCTTTGGTAGCGGAGACTTAAACATCTGCGGCATCGAAGCGTCTGCCTCATCCAAGATGCGCTGCAGCTCTTCCTGCAGGGCCTCCCCCTCCAGGCCGTACAGCCGTTTCAATGCGCTCTCGGTGCTGGTTAAACCCGCAGTCTTGCGCTGGGTCTCGATGTCGGTCTGCTCAATCTCGTCAACCGGCAGGCCTTCCTGCCAATCGATGCGAATGCTCTCCAGTGTTACAGCCCCGCTCTTGTGCTGGGCCACCTCCAGAGCCGCCGCCAGGTACAAGGCTTCTTTAAGCGCGGGATCAAAGCGCATGCGAATTCTGTTGATCTTCGCCAGTGGGGCCAGCATTAAGCGCCGGAGAGCACTGCCGGATTCAGCCAGCCCCGTTTTTAACTGCCCGAAGGCCGCAGGGCTGGTCTCACTAATCGCGTAGAGCTGCTCCATCAGGTTTTCAATCTGCTTAAAAGACGCCTCCAACTGCCCGTCCCAGGTGATATACCCCGGTGGGTCCTCATCCGGCATGATCGGGAAATACCTCCCGCCAGCCAGGTAAGTCACCTTGCCGGTGAGCGGGTCGATGCTGGCCGCTGTGTCTGGGCCATACATCGAGGGATCGGCATGCTTATCAAGGATACGGCTGATCTGTGCCACGCGGGTTTCCAGCTCCTGCAGGATGCCATCCAAGTCGGAGTAATCATCCAGGCCGGTGACCCGGTCGGTGGTCAGGATATTATTCACGGGAACCACCAGGAAGTAATCAACACCTGTCTCCTGGACCCGCTCTTCAAGCAGATTCCCTATGCGCTCTCCGGCACTGTTCATAGTCCAGCGCTGGAAAGTGATCCTGCCCCGCTCGTGTATTTCCACGTTCAGATACCAGCGTTTCACCGCCGCCCCTTCCTGGTAGCGCCAGGCCAGTACGTGGCAAAGCACCTGCTTAATGTTGTCCGGAGCCACCACCGGGAACCAGACTGAAGGCGGCTGCCCCTCGATGATGCCCCGCTGATCGTAGCGAATCTTAAAACAGCCCGTACCCAGGCGGCTCACATCCAGAGCCACCTCATAGGCTGTGTTTATTAGGCTATTCTCTTCCAGAATTCTCTCTACCGCCTCCTGCTCCGGTGTTCCCTTGTTGCCTGCCGTGATACGCGGAGGCTCTCCCAGGAGCAGATCCGCCCACAAAGTGGACAAGCGCTTCGGCCAGTTCAGGATGATCTCCAGAGTGGCCTTTTGATCATCCCGCAGCAGCCGGACCCAGTTCTTATAGACCTGCTCGTGCTTGCCCTCGAACAGCTTTATGTTGTCTGAATAGAGCTTCAAGCGCTCCTGTTCGGGTTCAGGCGGCCAGGGCTGGCCTGTCCTTATAAAATCTAGACTTGTCAGCATTACCATACCCCCATCACGCCGCCCGGCTGAATACCGTGTGGCTCACATATCTCGCCGCATCCATGCAGTGGTCATCCAACTTTAGAGGCGCATCCAGACCCTCTTTTTGCTTTTTCGGGTCCCAGACATAGCCGGTGATTTCTTTCCTGAAGTTCGGACAACGCCTGCCGTAAACCAGAAGCCTCCCACCCGATAAAAGGGTGGCTGTGGTCCTGATACCGTCCAGTACCGAGTTATCCGCCTCAACTACACCCTGCACGCCATCGCGCCGCAGCTGCAGCTTAAAACTGGCCGCAGATGGATCGATAACAATCCGCTGCGGGTATCTGCCCTTGATAAACTCCTGCAAGTCCCTGGAATACTCCGCATCGGTTTTCTGCCTCGTGGTCTTGCGGCTGTCATAGTAATACTCATCAACCAGATATATTTGCTTTCCTGCCTGCCCAAACAGCAGAAACACAGTCGGATTTCCGGTGCCGTAGTCGACGCCTAGGTAGTACCGGTCAAAGCGCTCCGGCAGCTGGTCCACAATCATGCTGGCTTCATCCCAGCAGTCATAAATGACGCCCTCTGCCATGACCCAGAGTCCCAGGATAAAGCGTTTATACCAGAGCCCTGTGTACATCCGTTTATAGCGCTCTTTGATCCTGTCCGGGAGTGCTAGATTGTCATCCAGCGTAAAGTGTAAATGCAGGAGCCGCTTCTCCACCGCCTTCTCCAGGTATTCCGTCTTGAAATAGTGATAGGGGCTATCAGGATTACAATTCATCCAGATTTTGCTACCCTCCACCGAGCACCTGGCAATCATCTGCTCCACAAATGACTGTGGAAACAAGGCCACCTCATCAGCGTAGCAACCTGCAGCAGTCATGCCCTGCAAGACGTCCTGGCTCTTATCGTGTACCGCACCAAACAGATAGTAGGTATTAGACCCGATCTCAATCCGGGGGTCCTCGCTCCGGATGTACGTATAATCTATGCCTTTGGCTGCCAGGATCTCGAACATAGGCGTTAAAACATTGCGTTTCAGAGCCCCCATACTCTTGCCCGCCAGAATAAACCGCTCATTCTCGAAAGTCGCCAGGGACCAAGTCAGAAAGCCGTCAATCATGGCAATGGTCTTACCCGACCGGATGGAACCGTCGCAAATAATACCGTCATAGTCGGCATAGGGGCTGCCCTCCAGCCACCAAGTCAACACCTTTTTCTGTTTTACGCTGAAGGGTTTAAACCTGAATACGGCTGCGCGCCTCATTCATCCCCACCCTCATCCGCATTGTTGGCCCAGACATCATCGGCTGCCGCCCGGAGAGCCCCTAGATAATTATCCAAATCGATGACCCCTGGATTCTTCAACCGGTTAATTTCCAGCCGCAGCTTTTCCAGCCGCAGGTCCTGCTCTTCAGCAGAGCGGTCCCTATTCATGAGCTGCTCATGCCTGCGTCCCCAGCGCTCGGGAAATTTGCGTTCTAAATACCAGGCTTCAGCCTGCCATGTCTGCTTGCCTGCCTCCCGGATATTCTGCAAGGCTGATCCCTCCGCATAAGCCTCGGCCTCCTGTATGGCCTCCAAGAAATCCCGGAAAATGCCACTCGATTCCTTCTCGCCTTTCTTCTTCCAGCGATACCACGTTTGCTCACCGATGTGTAGTTTTTTACAGACTACAGCGGTATAATTTCCGCGCATGATTAGCGCCTTCGCGCTGTTGATCAGCTCGGGTGTCAGTTTCAAAGGCGGTCCTGCCACCGCAATCACCTCCAAATAAAAAAGGCCCCCTCACGGGAGCCCTATCTAGTTCAATTTATACCTGGGCCCTGGCCATTCGTGTAATATAAGTCATTCTGTGCAGGCTAAAAGTCAAGTGCAAAGCGTCGCCTGCTGCCCGGTGAACTGCTCCCACCGTTTAACAATAACATCGCAATACACCGGGTCCAGTTCCATCGTATAACACACCCGGCCAGTCTGCTCGGCAGCAATGAGCGTCGAGCCGGAGCCCCCGAACAGGTCCAGGACAATATCACCGGAATGGCTGGAGTTCTTGATAGCCCTGGCCGGAATCCCGATGGGCTTCATCGTTGGATGTTCTGCGCTGCGCAGGGGCCGATCAAAACGCCACACTGTGGTATTCTCTTCGCCACCGGAAAACACCACCTCCAGGCCGGTGGTCTTCAGCACCAAAGTATCGACTCCCACCTGAATAGATATTAACTGGTGGTCCCCGTTATCCCGCACCGTCACGCCCGCCTGGTCCTCCCAGACTGTGGTCTGCTTGCGCCCGCCTTTCCAGGTATGCGCTGCGCCGGGTTTCCAGCCGTAGAGGATAGGCTCGTGTTTCCACTGATAATCAGATCGACCCATCACGAATGTATTTTTAACCCAGATGATACACTGCTTCATGAGCCAGCCCGCATCCAGCATAGCCTTCCTGAAGTTGTACCCTTCAGATGTTGGCGCATCCGGATCAGCATGGCAGATATAGATGCCCGCCCCGGGGTCGGTGACCAGGAACATATTAGACAGGGCCGTGTACAAGAAGGTATAGAAGGCCGCGTCCGTCTGGTTGTCATTTATGATCTTCTTGCCGGTGCTGCCCTTATAATCCACGTTATATGGCGGGTCAGTAAAGACCAGCTGTGCTTTTGCGCCCGCCATCAGCTTGTCTACATGACTGATGACTGTAGAGTCTCCGCAAACCAGACGATGCCGCCCCAGGGACCAAACATCCCCCAGCTTGGTGACCGGATTAATAATCTTGGCCGCCTCGCCCGGAGCATCGAAGTTGTCCTCGCGGATCTCCTCGCTGTCCTCCAGCGGGTTCAGCAGAGCGTCCAACTCTGCCGGGTCGAAGCCCGCCAGCTCGGCCAGGCCCTCATCCTTCAACTCTTCCAGCAGCACGGACAAGAGCTCTTCGTCCCAATCGCCTGCGACTTTGTTCAAGGCCACGTTCAGCGCCTTCTCCTGAGTTTCATCCAGATCCACCACAGACACCTGGACCTGCTTCACGCCCAGATCACGCAGCACCTGCAGCCTCTGGTGGCCGCCTACCACGCGGTCAGTACGCTCATTCCAGATGACCGGGTCCACGTAACCAAACTGCTCAATAGATCGCTTCAGCTTTTCGTATTCGGGCATTCCGGGCTTCAGCTTCTTCCTGGGATTGTATTCAGCAGGCTTCAAATCCGCTGTCTTTTTTTGTATCACTCTCATATCCGCACCCCAATAAAAAAGGCCCTGACAAATGCCAGGGCTCCGTGTGTTAATTTGCACTGATACCATAATAGCAGATTTTTTACCCTTTAGGGGCTCAAAATAGGCTCACCATAATCCCCATCTGATAGCCAGACGCTCAACCAGCTCCCTTTTAACCCGCTTCACTGTGGCCGGAGAACAGTCAGTCACCCGCGCCAGGGTGCCATTATCCCTCCAGCCTTGCGCCCAGATCGCCTCTAACACATCGCGCTGGGTGGGCTCCAGACCGAAGGTCGCATCCTCCAGGCGATTAACGCAACGTGTCAGGTACCGAAGATAGGGATCATGCATCTGGGCCTCCATCAACTCAAACTTGACTGCCACCGGGCTTGAAGCAAAACCACCTCCGATCACCCCTGTCGGATCTGAGGCTCGGTCGCCACCAGCGCCTAAATATTGCGTCCGAATCAGCATCAGCTCTTCATCAAGTGTAGCTTTGCGTAACGGATAGAACTTAATTTGATCTGTACACCAATTCCAAATCTCGACCGGTATCTTCAATACTCCCACCTCCAGCTTTATCGGGCTGCGGCTTCAGCCCGCCATTTTGCCTCCAACCAGCCCAGGATATCCCCACTCGCTATCAAACCTTCGACAATTCCTCTGTATGGCATGCTTATCCCTCCTACACCGACAACCTTTTAAGTCCACCGCGTTCTTCATCCAGTGCCCATTTCCGCTTACACCTCTGGCATTGATACGTCCCAGGGCCGCGCTTATTCTTCCTTTTCAACTTACCTAAACATTTTGGACAACAGGCCATCACAACCTCCCTGCAAAACATACCCCTTATATAACAGCTTCTCCCGGTGCTGCTCCAGCAGCTCGTGCATATCTATGCCTGGGTTTTCTGCTAGCACCAGGCTGATCAGCGTCTTACAAGTCTGCACCGTGTCCAGAGCCTCCCGGATTATCTCCACTGGCCGGCGCTCTGCTATGGCCTCGGCAACCTCCCCGGCCTCCTCGAAAACTTTCTTGATCTGCCCGGGGATAGTCCAACCGTGGCTTTGCCAGTCAACATCCGGCAGGCCGAAGATTGACCCGCTGCTCTGGGCATCCTTGATCCACTCGATATACATCAAGCCATCAGTCAACTCTTGCGCCAGATGCTCAAGGCGCTCTGACTGGCTGGCCAGGTTGTGCTCCAGCGGCTGGCCGTACTTGGCCATGCCCTTGGCGATCTGCGCAGATAACCGCGCGTTTATCCGGGCTGTGTAGACGTTTTCTTCCGGACATTTTATGTCCGGTTCCGGCGCTTCGCTGGCTACCGACATTGATGTAGGTAGCACCTGACAAATCTCCTCTGGCGGCTCCGGCGCTTTGGTTCGCCGCTGCGATATGTCTGCGGCCCTTAAGTGCCTATACAGTGAGCCATATGGCACATCTAACCTCTCAGCTATGGTAGCCCAGGCCAGGCCCTTGCTGGCCATCTCGACGGCTTCCGGCAGCAACTTATCCCAGTCATACCGTTCTTTTGCCACTAGCTTTTCCTCCTTTTGCGGCGTTAGTTCCTGTGGCTTGATCCCACAAGCCCTCCGAGGTAACCCCATCTCGTGGGCCCACTCTTGCAGCTTCCAAGGTTTGACGCCTAGCTTTTCGGCTATTTCTGCGTTTGTTTTTCGCGGATCTTCCCAGAGATCCTTAAAAATCTGCTCCTGCCGGGTTAATCCTATGCCCTTTCGGGCGACAAACCTTTTACGCCCATCCCGTGCTTTGTCCGCTTTTTGGCTATTCCGTTTTTTCGCCAGGTGATCGATCACATACAACCCCTTGGTGTTGCTGGGGCGCTTGGGGTCATCGCGTTTGATCCGGTTCACCAGCACCAGGCCATCAGGCATTGCTGGCTTGACCAGTTCCACCTGGCCGCTGATCAGGTCCGCAACCTGTATGGTGTCGCGGTACTGGTCCAACTGGATCACAAGCATCCGATCCGTGATGTGCCGCACGACACCGTGTTTTATGGCAGGCTGTCGCTTGGCGTTGTGCTCTTTAACCTTGTACTCGATTTCCTGCCCGATCTGCAAAC